>OQWM01000052.1_pt1 | contig 52530 bp, 38 predicted proteins | sample 1691531 | NCBI WGS metagenome assembly OQWM01 (sample SAMN03418257, study PRJEB22391) | human gut metagenome | biome: human-gut; feature: organic feature; material: feces | host: Homo sapiens | place: Tanzania | collected 2013-01
TGTGATGAACAGATTTTTTAAGGTTGTTTTTTCGATAATTTGTGCGGTGGCGTTTTGTTTTGGAGCAGTGGCGCAGGAGGCGTGGGCGCAGGAGGCGAAGCCGCGTTTGGGTTTGAGCGTATCGCCATTGCAGGCGTCGCCAATGTTGTTGCAGCATTTGCGGCTTTCGGATGGCGAGGGTCTGGTGGTGGAGAACATCGTGGCGGGTAGCGAAATCGAGGCGGCGGGGTTGTCGCAGGGCGATATCGTGTTGGCGATTGATGGGCATGCGTTGACGAAACCGCAGGATTTGACGGCGTATATTGCGACGAAGAAATCGGGTGATCAGGTGACGCTCGACGTGATTCAGAAGGGGGAACACCGGCAAATATATGCGAAGTTGGACAATTTGCCCGATGAAATTTTGTGGAAATATGCCAAGCCAGTGGCGGGTCCGGGGCAGTCGCGATTGGGGTCGTCGCCATTTGGTGCGTCGGTGTTTGGTTTGCCTGGCTCGGGAGGGGGAGCGTTTGGTGGTGCTGGAAATGGTGGGGCTGGTTCGGGTGCTTCGGGAACGCAGGCATATAGCGGGAAATCGGTGTTTCAATCGATGACGTATGACAATGGGCAGATGAAGTCGACGATTGTGACGATTGATGGGCCTGTGAGCGATGATAATTCGGCTATTGAGGTGAGAATTGGAGAAAATTCGTGGAAAACGACGATTGGTGAAATTTCGAAGTTGCCCGAAGAGCCGAGGGTGGTTGCCGAGAATGCGATAAATCGATCGAGTCGTTTTTCGTTTTCGTTTGGTCCAGCCGATAGCATGTTTGAGGAGATGATGAACATGCAGCGGGAGCAGATGGAGCGGATGAACGAGATGATGCAGAGGCAGTTTGCGCCGAATCCGGGGGAATTGAAAGAGTCGGACGCGACGGGGATCGATATTCAGTCTTAGTTTTTTTGGTGGGCTGGAAGCCCGCCCGTTGGGCGGGCGTTTGTTGGTGTGGTGGCATGGAAGCCCGCCCGTTGGGCGGGCGTTTGTCGAGTGGGGGGCTGGAAGTCGCTTTTGTGGGGAATTTGATGTATTTTAGTCGTCGTTTTTTGCGGATTTATCGTCTTTTTCGGCGTCGCGGTAGCGGAGGTACCAAGCGTAGACGTTTTTGACGTATTGTTGAGTTTTTTCGAAGGGGATGCCGCCGGCTTTTTCGACGTTTCCCGGACCTGCGTGGTAGCCGGAGAGAACGAGATTAATGTCGCCGTCGTATCGGTCGGAGAGTCGTCGGAGGTATCGGACGCCGCCCATGATGTTTTGTCGTGGATCGAAAGGGTCTTCGACGCGCATGTGTTCGGCGGTGGCGGGCATGAGTTGCATGAGCCCCATGGCGCCTGCGTGGCTGACGGCACGAGGGTTGAAATTGCTTTCGATTTTGATGACGGCTCGGATGAAGGCTTCGGGGATGCCATAAATTTGAGAGGCTTCGGCGATATAGGGTGCGTAGAGTTTGGCGCGTTCTTCGGCCGAAGATTTTTGCATGCCCGAGGTGGCGTTTTTGGGTGTTGATGAGCCAGAATTGGGAGAAGCCGATTTTGGTTTATCGGCATTTGATCCGGCTTTGGATTGCGTTTTTGTGGGTGTGCTTCGAATGACTTCGATGAGCTTGAGGTCTTTTCGCGGTTGCGAGGTGAGGATGACTTCGCCCGAGTCGGTTTCGTAGCGGTAGATATCGGCGTGAGCTGGGGCGGGGAGCGATAGAGCAAAGACGAGGGACGCTATGGCACATGCCGAGACAATGGGGCGAATGATGTTCGCGTACTCGATTGCATTGTCGTGAGAACGTTTCATGATGCGATATGCCCTTAGAATCGATATGCCTCGAAAGAAAGAATCATTGGAAAAGCGCCGAGAGCCCATTGTAGCGCATGGATATGTGCCGATAGGGCGAGGGAGTTATAAATCGAACGGTGAATGAAATCAAATTTGGTGCAAGGTATTGATTTTTGTCGTTTTGAATATTTGGTTATAGGATGAAAAAATGGATGATTTTGCCTGAGTGTAGTATATTGTAGGTGAGGGTGTTCGTCATGGAGATGGATGTGATGAGTGAGAACAGACTGTCGATAGGACCATTTGAATTGATCAAGCCGATTGGGAAGGGCTCGATGGGTGTCGTATGGCAAGGTATTCATCGGGCGCAATCGGTCCCTGTAGCAGTCAAGATTTTGTCGACATTTGGCGATCAAGATGAGTTTCGCCAATCGTTTATGAACGAGGTTCGAGCGGTCGCGCGTCTTCATCATCCGTCGATTATCCGACTATTGGATTATGGCGTGACGGATGACGCGCTGAGCGAGTCGACGGGTGGTCAGATAGCGATACGGAGCCCGTATTATGCGATGGAGTTGGCGACGGGTGGGACGCTTCCGCGTCCGAAGCAGCCGTTGCCGTGGCTTCAGATGCGTTATTTGTTATTGGAGCTACTCGATGCGTTGGCGCATGCCCATGCGCGAGATGTGATCCACCGAGATATCAAGCCTGGTAATATATTGCTCATGTATGAGAAGAGCCATACACGTGCGATGTTGACGGATTTTGGCATAGCGAAGGCGGTTGGATCGAAGGAGTTGCCCAATGGTCTCGTAGCGGGAACGCCGAGATATATGGCGCCGGAGCAGATACTGAATCAGACGCGCGATCAGGGGCCTTGGACGGATTTATATTCGTTGGGTTGTTTGGCGTATTTATTTGCGACGGGTCGCCGGATATTTGCGCGTGCGACGGGAACGGAAGTTTTGCGTTGTCAGATCGACGAGGAGCCCGAGCCCGTGACTGGGCGTCATTTGCCCGAAGGGTTTCAGAAATGGCTATCGAAGATGCTGGCCAAGAAGCCATCGCATCGGTTTGAGTATGCAGCGGAGGCGGCTTGGGAGTTGATATCGCTTGCGGAGCCGGAATTAGAGGCGCCCGAGATTCCGAGCAATACGCAGAATGTGGTTGCCGAACCTGTCGATAGCATGGATTCTTGCGATTATAACATCGTCGAGGAACGCGGGTCGGCGTCTTCTGTTTTCAAAACGCTTTACAATTCGGATCAGTTGCAACTCGCCGTTGCGCAAGGGACGAGAGAAGTAAGCTCGGGTCAGGGAGGCGAGGAATCGGATAAGGATATCGCCGACGATTTGTTGAACGATATGGGCGATACGATGCGCATGGATAGTGCAGATATTGCGAAAGTGATATCGGAACAGGCGCAGGCGGCGCGAGCTCGGGATGAACAAGAGCACGAGTTATCGACGTTGGCCGAGGTCTATCGATCGCGTATTGCTGGGGCGGAACCGCGAGAGGGATCGTCGGTCGTTCCGGCGCCCAAGACGTGGCGACGAGAGGCGTTTAACGATCAGTTTGGTCAGCTATTGTGTGCAGGGCTAGGATTATGGGGGTTGCGCACGATACCGCTCGTCGATAGAGATGCCGAACGCGACTTGATCTACGATCGATTGTTGGCGACGCGATCGGATCACCAGGCGCGTTGCATCATTTTGGATGGTCCGAGAGGGACGGGAAAATCGCGCATTATCGAGTGGATATCGCAACGCGCCCATGAGCTGTCGATAGCGCATACGTTGAAGGCGATACACTATCAGGATCATATACAAGCCCCGGGGATAGCTCGCGCGATGACGTATGCGCTCGTGTGTCAGAACCTGACGCGCAATTTGGCACTCGAACGGATCGAGTCGTTTTTATCGGAGCATCCGTTACAGCCAGAGTTTGACGATGCGTTGCCGATGCTAGAATTGATGCAACTCGAAGACGATCCGGAGCATCCGATAGCGAATATCCGATTTGACAGTGCCGAGGAGCAGTATTTTGTATTGGCGCGGTTTCTCAAGCGGGTGACGCATGATCGCCCCGTTATTTTGTGGCTCGACGACATTCATTATTCGAAATTTGGGATGGATTTTGTGCGGTTTTTCTTGACCGACGAAGTCGCGAAACAAATTCCGGTGCTCTTTTTGTGTACGACGCGCAACGAAGATCTCGACGATGCGCAACCGCAAGCGGAATCGATGCGAGAATTGCTCGAAGTGCCGACGGTGATACGTCGATCGATAGCACCGCTAGCGTATGAAGATCAGCTGAAATTGGTGCATGAGCTGATAGGGCTCGACGACGATTTGTGCGAGCAGGTTGCCCAGCGCACGAGCGGTATGCCGCTTTTTGCGATTCAAATCGTCGGCGATTGGATCGAGCGTGGCGTTTTGATTCCGAGTAGTACGGGTTTTGTCGTCAAGGAAGGAGTATCGCTTGCGCTTCCGGATTCATTGCACGAGCTATGGATATCGAGGTTGCATTTAATCTTCAAAGATTCGAAGAAATTTGGCAATGCGCGTCCGATCGAGCAGCTCGAGATAGCGGCTTGCCTAGGGAATCATTTCGACGCCGATGAATGGCGCATTGCGTGTGAAATGGCAGAGCTCGGGAACGTCGCGAAGACAGTAGAAGCGATGTTGGAGCACAAATTGTTTGAGATGAAGTATCCGAACATACAGTTTGCGCATGATTTATTGCGAGAATCGTTGTTGCGCAATGCTCGTGAGAATAACCGCTTCAAAGATCATCACATGATTTGTGCCGATATGTTGCGGGCGTATTTTTCGGATGCTCTTACGTTTTATCACGAACGCCGCGCCGAGCATTTATATGCCGCCAATGCTTGGGAGGCGTGTATTGATCCGCTTTTGCAGGCAGCGAAATTGCGTCAGCAACGATGTGAGTTTTCGACGGGATACATGTTGTTGCAGCAGAGGGAAACGGCGATCGACAATTGCCATGCGGATGCCGATAGTCCGATTCGAGCGTTGGGTTGGCTGGCGCAAGCCAATGCCTTGCTCCAAGAAGCAAGACTCGACGAGGCAACGCCCATCGTCGAACGCGCACTGGCCCTCGGACAACGCGTTCAGTCGCCAGCGATTCAGGCTCTTTCTTTTAAAGAGAAGGGCGTATTGCTCTATATGCGCAATAACGTTGGCGATGCGATCGACACGCTCATGGTTTCGTTGTCGTTTTTTGGACAAATTAGCGAGCGCAGAAAAGCGGGTTATATGAGTGAAAAAGCCGAAACGCTGTCGCTCATCGGTCGAATTTGCGACGTGCGCCATGAGCTGGATTTGGCTCGCAATTATCTGCAGCAAGCGATCGACATCCAAAACGAGATTCACGACTATTGTGGACTAGGGCGATCGTATAAATCGCTTGGGAATACGTACCAACATGGTGGCATGTATGAAGATGCGCGAAAGAGCTTGGATTTTGCGCTCCAAATCTTCCAAAACATGGGTTATCGGCTCTATATAGCCAACTGTTATAACGATATAGGTGAGATCTATCGACTTGGTTATCAGCAGCCGGATGAGGCGGAGGTATGGTATCGCAATGCCATGGAGCTTTATCGCGAGATCAATGCGCCCGATGGCACGACGACGGTCATCAATCTCGTGATGTTGTTGTTGGCGAAGCATCGTTTTAGCGAGGCGAAATCGCTCGTACTGGAACAAATCGAGAAGCTCGAGACGCATGGACAGAGTTTTGATTTGAATTGGTTGTATGCGGAGCTTTTGCCGTGTTGTGCGGCGACATTTGATTGGCCAATGTTCGATAGCACGGTGCTATTATTGGGCAAGACGCTGGAAGATAGCATGGTGGTGGATGCCGATATTTTGTATTGCACCGAGTTGGCTGCGAATCTTTGTTCGAAATATGCGACGCATGAGCAAGGGAGTTTTTGTCGAGAGATCGCCAAACAGCAAGCGATAAGGCTCAACGATAGTGGTGCGATGTCGCGACTCAATGCGAGTACGTAGCGCGATGATTTTTTTGTCGTATATGAGCGCTTGAAATCGATCTTTTGACGCGTATGTCGCGAATCATAGGATGGAAACCCGTGGTTTTGCAGACGCATCGTCGCCATTTTTGCAGGTCGGATTTTCTAAAGGTGGACAAAGCACGCCATTATGGTTTACAACGATAGAGGTTTGTGTTTTGCACGTTTTGAGAGGAGAGCGATCCTTGGTGAAATTAATTTTCAACGATCAGAGTGGTTGGGAAAGGTCGGTTGAACTGAACGACCAGAACAACGTGTTGATGATTGGGCGCAATGCAGACTGCGGTATCCAGACGAATAATGCGTCGGTATCGCGCGTTCACGCCATGGTCACGTGGAGAAACGGTAAACTATTCGTCCAGGATCCGCCGAATGGGCGTCCGACCAATGGCACCAAAGTCGATGGCATGCGGTTGGAAGCGGGCGAGGTGCTCGAACTCTTTGCGGGGAGCGAGCTTTTGTGTGGCAATTTTGCCATCCGCGTAGCGCAAGACGATAATCAAGGGTCGCGTGTTCCGCAAATGGGCGAGCAGGCGATGCAGATACCGCCGGCGCAGGGTAAACCGATCGTGTATACGACGCATCCGCAACAGCAACAACAAGCTGCGCAGATGTATCAAAACAATCCGCGCATGGGGCATCAAGCCCCCGGAGGGCGTGGAACTTATGCGCAAGATATGCGCGGGCAACGGGGCATGCAACCCATGCCACCGCAAGGCCAGCCAATGCAGGCTCAGCAAATGCAGCAACAAGCCCAGCCGATGCAGGCTCAGCAAATGCAAGCCCAGCCGATGCAACAGCCGCAAGGTCAGCCGATGGGGCAATCGGGCGCCGACAATGCACGGATTAACCGCGGCCGCGCTCCGCAGGGGTATTCGCATTCTACGCCACAGGCACCGGGACAGCAGCACTCTGCGCCGAATGCACAAGATGCCGAGATGGCGAAGTTACAAGAAGAGAACGGTCGTTTGCGGCAACAAATCGAGGAACTTCGTACGGGGACAGTATCGAACGATGACTCGGTGCGCGAGTTGCAGAATAAGCTCGAAGAGCGGAACCAGATTCTGACCGATTACGAACGCCGGATTGAATTTCACGATACTGTTGTGACTGGGCTCAAAGACATGATCGACAAGCTCAAAGAGCAACTCGAACATCAAAAAGAGCAGTATCAGGAGTGCCGTCGAGATCTCGTGACGGCACAAGATGACTCGGAGAGTTTAAGACTGGAGCTTTCGACGTTGAAAGAGACGCTCGAATCGAAAGGGATGGCGACGTCGAACGCAGAGACGACGATTGCGGATTTGAAAGTTCAGCTCCAACAAAAGATTCGACTTCTCTCGGATTTGCAACGCGAGCTCGATTTATCGCAGTTTTCGTGCAAAGAAGAGCGTGAGAACGTCGAACGCTTGAAAGAAAACATCGAAACGCTCAACGAATCGCTCGAAGAAAGCCAGCGTCGCAATCGCGACATGAAAAAGGTCGTCGAACAGCACGAGATGATGTTTAGCGAGCTGAAGGGGAATTTGGACGATCGAGCGAGGGAGATACGGCAGTTGCAAGATTCGTTGCGCGCCAAAGGCGGCGCCGATAGTGCGGCGCTCATGCAAGAGATATCGGTCGTTCGCGATGCTCTGAATAAGAAATCGAGCGAGTGCGAGATGTTGCAGAAACAGCTTCGCAACGCGGAGGAATCGGTGAATGCGAGTGCGGGGAGCGAATCGGAGATAGCGAATCTGAAATCGAAGCTAGCGGAGACGGAGAGTGCGGCAGCGCTAGCGGCGGCCAAAGCCGATTCTAAGGCGAAGTCGTTGCAAGAAGAGATCGATGCACTCAAAGAGGAATTGCACCAAGCGGGTCAATCTGGGGCATCGGAAGGTGGAGGCGATTCGGCGTTGCTAGAGTTGTTGCGCGGGATATACGAAGAGCTCAACGACATCATTTGCCAGTGGCGTAGCGATATGCAATCGCTCGAGGATAGCATATCGGATATTCAGCGCGTGTTTGTGGCGTATGTCAAAATCGACGTCAAATCGTTGCAACCACAAGAGCGCGCGCGTTTGGAAAACGTGCTCAAAGATCACGATCCGAAAGTCATCTTCGAAGACATTGGAGCGTATCTCGATGCGGGACAAAATGCGCTAGCGATGACGAAAGAAAAGCTGAAGACATTTAGAAATGCGTTGCAACCATAAAATTGCTGACGTTTTTTGAGAAATGTTTTAGAGTTATACGTCGTCGATTTAACGAAGTCATTATCGAATTGATAAGAAGCGTACGCATGTGCGTTTCGTTTGTTTAACCCTAACCGGGAGCTAATGAATCATGGAAGGAATTCGAGCCGCTGTCTCCTCTGAAGAGGAAATTGAGTTTTTAATTCGCGCGCGATACCCACTTCTCTATGTTACGAGTACGGAAGAAGAACGCGTCGAAAAGAGCCTGCGGGCGATTTGCGAGCGTCGTAACCGCCGCTTTGTTACATGGTCTTGCACCGAGGGGTTCCAAGGCGGTGACGGCGATACGTTTAACGACATTCGCGATCCGCAGCGAGCGATGGAACACATTTTCCGCTACGAGAACGATGCGCTCTTCGTGTTACGCGATTTTCATCCGTATTTGTCAGATCCACAGGTGACGCGTCGTTTGCGCGATTTGAGCCGAGAGTTTAAGACGAGCCGCTATAAGAAGCACGTCTTGCTATTGAGCCCGACGTTTAAATTGCCAACGGAGCTCGAAAAAGAAGTCAGCGTCATCGATTTCGATCTTCCGAATCGCACGGTTATCAATGAACTCGTGTTGCAAGTTCTCAAGAGTGTGCCCGATGAATTGTGCCAGCAAGTGCGCAACGATCCGTATTTCCGCGAACGCGTCGTCGAGGCGGCGTTGGGGTTGACGGCAGTTGAAGCGTCGAACGTGTTTTCGAAGAGCCTCATCGTATGCCGCGATTTCGACATCGATACGATTATCGAAGAAAAGAAGAACCTCATCCGCAAAAGTGGTCTTTTGGAATTCTACCAATCGGATCTCAAATTGCGCGATATCGGCGGTTTGGAGATTCTCAAAGCATGGCTCAAGACGCGTAACTTGGCGTTTAGCTCGAAAGCTCGCGAATTCGGTCTTCCGTTGCCGAAGGGCATTTTGCTCATCGGTATACCGGGTTGCGGTAAATCGTTGACGGCAAAGGCGGTTGGTGCGCTTTGGAAGATGCCGCTTTTGCGCCTCGACGTCGGCAAGGTGTTCTCGTCGCTCGTCGGTTCGTCGGAAGAGAACATGCGCAAAGCGATCCAGACGGCAGAGGCCGTAGCGCCTTGTATTTTGTGGATGGACGAGTTGGAAAAAGGGTTTTCTGGGACGAAGTCGTCGGGATCGACCGACGGTGGTACATCGGCTCGCGTTTTCGGTTCGTTTATTACGTGGTTGCAGGAAAAGACGAGCCCCGTCTTCGTCATGGCAACGGCAAACGACGTGTCGATGTTGCCGCCGGAATTGTTGCGTAAAGGTCGTTTCGACGAAATTTTCTTCGTCGATTTGCCCAGTCCGACCGAGCGAAAGACGATTATCGAAATTCACATCATCAAGAAGAACCGAAAGGTTGCCGATTTCGACATTCCTCGAATCGTAGCAGCAACACAGGGGTTCTCGGGATCGGAAATCGAACAAGCTATCGTTTCGGCATTGTTCGATGCGTTTGAGGCGAAAAAAGATATCGATACCGATGCCGTCGTTCGTAGCTGTAACGAAATCATTCCGCTTTCGTATCAGATGAAAGAGCGCATCGATTACATGCGCGATTGGGCGAAGAGCCGAGCTCGGCGTGCTAGCCTCGACGAAGAGGGTAGTGTCGAAGAAGATAAGCAGATCCGCCATCTCGAAATGTAATATAAAGGATATATCATGAGTCACTTTTCTACTGTTGAAACGAAAATGAATGACCTCGAGTGCATTCTCGAAGCCATCTCCGATCTCGGATACACCTATACGCAAGCCGAAGAAGGCGTCAACGTTCGTGGCTATAACCAACAGCTCGAAAAAGCCGACATCTCGATTAAAGTCAGCGGAAAGTATGACGTTGGTTTGCGAATCACTGAAACGGGTTGCGAACTCCTCGCCGACTGGTGGGGCGTAGAAGCGACGCGTGGCGTCAATGAACAGCAGTTTGTCAATCAGTTACAACAACGTTACGCTTATCACAAAGTCCTTAAAGAGGTTAAAAAGAAAGGTTATACCCTCGATATGGAAGAGACGAAAAACGATAACGTCATAACTTTAACGGTGAAGAAATGGCAGTAAAACAAGAAATTGAGTTTTCGATTAAACCCGATGGATCGGTCGATATTGCCGTCAAAGGCGCAAAGGGTAAAAGCTGCACCGAACTGACGCGAGAAATCGAGGAAGCCTTGGGCATCGTCAGAAATCGCGAATATACAAGCGAGTATTATCAACAAGAGGAAGAGGTGCACAGCACGATTTCTCTGGAGTCGAAGGGCGATAAGGGATAGTTTTAGCCCTGTAGAATGGTCTAAAACATTCAATGTCGCGTTAGTTTAGCCCCACAGTGTGGGGCTTTGTGGTATTAGCCCCTTGCGTGGGGGCTAGAATTGCCCGATTTTGAGGTACGGCATGCGCGAAGAACTCGAAAAGATCATCGATTTGTCGATCGTCCAAGCCGACATCGGAACGGGGAATGTGCGTCAAGAGAAGGGGTTTTGGCGTCTTGCGCTCGTCGTCGAAGACATGGCTTTCGGCGTGCGCCATTTGATCGATAAAGTATCGGTCGATCGACCGATATGTCGCGATATCGCCTCATTTGTCGAAAAGATAGCGACGAATCACGAACACCAATCGGGCGTGGGTGGTGAAACGATCGAATTCGAACGCCCCGTCGAATACGATGATTACGTTGCTGAATGTACGCCGCAATTCATCTTGCGCAACATTCCAAAAGTCGAGCGATATTACGACCTCGATCGTCCGCTTCCCTTTATGCTCGAAGATATGCCGATCGTCGAAGCTCGCGCCGATATCGATGCCGTTAAACACGCCAAACACGAACCGCCCGAGTTTAGCGACCACGATAACATCGAGTTTCTCGAAGATTTTCGCACTTTCCTCGAAGAAATCTTCGTTCTTTGCCCATGGGAGCAGATTTCGCGCAAAGCGCCCGACGAAAACAGCCCTTGGCATCTCAAGAATTCTGCCACGAAACTCGCGCACGAACTTCTCGAACGAAAGAATACGTTCTTCGTCTTCGGAACGCGCGGAATGACGACGATGCAAATGGGCGATTACCAACCCGAAAAAGAAAAGAAACAAAGCGATCAACGTCCGAGTGGCATAGGTATGCCGACGTTTGGGCCAGGGTAATGGCTTAGACCGTCGCAAAAAGCGATCGGCTGCAATTGGACAATTTACAAATCGTCGATAACAGAGTATCGGTATATGGTCACTTGTGCGGTTGCCTTTCGCTCGGGTAGGGAGGCGCGGCGTGTAAACATAGCCCGGATAAGGAAAGTGAAGATGGTTTGTGTGCGTTCATTTTGTGCCATTCATCCGCGAAAAGATATGGTGGAAGCCGTCTCGGCGTTGCCATACGACGTCATGAATACCGAGGAAGCGCGGGCAATGGTCGAGGGGAAGCCGTGGTCGTTTTTGCGCATTTCGCGCCCAGAAGTCGAGTTTGATCGATCACACGACCCAGCCGGCGATGAGGTGTATGCGCGTTCACGCGAAAACCTTGCCAAATTTATAAAAGAAGGCGTGATGGAGACAGATGCCGAGCCGCAGGTCTACATTTATCGCCAGATCATGGGCGATCACGTGCAAACAGGCGTCGTCGCCTGTGCCCATATCGACGATTACATCGAAAACCGCATCAAAAAGCACGAATTTACGCGCAAAGACAAAGAAGACGACCGCACGCGACACGTCAAAGAAACCGATGCACATACCGGACCGGTTTTCTTAGCGTATCGCGACGATGCAGCTATCGACGCCCTTGTGGCTGCTGACACAAAGGGTGCAACGCTCTATGACTTCGTAACCGAAGACGGAATACGGCATATCGTATGGCGTTCGTCGACGCCAAAAGCGTATGAAGATGCGTTTGAAAAAGTGGAAGCTTGTTATATTGCCGATGGACATCATCGCGCAGCGAGTGCCGTTCGAGCGGGTGCAGAATGCCGGGCGGAGGCGGCAGATCCGAAAGCCGATGCGCCATATTGCCATTTCCTGGCAGTCTTTTTCCCCGCCGATCAGCTCAAGATCATGCCGTATAATCGCGTGCTCAAAGACGATAAGAATCGCACCGATGCAGAAATACTCGATGCATTGTCGAAAGTTGGCAAAATCGAAAAGACGACGCTTAAAACGCCAGAATGCCCTGGAACGTATTGCATCTATCTCGGCAAACAATGGTATTTGCTCACGATCGACCCAGCGACGATCGATAAAGATGATCCCGTCGCATCGCTCGACGTCGATTTGTTACAAAAACGCGTCCTTTCGCCGATATTCGACATACAAGATCCGCGTACCGATAAAAGGATTGATTTCGTGGGCGGTATCAGAGGCACGGGAGAGCTCGAACGGCGCGTCGATTCGGGCGAAATGCGGCTTGCCGTATCGATGTATCCGACGCAGATCCATCAGATCTTTGCCGTTTCGGATGGTGGTGGGGTGATGCCGCCTAAATCGACTTGGTTTGAACCCAAATTGAGAAGTGGGTTGTTTGTGCATGCTTTGCATTAGTATCTTTGCAGCACTGCGCGGGCGTCCGTGCCCGCGCAATACTCTTCGCTCTTAGATTATTGGCTGTGTATAGCTTTGATGAAGAGATTTCGATAGAGCGATATTGGTGGCAAAACGGGCTCGTCGAGCCCGCTTTGCCGTAAAATCCAAGATTGCTATGCGCCGCCTTTGGCGTGCGCATAGCGGGTTGATGGGACTACTCATAGACCGAAGCCCATTTGATTCGGTTGCTTTGCGCTTGGATGCCGGCGAGGTTGAGTCCAAAGGCGTTGAGCGACGTATTTTTGCTGGCGAAGTTATCGGCGCTCGATTTGTCGAAGCCGTTGACGCCGTTGGGGATGCCCGTTTGGGCGATGAGTTGTGGCGCAGCGAATTTGCCATTGTTTTTGTTGCCGCAATAGAGTTGGTTGGTGATTTGTAGCCCGTAGATCTTCGTGCCCATGTCGAGCTTATAGAACGAGACTTCGCCATTTTGGAATCGGATGAGGTTTTCGTCTTTGGCGGCTTCGTTGTTCTGAACGTCGTTGGGATTGAGTGCGTCGTGGTGCTTTATTTTTTCGTCGCGGACGGCGTAAATTGCCGCCTTGCCGTAGTGGCAAATCGTATCGGTTGGGTTTTTTTCGCTGGCGATATAGGTTGGGAAATAGGTGTCGAAGTTGTAGATGATGGGAGCGCCCGTCATCTTTTGACGTGGGTCGAGTTTATCGCCTAGTACATCTTTTTCGCCGGGTTGTATGATGACGGGATCGTGTGTTGTGATGCGCATCGTTTGCACTTTGTCATGTTTGCGATCTGCTTTGCTTTTGATCGTTTGGATGTCGGTCCAATCATCTTGTTCTTTGTTGAGGTTGAAGAGGATGAGTTTAGATTTCGTTTGAGCATTGTCTAAATTGAAACCATAGACTGAACCGTTTTGAGTCGGGTCTGGGACGTCGTAGAAGATGCCGACGTAGTTGTGATCGGTGGGTTGAATATTGAGATTGTCGTTTGACCCGGTGCCAATGGCGACTTGTATGACGGCTCGATTGCCGTTCATGTGATGGAGAGCAACGGCAGGTTTGTGCGTGATTTGCTCGAAATTAAAATCTTTGAGCTCATCGAATTCTTTTGGATCGAATGCTGGGAGTTCGTATACGATTTCACCTTCTGTCGCCGTGTCTTGGCTCGCCCAATTGGCGACGTCGCCGCGCATGTTGATGCGATAGACGGCGCCTTTGCTATCGCCGAAGTAGATGTGTTGGACGGGCTTACCGAATGTATTGGGGAAAACGGCGGGCTCGCCGGTAATTTCGTGTTTGAAATAGAAAGTTTTGACGAGTAAGTCTTCGGCTTTTTCGGGGAAGATCCGCACGACGTACATGACGCGCCCGATTTGGTTATCGTTTGCGCTCTCGGTCGACGTCTGTTTGTCTTTTTCGGAGGCGATGGAATCGCTTAGCCCGCCCGAAAGGATGGCGATGGGCTCGAGTTTATTACCGATGAGCGCCGTTGTGATGATAGGTTGCGCATAGGTCTTGCCGAGCAATTGGAACGGATAATAGTCGGGATCAGTCTTGGTGCGGGCGTCGTTATCGACGATTTGCGATTTGGTGATGTGGCTTGGAGGATTTGCAAAATCTGATTTTGACGTCGACGGAGTGCTGGTTGAGTCTTTGCCGATTTGCCAGGTTGGATCGATTTCCCATAAGACTTTTGGCTTGGCAGGGTTTGTAATATCGAGGGCGTAGTAGCCGCGAGCGCCGTCGCGGAAGCCGCCGACGGCGACTGTGCGGTAGCGGAGCGGAGCAGAATCGGATTTGGTAGGATCGGAAAGATCTTTGTATTTGTCGGTATACCAATCGGGTGCACGGACGTCGAGGACGGCAGGCGATGCGTTGACATTGGACGAGAGCCCCGACGTGGCGACTTGGCGGATCTTTGGCATGATCGCCTTGGGAATGAAGCCCCAGAGCTCGTCGCCTTCGGCGATGTCGCGATCGAGTTTATTGGCAGGCGTGATGCTTTCGTCGATGGCATATAAACCAGAGCCCGAATTATACTTTTCATCATTGTTTTTTCCGATGATGAAATTGTGTAGCATACCATCGTTTGCGCCGACGAGGAGTTGCGTGTCGCGATTCCAATATTTATTTTGGAACAATCGATAGGCGGCGTCTTTATATGATTTATTGGGCGGTTCGACGACGACGGGCGTTGCATATTCGATAACACCGAGGCGCTGCGATGCGATATAACTGCGGATGTCGCATTCGTGAACGATGCCAGAGATGCATTTGCCGTTGTGACACACCGAGCCATTTGTGCAGTCGTTGTGCGTCTTGCACTCCTTTGTGCCACTAATTTCGCTGACTTTTGAACTTTCTGCACAACGCCCTTGCACACATAGATACGATTTTTTTCCCGATTCATCGATGCCGCAGTCGACGTCGGTGAAGCATTCGAATGGGGTGATCATGTAGTTAGAAGTTTTGGCGTCGTCGGTTGCCAAGGCGCTCTCGAAGGCGAGTGACGATTTGCAAGCATCGGCTGTCGATTCGGTGATGAAGTGGTAATCTTCGCCTCGATTACCGCCTTTGATCGTGCCGATATGGACATTGTATTGTGGTGTATCGCCACGGTGATCGTCGGTTAGTTTGTCGTCGAGTTTGGCATTGTCGGGGTAGATGGCGTCGCGTTGCTCGTAGTAGTCGCCAGCAAAGATGACGCGATGTCGCATGCACGTATTCTCGTTGCCATTGAGTGTGCATGGATTAGATGGATGAGGTTTACCCGTGCGATTATCGGCGTCGGATGTATTGCACTTGATGATATCGCAATCGAGACGTTGTGAAATGTTGGAGACGTATTCTTTGTTTGATTTTTCAACAAATTTTGCTTCATCTGGATTGCAAACGAATGTCGATCGTTCGAGGAGTGTTTCGCGGCGGTTGCCGAATTCGACGGTATAGCCCGAATAGATGTTGCTGAAACCGTTTTGGTAGACGCCTTTGTTGATCGATGACAAGTAGCCAACGGATGTCGTGGTGACGGCGGGCGTTTTGGATACGGTGCCGCGGAGGGATTCGGAGACGGCGTTGACGATAGCTTGACGGAGGGCGTTTTTTGAGACGGCACTGTAGAAGCAGAGCTTGTTATGATCTTTGTTGTACCCTTTGACGAAATCATTGAAAGCGGCTTCGCCAGCATCGCTTGGATCGATGATATTGTTGTGTTCGTCGCGGCACGTGCCACCTCTCCAAGCGGCTTTGCTCAAGCGCCATGCCGCTGAGTTTTCAATCGATGGGTCGACTTTTGACGGATCGAATTCGTTGGAGTAACCGATGACGAAGACTTTGATTCCGTGTTCGTAGAGGTGGGCGGTGTCGTACCAAATATCTGTCGAGTGACCGTATTGATGCTCGGGTTGGGGTTGACCATCGCCCTTTTTGCGATTGGCGTCTTGGATGCCCGATCCGTTAGGGTCGCCGTCGGAGATGAGGATGACGGATTTTTGACGCCCCCGGCAATTGAATTTGTCGTTGCGCACGACTTTGCCGTCTTTGAAGTGATGGGTTAGACCTTGATCGATACCGATGCCAGAATCGCCTCCAAACATGTAGTAGATATCGGCGAGTGCTTCGCCGAGCGGCGTGGCTGCTGTGCCCATATAGGTGCGTGCGATTTGGATGAGTCGCTCGTTGTTGGCTGTGATGTCGACTTCTTTGTCGGAAGGCTCGGGATAGACAAGGGGGGCATCGGCTTCTTTTTGCATCGACCAAATGCCTTTGTCGTAGGTGCAATCTAAGTTCTTTTTGTAGTCGAGACCCGTGAGATCGAGGCCGTATTTGATTTGATTCGATGAATTGCCATAGGTTTGGATGGAATCGGTATAGCCGTAGATGAAATCAGGCTTTCCGATATTCTTAAAATCTCGTCTGAGCAGAAAGTCGGAAGATTGCAATGTGTTATATTTACTAGTACCAGCTGTTTCTGGCAGCAATTCAAAATAACCTTGATTATCGCTTGTTTTATTGAATTTAAGTGAAACAACGGGGATTTCGCAACTATTATCATCCCAACATGAGTCTGTTATGTTATTGTGATATATAAACGTGTCTGCCGTTTCGCAACCGTCTTTGTTCGTGTATGCAATTTCAATTTCAAAACCATGATCTGTTGTTCCTTTATTACGATATGGATCGAGATATACTCTTAGAATATCACCATTAGAAAGATCATTATAATCTTTCCAATAGATATTTTCTACCCCAATAATTCGTCCTTTATCATTTTCATTATTATTACTTTTGTTAAAATCCTTGCATTTCTGAAAAATTCCTGTTTTATTATTGATACATACGACATAATCGTTTATCGATGTGTTATGGTGTGTTAAGGTTATATCTTTATCTCTTGGATTACGATTGTCGACATCCAATTCTCCGCCATACGCATGATGATTCGAATAATCAAGGTCATCATATATTTTGCCATTAAATTCAACATGCAAATCGAGGTCGCTTGTAGTGCCCGTATCCTTTTCTCTATGCCCCCAAACGAGTGTAAAACGTAGGACAGTTCCTTCGGTTTGGCCGCCGGAGAGTTTAGCGGCTTCTTTGATCTTGGAGTCTTTAGTGCTACTGGATCCGGCGGAACCGACGGCGAGGCCAGCGAGGCCGAATTTGACGACTTTTTTGTAGGTATGAATGACGCCGCTCTCGTCGTAGGAGGCGTCGACGTCGTCGACGTTGGGTTTTGCGATTTGCGAATCGCCGGGGATATTTTTGATGCCAGGCGTATATTTGCCGTCGTTTTGGAGCGTTGGGAATGGCATATCGAACGGTTTGCCGCTTTGGGCGCGGTTGAGTTTTCCATCTGTTGTCAGTTTCATGCCGCCGATGATTTCAGCCATGGCATTGGTGAGTCGCGTTTGGTTGGCGTCTTCGTCGAAGAATAGATTCATGGAGGCGGAGGTGTCGAGGACGAGGAAGACGATGGGAGGGAGGATTTCGTCGGCGTCGTTGGATTGTGCCCACGCGTTTGGTGAGATGCCTGAATAAGAAATAGCGCAAAGCGCACAAAGTACTGAAAATAGTGACTTTTTCATGTGTATACCCGTCGTAAAATGGAAGCAAAACGCTTGGCGTATGAGGCGAACTATCGATAAGATAAACACGTAACCCCTTGGATATTTTAGCAGTTATGGGTTAAAAGTGCACGTATTTTTTGAGCGGTGTGATCACATCTGATCTCATGCTTTAGATCCATGACCTCGCCCCCGGCCTGTCGGCCACTCCCTCTCCATAAATGGAGATGGGGAATGGACATCTGCCTACGGCAGATGTGACAAATTGGGCGATGGGGAGAGACGCCCGCCACGGCGGGCGTTGTTGATTTGGCGAGGGGGAAATGGACATCTGCCTACGGCAGATGTGACAAATTTGGTGAGGGGAGATAAGCGCCCTGAAGGGGCGCCAGAATACAGCCCGGGGTAAGCGTAGCGCAACCCTGGGATGACAAAAGCCCGTATTGAGCGATAGCGAAATAGGGCGACCAAGAGCCCGTATTGAGCCCGCAGGGCGAGATAGGGCGACCAAGAGCCCGTATTGAGCCCGCAGGGCGAGATAGGGCGACCAAAGCCCGTATTGAGCCCGCAGGGCGAGATAGGGCGACCAAGAGGCGCGTGACAAGTGAACGGGTACATATTGCTTGCAAAAAAGTGTGGTGATGAATAAAGATCGGCGCGGATGCGGGCTGGAGTGGCTCGGATGTTAGCGGCGGTTGGCGGCAGAAGGAGGCGATGATGGGTGCGAATGCGGAGAAGACGACGTATGCGCAGGATATAGCGCGGGTGGAAGATATCGTGGCGAAGATATCGAATGGTTGTGATGTGGACGATATGTTGGGGTTGGCGAGCGAGGCGGCGGGGTTGCTGGCGCGTTGCCGGGAGAAGCTGGGGAAGACGGGGTTGGAGATAGAAGAAGTTTTGAAAGATTTGAAAGGCAAGGATGAGTAGCGCGTTTTGGCGCAGAGGTTTGGCATGAAGCGTTGGATTTATCGGAGCGTGCTGGTGGCGTGCTCTGTTTTGGGGCTGGTCGTAGGCGAAATGGTTGAGTGTAGGGAGATGCCCGTGGAGCAAGAGAGCGTGAATATTCCGTTTGAACATTTTGTGCTCGAGAATGGGCTGAATGTGTATTTGATTCGGGATAATGCGCTGCCGATAGTGACGGCAAATTTGTGGTTTAACGTCGGTTCGAAGGATGAGCAGGCGGGGCGGACGGGTTTTGCGCATTTGTTTGAGCACCTGATGTTTATGGGGACTGATGCCGTGCCCGATATCGACATATTGTTGGAGAGTGGGGGGGGATCGAATAATGCGTCGACGCGCGAGGAAGTGACGAATTATTACACGGTAGCGCCGGAGAATATGCTCGAGATGGTGCTTTATATCGAGGCGGACCGATTTGCGCATTTGGACCGTGCGATGACGCAAGAGAAGCTCGACAAGCAGCGCGATGTCGTTTTGAATGAGCGGCGGCAGTCGTATGAGAATCAGCCGTATGGGAAGTTGTGGTTGGAAATGCCCGAGGCGATGTATCCGGTGGGGCATCCGTATGCGCATTCGGTGATCGGTTCGGTGGAGGATTTGAAGGCGGCGACGGTCGATGACGTCGTGTCGTTTTTTAGGACGTATTATGTGCCGTCAAATGTGACGCTGGTGGTGGCGGGGGATTTTGAGCCAGAAAAGGCGCGCGCGTGGGTAGAGAAGTATTTTTCGATGGTCGAGAGTCGGCCGAAGCCGCCAGTGGTCGAAGTTCCGCAGATGACGCACCCCGTGAAATCGCGCGTCGTGATCGAAGACGACGTACAGACGCCGCGATTGACGCTTGTTTGGCACTCGCCTGCGTTTATGACGCCTGGCGATGCGGAGCTCGATATATTTTCATCGATATTGTGCAAGGGGCAGAATTCGCGGCTCGTGAATCGGTTGGTCTATGAGAAGCAGCTGGCTTCGAGTGTTTCTTGTGCGCAGATGTCGGGGTCGGCGTCGATGTTTTTGATCGATGCGATGCCCGTCGATGGTGTTTCGGTCGATGTTTTGGAGAAGGAAATCGTCGAGGAGATCGATGCGATATTGAAAGATGGCGTGACGGTGGCGGAGTTCGAACAGACGAAAAACGGCATCGAGACGCAGTTTGTGAAGCAGTTGCAATCGATTGGATCGCGGGCAGATAGTTTTAATAGCCATCTATTTTATACGGGTCGGACGGACTTCCCCGAAGGGGATTTGAATCGGTATCGGACGGCGACGGTCGATGGATTGATGGCAGTAGCGCGTGAGATTTTGAGCGATCCGATGCGACGTTGCGCGTTTATCGTCGTTCCGAAGGGGAACGAGAAGGCTAGCGCAGAAAGTGAGAAAGCTGGCGGCGCGGAAAGTGAGAAAGCTGGCGGCGCGGAAAGTGGAAGATCTGGCGCGGAAAGTGAGAAAGCTGGCGCGAAAAGTGGGAAGGCTAGCGGCGCGGAAAGTGGAAAAGCTAGCGGCGCAGAAAGTGGAAAAGCTGGCGGAGCAAAGACGGGAGATGCACCATGAACTGGAAAAAGCTCCATATAATATTGATAGTTTCGGCGATTTCACTCACTTTTAATGGATGCTATAGTACGATGTTGACTCAGGAGAACCAAACGGCGGCAGCTACGGATCGGGAAACAGTTGTAGCGATGCCGCAGATAGCGAAAGCGAAGCTGTTTCAGCACGCGATGCCCGAGGTATATAAGCTCGACAATGGCATGGACGTGCTCTATGTGCACAATCCGATGATTCCGCTCATGAATATGAAAGTTGTATTTAATTCGGGCGGGTCGGCGGATCCGAAAGATAAATCGGGATTATCGTCGTTTACGGCCACAATGCTCAAAGAGGGGGCAAATGGCAAGAGTGCGCAGGAATTGTCGGATGCGGTGGAGCGGATAGGTGCGACGCTTGGGCCGGGGATGACGCAAGACACGGGTAGCATTTATATCGAATCGCTGACGCAGTATTTTGGCGCAGCGGTCGATATATTGTCGGATGTGTGGTTGAAGCCCGATTTTACGCAGGAATCGTTTGAACGGCTTCAGAAGATAGTCGTGATGCGTCTGCAACAGAGGGCGGATTCGCCGACAGCCGTTGCCAAGCTGGCTTCGGATACGGCGTATTTTGGAATGGAGAATCCGTATGGGCGTTCGGTCGATGGATATGTCGATACGGTGAGCCGAATGACGGTCGAAGATATCAAGGCGCGATATGCGGATTTGTTCCATCCATCGCGTGCGGCGATCGTCGGCGTAGGCGATATGGAGCCTTCGAAGTTCGTGGCATTGATGAACGACAAGTTTGGAAAAATAGACCGCGAGAAGGATGCGCCCAAGGTCGTCGATTTGGGGTTTGAGAAGGTAGAGGCGAAGCGTCGTTTGGTCGTCGTCGACAAGCCAAATGCGCCGCAGACGGTGATTCGCATTTATGAGCCGGCGGTGTCGTCGACGTCGTTGGAGACGTTGACTTGGCAATTCGTCAATATTCCGTTTGGCGGGTCGTTTACGAGTCGTTTGATGCAGAATATCCGAGAAGATAAGGGGTATTCGTATGGCGCGAGTTCGGGCGTCGTGTCGATGTTACACGATGGCGTTTTTGTGTCGACGTCGTCGGTCGAGAGCGGCGTGACCGGGGCTGCGCTAGGCGAATTTATGGCGGAATTGTCGCGATTGCCAAAAGGCGATTTTGACGAAGATGAGTTTGCACGAGCGCGAGAGACTTGGAAAGCAGAGTTGGTGCAATCGTTTGAGACGCAAGCGGGCGTATTGGCGACGATCGCCGGGCTCTATGTCAACGATAAGCCGATGACGGCGATCAACGATTTTGCCCGCGAGCTGGAAACGTATGATTTGGCGAAGTTCAATGCGATAGCGCGGGAGTTTCCGACGATCGACGAAGCAACGATCGTTCTCGTGGGGGATAGGTCGACGATATTGTCGCAGATCGCAGGGATGGATTTGCCGGAGCCCGAGTTTTACGATACGCAAGGGCATCGCGTGGTGAATTAAGGGCGTTTGATGAATGGTGGGGGGGGATAGAACGCCCGCATGGCGGGCGTTTGATGAATGACTTTAGGAAGAATAATACATGAACGCATACACGCCTTATTTTCCGTTTCGCACCGAACATATTGGGATGTTGCGTTGCCAAGTCGTACGCGATTTTGCGGCATCGAATCAGATATATTGTCGCGAATGCGTGATAGCCGAGGGATCGGGAAAGTCGACGTTGCGCAAGCTCGATGTCGTATTGTCACAGGGGCTTGTCAATCACATATTTGAATCGCTTTCGGATTATTTGGCTTCGTCGTCGGTCGTTTTGCGCATGGCGATGCAGCCGTATGAAAGCGATGCATTTTGCTTGCACATTTATTGCGAAAACGATTCGACGTTATTGTCGATGATATGGCGATATGAATCGTCGCGCGGTGGGCGAACGGAATTTCAGCTCGAACACGTCTATGCGCTAGGTTTTCCGCGTCGGGATCCGGTCGATATGGCGTTTGATTATATCGACGTATTGCGCTCGGCGCTTGCGGCGCAAAATTCGCCACTCGATTTGCATCACGATAGCCAAAAGGGGACTTTATCGTTCGACGTGGCGGCGGCAATTACGTCGTATATGGCGCAACAGACGTCTATTCATGCGGTCGTATCGGGTGGAAAAACGACGTTTCGAGTCGAGAAAGATCGGTTCTTGGTGACGTATGACATTTGCACGGGCGAAGTGGAGGCAAATGCACCGTCGCTCGTGGATATTGGTCAACGCAAAGTACGATGTACGCGATTTTATAGCGATTTCGACAACGACATAGAAGACTGGAATGGCGAAGAACTCGAATCGAAGAGCGACGATTGGGCGTTTATATCGTCGGATCCGTCGTCGGAGATGGGTGCGTTATTGAGCACCGAGACGAGCTGGTCGATTATGGAACAGATTCGTGCGTATGGGATGCGAGCGAGTCATGGTGATGAGAATTGGCTTTTGTCGTCGGGCGATGATGGAGATATATCGCTTTCTTCGTCGATGAAGTCGTTTGATGAATTTGGCGTGAGCGTCGAGAAGAGTTTGAGCGTCGAAGAAGTCGATTCGCAATGCCCGACGATCGAAGCGATACATCGTGCGGTGTTGGTGCATGAAAAAATAGCGCCCGAAGTCGCCAAACTCGCGCTCGACGAAGTGACCGAACATTTGCCAAGTGTGATGCGCCCGCCGTTTATCTATATGTTGCATTTATGGGCGCCGGAATTGGGCGATATTATACGGCTCGAAGTATTGGCGATTAGCTCGGAAGATGACGATTTACCCGTGCTCGTCGATGTATTGATGAATATATATTATTATGAATGCAATTATACAATGCTACTAGCATTGTTACAGCGCATGATAAATAATAATACATTTTCGCCACATAGTACGATTCGATATGGTCTCGAATATGTCAATATATTGAGTCAAGAGTTATCGATGTATTCGATGGCGGTGAAAAAGCTCGACGTGCTCAAGATGATCGTACAAAAGCACGGCAATAGCAATGAAATCACGGCGTATGCATTGGCATGTCATCGAGCCCAGCACTCGGGTGCGGCGATTCAATTTTTACATAGTATGATGAAACGTGCGCAAACGCCGCAAGAAATTGCACAAATCGGTTTGGTGCAGATTCACATCATGCTCGAGCACAACGAACCGATGCAAACGGTTATCAATGTTTGCAAACGCATACTCGTCGACAATCCGCGCCAGATGGATAGCCTCGAAATCATGGCGCAGTGTTATGAACGATCAAAAATGTATGAAGATGCCGCCGATGCTTATCAACAATGTTTCGATTATTACGTTCAAGAATGGGAGTCGAAATGTTTTGAGACGCAAGCCAAGGACGCGATCGAAGAAAAAGAAAAGAGTATATATATGGCGTCGAAATTGACGCGCATTGCCGAAAAGCTCGAAGAACTCTACGATATGACGGGCAATCATGCGTTTAAGTGCATCGTCTTGCAACAACATATCAGATTTGAACCGTCATCGAAAATTATATTATCGAAGTTGCTCAAAGCACTCGAAGAAGCGCATTCGTATCATGAAATGGTACAAGTGAGCACGACGTATTTGAATGAAAACCCGGCGATCAACAAAGACGATGAAATTGCCATTCGCCTGACACTATATAATATATACGAATGTGCCCTTCATCTTTCGCACGAGGCCGATCAACAACTCATCATGGCTCGCCAAATTGGGCCCGACGACGCTCGCGTCATATCGGCCGATATCGATAGATGTCGTAAATATGGGCTCAAAGAAGAAGAAATCGGGCATCGATTGGCACTCATCGACGTCTTGCCAGCAAAAGACTCGATCGATGAAACGCTATCGCTCGTGCGTCAATACGAGGCTTTACACGTCCCCATTGAGCGAATCATCGATTTATTGCGGCGGGTGAACGGGCGAGCTCCAAATAATCCTTTGATATTATTGGAATTGCGGCAGTATCTTCGAAAAAATGGTCAATCGTTTGAATTGGCAACAGTACTCGAGAAATTGGCTCGGGTGACTGCCGATTTGCAAACGCGCAAGAGCATATTGCTCGAGGCGAGCGAAGTTCACGAGAAATTGGGCAATCACCAAGTCTCGCAAGCGCTCTATCACGAAGCGCAGCTCTGTAGCCCAATCAATCCGAATGCGAACGCGGCTTTGATGAACGACAAGATCCGAACGCGTCAACGCCTCGTCGAATTGGAACATCAAAAAGGACAAGGTGGGAATATGTTGTCGGCATTGGCCGCAGTCGTATTGACGTCGAAATCGCTTTCTGTCGTGGGCGATGCCGTCGATACCGCTACGCCACGCGCCGATCGGACGCATTCAGGAACGGGCGATGTTTCGGGTTTGGTACGCCTTGCAACACTCGATGCACCACGATCGGAAGAATGCAAATGCGTAGACAATGCCCCTATCGAAGAGCAAATTCTCGATGCTCGCTTGCGCGGCAACACAAATGACCTACTCGCTTGTTTACTGAAATCGATCGAAGATATCGATGAAGCCAAACGCCCAGCTCGCGTTTTACAAGAAATTGGGTGTATATATTTGTATGATAAACACGATAACGAAATGGCGCAGAAGTATTTGGAGCAAGCGTCGGTATTAGACGAAGCCGTTTCGCGTGGCGAGCAAACGCTCAATGCGCTCGAAAACATTTATCAGTCGTTGCACAAATACCGGAAATTGGCGCAAGTCTTGGAGAAAAAAGTCGAAATATCGACGATCGCCGAAGAACGACGTCGCAACGAAATACGATTGGCACAAATTCGCTACGAACATTTGGGCGAGAATGGACAAGCCATCGATACGATGCGGCGGATATTGGAACAGAATCCCGAAAATGAAACGGCTTTGCAACTTCTGGCACAGATCTATATCGATACGCAGCAAATCGACAAGGCGATCGAGGCGCTCACATCGGTGTCGTCGATATTGGAGCCGAATTCGAAACAAATGGCGCAACACATGTTGCGGATCATCGCTTTGTATATCGAATCGGATCGAATCGACGATGCCAAACGCGAACTTCGCAAGCTCTTCGATACGAACGATTACGTCGACAAACTCGCCGTTATCGAGCATTACAAGCGGATTTGCCGCGAACGCGATGAATGGGAAGAGCAACTGGATTTGTTGCGCGATGAATTGGCGTATTACCTCGGAATGGAGAAATCGTCGTGCAACGTGAATGAAGTGTTGTCGTCGTGCGATGAGCGATTGTTATTGGGGGTTGCCGAGCATACGTTGCGCGAATATGCCGATGTGTGTTACTATAAGCTACAGCGGATCGAAGATGCAGTCGAGATTTATGCTTGGCTCTATCGTCGCAAGCCCGACGATTCATACGCGAAGCGCGTTTTGATCGAGATGCACGAGCAATACCCCGATAACGATGCCGTCAAATCGAAGTGCGATGATCTTTGCATCGAAACGACCGATCAAGACGTCTTGTTGCGGAAGACGCCAAAAGAGGCGTCGTCGGAGGAGGAAGACGGGAACTGAGCGCCAGAATTGGACTCAGTGCCCGCACTTGGCTGGCAAAGGAAATGGAGCAGGAATCGTGCCGAGATTTGGATTTTGCGTTTTTGGCACATTCCTTGCTTGATGTTCATTTATTCGCCATCGGTGCTTCGCGTGCCGATGGCGAATACCCTAGATAATATCGAGTGAGTGGATATAGATGGATGGGAGTAGGGCGATGAGAAAGGCATTGTTTTTTGCGTTGTGTATGGGAGTGGCTAGCTTCGTCGGGTGCTACGATAGCAGTTTCGATGATGTGTTTGATGATGAGTTTGATGATGAGTTTGACGATATGTACCCTGGCGGCTGTAAGCATTTTGTCATGGGGGTATGTATGGACGGTATGGACGACGAAGGAGCGTCGATCGGGGCTTGGTGTCAAAAACATGAAGATTGCAAGAGTGGACTCTGCTATGAAAGCTTTTGCCGTGCAAAGAATTTGAAGGAGGGGGAGATATGCAGCGGTGATATACAATGCGAGAGCGAGTATTGCGATCGCAAGACAGAGAGATGTAAGGCAAAGCCGGCAGGGCTACAGAAGTGTGAACACAATTCGGATTGTGCTTCAAACTACTGTCTCCGTGGTTTTTGTGGTACGTATGACAACTAAATCTGGGAAAGTGAATTCAGAGCATAACTGTAGACTTGATAGGAAGTAGGGCAATGAAAAAGTCGTTATTTATCGCATTGTGCATGTGCGCAGCAGGGCTTGTTGGGTGTAGTTGGGATAGCGTCGGCGTCGAAATCGGCGGCGCATGTACCGATAATGCCGACTGCAGAAGTGACCTTTGCGTCGAAAAAATCTGCGTCGGCAAGGATAAAGAAAACGGTCATTCATGCATCGTCGATGAAGAATGCAAGAGTGGTTATTGCGATTGGGAGGCTTATGTATGCGCCGATCGAGGCAATAAGCCGATCGAAGGTAGCTGCGAGAATCACGCCGATTGCGCGAGCGGTTATTGCGACAATGCAAAGCATCAATGTGCCAACAAACCGGCCATTGCGAATACAAAAGAAAATGGCGCGAGTTGTACGAGTAGTCGAGAGTGCAAGAGCAATCTTTGCGATACGACGACGAAAAAATGCGCAGCTGCACCGACAGTAGACGAAAAGAAACAAAACGGCGAAAAGTGTTCGAGAAGCTTGGAATGCAAGAGCGGTTATTGCGATGGAAAAACATTCGTCTGTGCCGATAAGGCGTCGAATCATGGCAATATCGGCAATGGCGGAAATTGCCAGAAGAGCGAAGAATGCGCGAGCGGCTATTGTGACTCTTCGAAAAAGTGTGCTGCAAAGCCGTCGAGCGGCGGTAGTGTCGCCGATGGCGGAAATTGCGAAAAGAACGGAGACTGCAAGAGCGGTTATTGCAATTCGTCGAAAAAGTGTGCGACGAAGCCGTCGAGTAGTGGCAATTTGAAAGAAGGTGCCCAATGCAAATATAACGACGATTGTGCGAGCGGTTATTGTAAAGCTGGAAAATGCACGGGCGATTGCGAATTGACGGGATGCGATTCATTTGAACGCGTATGCCGCGATGGTAGATGTATACCGCGCAATATACAAGGTAGTGAATGTCATTTGACTAATTACGGCAGTACGTGTCAAGATGGCAAGTTCTGTTGCAATGGCCTTTGCGTATCGAATCGATGTGAACCGGGCATAAAGTGTACGTATTCTGGAATGTGTAATAGTGATGATTGCGATTATATCAACACGGGTACATGTACGTGTCGGACGACGGCGGAGTGTGGCAACGGGTATTATTGTGCCAAATATCTTACGACTGCAATTGGTAATAATTTGTGTATGGAAGTCCAGCAGTTAAATGCAAAGTGCGAATTGAGTGAAGAATGTAAATCTGGTGCATGTGAATATGCGCTAGAGTACGATAGCGCAGGCAGACCGTCTTTGAACACGAGGGGAGGAAAGGTATGCGTCGTTCCTCGCGATAAAGGCGATATTTGTGATATAGATGACGCCTGCAAGGGCACATTGTCGTGTGTTAATTTGAATAAACAAGAAGTAAACAAAGTGTGCGGTGAGAAGTACAATAAAGGTGAATGGTGTATGAGCTATAGCGATTGTAAGAGCAATATTTGCAAAGATAGTAAGTGTGAATAGTTGATATGGAAGCCCGCCCGATGGCGGGCTTTTTATTCTATAAATGGAAGCCCGCCCGAGGGGGCGGGTTTGTTGTGCTATATGAATGCCCGCCTCTCGGGGCGCGGTTGATATGCTATAAATGAAAGCCCGCCCGAGGGGGCGAGCTTGTTGTGCTATAAATGAAAGCCCGCCCGAGGGGGCGGGCTTGTTGTGCTATAAATGCAAGCCCGCCCGAGGGGGCGGGCTTGATATTCGATAAATGGAAGCCCGCCCGAGGGGGCGAGCTTGTGATGCAAAATGACAATGTAGAGAGACGAGATTGTTTAGTATTAAGATAAGAAATATTAAATCTAGGTATTCTGTTTTTGAAATGGCTTTTGATAAAGCCAAATTTCAAGACAAAGTCACCGATAGAATACAACAAATTGCACAGAATTGGTGTTTGTGCATGTACTGTCATTTATATGCCCCAGATACTCGGAGATATCATCATTGGAAAATGGAACTATTTACGCTATTGGATTATTTATGCAACCTAAGTATAAAAGACAAGAAGAGCAAGACAAAGTATTCCTATGTAGCCTTTACAAGACAAGCAGATTATGACGACGAAAGCGTTGTTTTTAATGCTTGTAGAAACAAATTTATCATAGAAAAAGAGATCTATATACCATTGAGCAAGCAACGAGAAGTATGTAGGATGTTTTCTGATTCATTGAAGGAAATTTCAATGTGTATTAGAGGTGAAATCGATGTGCTTGATTATATTGATAAAACATTCCCCGAAGTAAGATTACAACGATGACATATTGAAAAGCAAAATCATTTTTGGCAGAGTGTGGGCTTTGCTTTTTGTTTGCGGCCGTGTTAAAAGCCCCCTCACGGGCTATTGTATAGTTCGGGTTTGACTTGAAGGGAGGATGGCATGAAGCGATGGAATTTGGTGACGGTGGCCGCGGTGGCGGTTCTTGCAACGGGATGTGGAACAAAGGCGCCGGTTGAATCGGCAGTGGAGTCGACGGTGACGACGTATCCGAATGTGAAGCTCGTTCAGTGGAGCGATTTCCATTCGAGTATTTATGAGGCCGATAAGGGCGGTTTTGCGCTCGGTGGATTGCCTGTATTTATGGCGGCTGTCGAGGCTGTACGGGGCGATGGATTGTCGATCGTCGTCGATGGCGGCGATATGTTTCAGGGCGCGATGCCGTTTAACGATGCCAAAGGGCTCGGAATGATCGAAGTGATGAATGCGCTCAAAATCGACGTGGCATCGCTCGGCAATCACGAATTCGACTATGGCCCGGGCACGCGATACCCCGATATTGCTCGCGGTGCGCTTTACGAAGCGCTAGAACGGAGCCAGTTTCCGTGGGTGACGGCAAACGTCGAGAAGACCGCCGATAATGATGAACACTGGCCGCCAAAAAACATGTCGCCTTATGTCATCTTTAACAAAGGCCCGTATCGCGTCGCCGTCGTCGGTTTGTTGGCGACAGAGACGCCGATAGCGACGAAAGCCGCGAACGTCGAAGGATTGACGTTCGCGTCGCCTGCCGAGACATTGCGCAAGATCGTGCCCGAAATCGTCGAACAAAAGCCCGACTTCGTCATCGTCAATGCGCATATTACGGGATTGCCCGTGCCTTTGCCCGAACGCGGCGAAACGGTTATCAATGCGACTTTTGATGGCGAAGTCGGCGAAATTTTGGCATTGCCCGACGACATTCTCTCGCATATCGACGTCATATTAACGGGGCACTCGCACAAGAGCTTTATTGCGTATCAGGGCGATTTGACGGTCGTTCAGACGCTGTCGGCCGGGCAAGAGTTGACCGAAATGACGCTATATGGCGATGCAAATGGGCTACATATCGATCGAGAATCGGTGAAAAAGCACTATTTGAGCCATGCGCCGATCGATGCGGCATGTGGCGAGAAGCCCGCTGAGCTGACGAAGATGAAAGTGGGCGATTTGGAGATTACGCCGTCGGCGCTTGGGCGTGAAATCGTCGAAAAATATGAACAACAAATGAGCGAAGATCGCTGCGAAGTGATGGGATGCACGACCGAAGAAATCATGCGTTCTTATACGGGTGAATGCGCCTTGGGCGATATGGTCACCGATGCCATGCGTGCCTATTATCCAGAGGCAGAAATCGCCGTTCAGAATGCAGGGGGATTGCGCATTGAGTTGCCAAAGGGCAATATATATCGCGAAACCCTCAATTCGCTCATGCCATTCGACAATTATGCCTATTTTATCGAAATCCCAGGGGCGGATTTGGTTCGCATACTCAAAGTGAGCTCTTCGCTCGAACACGGTGCCATGCAAGTTTCGGGGATGACGTATACGATCGAAAACGATTGCAAGAATCCCGAAGATCTCACGCAAGATGGCAAAATCGATGCTTGGGAAAACAACTGCTTGTGCGCCGATATCCGCGTCGATGGAAAACCACTGGAACCTGAACGCATGTATAAAGTCGTCATCAGCGATTTCTTATTCAAAGGTGGCGATGCGCTAGGGGGCATGTTCGATCGCGCAAAGGTCATCGATAAAGGCCCCGTGATCAAAAAGACGATTTATGACTACGTCAAGGCGCAAAAGGCGTGTTTTTCGCGCGATAGCCTCGTTTCGAAAGACGCTCCGCGCATCATCAATGGGCAATGTGGTGGAAAGTACTACTGATAAAAGCGATCGATTGGCGCGAAATGTGCTAATCAAAGTGCGTGGCGCATTGAGGTGCGCGGCGATGCGCTGCATCACAGCGCATCGCCGCACGATCGGTGTCATGGATTTGTAGATTGACAGCTTGGGCGTTGTAGGATTTGCAACGCCTTTGGCGTATGAGAGTTAAAAGATATGCGAAAATCGACGATAAGCATTGGGTTGGCGCTTGGACTTTTGTTGAGTGGGGCAGAGGCATTTGCACAAAACTCGGCACAAGAGGAGCAGTTTTCGAAGTTGATGATGGACGGCGTCACGGCTTATAGACAGGGGGCGCAAGATTCATCGAAATACGAAGAGGCGATAAAAGCGTTCGAACAGGCGTATGAAATTCAGAAAAATCCCGATATTTTGTATAATATTGGGCGATGTTATCACATGTTGAACAAATGCTCCAATGCGCTCGAAAAGTATCGGGAATATGCATTGCTTTCGCCCGAAAATGCGAAATCGGTGAAGACTTATATCGACGAACTCGATGCACAATGCGGTGTCGTGACGGGCGAGGTGATGTTGACATGCGTGCCCGAATCGGCAACGCTCCTCATCGATGGCGTCGCACAAACGGCTTGTAGCGGTTCGCATAGCGTCGATACGGGCACGCATAAGTTGTCGTTCTTAGCCGACGGCTACCTCGCCGAAACCCGCGAAATCACGCTTTCGCGCGATAAGTCTAAAGTATCGCTCACCGTAGGATTGCAACGTGCTCCGCTACAAGAGCAGGTGAATCCGACCGACGACGCCCCTCAAAAGTCGCCCAATTCGCCTTTCGTGCCCAATGCGCAAGCCCAACAGCCGATGGCCAATCAGGCCGTCGCGAGCACTGCTCTCGAAACGAAGCCATCGATCATGTTTTGGGGCGCCGTTGGCGCAAGCGGTGCAGGCGTCGTATTGATGATAACGGGCGGGAGCTTGATCGGATCTGGATATCGCAATAACGTTTCGTTTAACGGCGCCAAACGCGATTATCTCTATCAACGCAACAGCGGGCGCGTCGTCGGCGGTGGCGTTTTGTTGGGATTGGGGGCGGCCGTTGCGCTCTCGGGTATCGGGCTATTCGTCGCCGATATGTACCTCAACAGGCTTTCGACCGACGATTCGACGGCGCAAGTCTCCGTCGTTCCGTCGATAGGGTTTTCGGGCGATGGGGCAGCCGCTAGCGTGACGATGACGTTTTAATATCTTAATATCGAATGCAAAAAATTATAGCATAGAAGGCGCAATATCGGCGATAGTCGACGATGCGCCTTGTGTACATTTTGCGCCAAGCGATTTGTATGTTGGGCAAGTGATTTCGATTGGTGTGATAGATATAGATGGGTTTGCTGAAGAATATGAATATCGAAAAGATGGCGTTGCAAGCGATCGGTTGGATGAGCGGCATTGGACTAGGACTGGGGGCATGTTTATTGGCACAAGCTCAGGAAATCGCCATGCCCGATACTTTGCCCGATTTTGTGGCAAATGGAAAAGATGCAAACACCAGCACGGATGCGGTCGAAGAACGCACGCGCCTTGACGCCGACACGGTGCGCAATGCGAAAACCGAGATAAAGATCAATCAGCCCTATAACTCGCAGAATCTCGGCCAACTCCTCTTGCCGTTTATGTGGGAAGTGAGCGAAGATAGCGCACAGAAGCGGATCATCGCCACCGAAGTTCGCACGCATGCACCAGCTGTTTTGACGATCGATTTGATCGATAATGTCCCTGGCAACGTGAGCGGGGAATCGTATGCACAAGCCATTATCGGGTCGATTGCCGAATCGCTGTCGATTACCGATGCAACGCAATACGAAATTGCGCACGAAGAAAGAGCTTTGCCGTGTGAAAAAAAGAAAAAATGCCCGAAAATGTCGATTTATCGAAGTACTTTAGCCGGCAATGAAGAAGGCGTTGCGCGACAATGTGCGATCGATATCGTTCCCAATGGGCCATTGATATTGGTTTTGACGCTATGCGCGGCGCAAGCGGTCAGCTACGAACCTGGGCTAGCCGAAGTCGTCGACGCCGTCTTCGGGGGAATGCAGTAGTTTGGGCTTCGAGCCCAAAGTGCTAGAGATGATCGACGATGTAGGAGATGATCATGAATATCAAAGAGCATCTGCTTTTTTATATCTTTGCGATAGGCATTGCCATTTCGTCGTCGGGATGCCTTGCACAAAAAACAGACAATACCGAAAAATCTGGAGATTCTTCGATTGAATCGCAGAATATCGATAATAATATTTGGAAAGAAGTCAAAGGACGAGAAGTTTCTTTTGTGCGCATGCACCCTAGAGCGGCGCAAAAGAACAGTTATTTGACGTGGCAATTGTTCAAACATGCGACCGATGGAAGCGAACAATGGCGCGTCGATGGGAAAGCGCTTTCGCCCGAGGGCGTTGCCGATTTAACGGCATTGCTCGACGAAGTCGCAAAAGTCGAAGCGCCATCGAATGGGATATATGGCTGTCGCGAAACCGAATTGATGCCCCAATATCGCTTGTCGTTCGAGCGCGACGGGCATGCGTATCGCGTCGTATCGGTGTCGAATTGCGCCAATGGCGCACCGTTTAACGTCATCGTCGATGGCGCTTATCGAATCGATTTGGCTGGCGCCATTGGCGCGAAGCTCGAAAAAGCCCTAAAAACAGCGGGTTTGGCTCTCGAAGTCGGTGGAACTCCGGGCATGATAACGCTCGACGCGCCGACGACTTTGGCAGGCTATGAAGCCCAGGCGCAAGCGTCGCCCATCGAATCGTTCGATAAAGTGGCGCGTAGCGACGCCGAATTCTCTTCGTTCTACGACAAAATCACCGAACTCTTCGACGCTCCCCCCGAAAAACAACTCGCCTGTAATCAGGCAAAGAGTGCAGATTGCTCGATACTCGATGCGCGATACGTGTTTAAGTCGGCAAAGATGCGGTATCCGATTCGCATGAATATGGAAGCTGGTGAGATCGATTTGGAATTCCCGATGCCAAGTGCCGACGATATTGCTTCGCTTCGGACGTTTATCGAAGCGCCGTTATTTGAACAATATGCGGCAACGGGCGATGGCGTCGTATCGGTATTATATCAGAACGTGCCGCAATGCTCGTTTGTACGCGATTTGGCGCCGTTTATGGATCGGCAAGGCGATGTATCGTGTGCGCAATGGATATTGGGCGGAAAACCGCGCCCGAGTGCGATTTATTACGTCGGGCTTTCGACGCTATGGATTGCGCCGGCAAATTCGGAGAGCTTTTTATCGGTCGTATGCAAATGGAAATACCTGCCCAAGCAAGCCAAATCGATCGCTTGTGCGCAGCCCGTTTTGCCCGAATCTTTGAACGTCTTTTGGCGCGGCGATGGATCGGTCTATGGATTCGAGACGCGCGACGGAAAGACGAAGTTGCTCAAGTAATGGCGTGGCGGCGTTTATGGCACGATCAAATGGCGAGAAATTGGGCTCGATGAGGCGGATAGCCGCGTTGGGCGTTTGGGGCGCATTGAGCATCGCTTGCGCTTTGTCGACGATGAGTTGCGAACGAAAGATGAGTGGCGATGATCCGCCAATGCGCCCACTCGTCTATACCGAGCTCCCGCCCGAAGAACGCGCCGAAGAAGATGTCGCGCCCGCCGCTGCAGTGATCAACATCGCCCCCGAAGACTTGGGCTATACGCTATTTCATGCCATCGTCGATGGCGATCGGGCTGCCTATGAATCGATGTTCATTCGAGCCGAAGCCCTATCGCAACTCATTCACATGCCGATCAAAGAAGCCGAAAAGACCGCCGCCGGTTATATGGCAAAGAGCGAATCGCTATGGACGCTATTTGCAGCTAAATCGACGGCCGAAGAACCCGTGAGCGTCTTGTCGTCGAGGGTACGATTGGCCGAATTCCGACTCGGGAAAGGGCGGAATTTGGCTGGTAAAATCGCCGACCCCGAAACCGACGAAGTCTTGCAACACTGGGGCAATGAACTGCGAATTGAGCTTTTGCAATCGGATAAAAAATTCGTCATTCGCGTTCCAAAAATCGTCAAAACGCCCCAAGGATGGCGCATTGCACAGCCCATCGACGTCGATAGCAGTTTGCGCGTCTTCCTCGAAACGGGAATGCATCTCAAGAGCGATTTGTTGCGAAGCGAACACTATCCAATGCCCATCGAAGTCGGGAATTTCTGGAAATATCGCGTCGAAAAAGGCGAACGCAGCACGTTTAACGACCACGAAACGGGCAAAAACGCGGCAAAATCGCCCACCGATCCAGAATCTGCCTTGCCGCTCTCGACGGTAACGGTCACCGATATGATAACCGATGTCATGCATCGCGATGGCTATTGGATCGTCGTCTTCGAAAAGACGACAGTCGATTCGAGCCAACCCGACCCAGAAACAGAGACTTTTGCTTGGCTCGTCACGCCGCGCATGGTCTTCATCTGCAAACGAGATTGCCGAAATCAAGCCGATAACATTGGCTATTTGCTCGGATATATCATGCGACAGACGCCTATCTTCATCTTCCCGCTCGATGTCGGCCAAAAATGGGATGTCGCTGGAAGCCGAACGGCTCGATATTCGCGCTACGAAGTCAGAAAATACCACCAAGATCCTGTCGTCGTCCCGGGGGGGGCTTACACAGGCGTTTTTGAAATATTCGGATCGGTCGAAGAAGGACGCGAATCGCGTTATTTTATGCCTGGAACGGGCATCGTCATGCGCATCGTGCGAAGCGGTGCTGGAATTAAACGCGAAGAACTCATCCAACACAGGCTCATTTTGTAGTACGGTTTTGTGCACACGCAAGGATTGGGGAATGGCGATGGCTTTGGGCAACGCATATCGCAGTATCGATGGCGATTTAGAACCTTGCAATGTCGAAATCGTCCAAAAGCTCGTATCGGGGGGAATCGCCGACGTTTGGTTTGCGCGATCGCGGCGCGATGGTTCGCACTTCGTCGTCAAATATTCGCACGACATAGCCTTGCAAAATGCCTATATCTATGGGCAATTTGAACGCGAATTTGAATGCTCAAAATTCATCGATCTGGCACAATTACCGAATATCATGCCACGAATACACGCTTTTGGCGTCGACGATTTAGGACATGCATATTTATACGAAACGTATTTCGACGGAATTGGGCTCGACGAAATCATCGCCGATGATTGGTCGTGGAATGCCATGCGCCCGATATTGGCGCAAATCATCGCTTCGATGCATGCATTTCATGCCATTGGCATCGTCCATCGAGATGTCAAACCGTCGAATATCCTCATTTCGCGCCGCTATTTCTCTTCACCATCCCATCCTCCCGACATTCGATTTATCGATTTTTCGCTTGCGCTCATCGACGGCACTCCCCACCCATCGCAAACGGCCTTTTGTGCCTATGGCACGCCCATGTATGGCTCGCCCGAGCAAGCTCTCGGCCAAAAGGCGACAAAAGCGAGCGATTGGTATAGCTTGGGCATCTCATTATATGAATGGATAACGGGGCACGTGCCATTCCACGACGAAGACCCCGAGCGACTTTTACATATTCAAGTCGAAAAGCCCCCCGAGCCACCCGCATATTGCCATATCGAAGGTTTGCCCGATTGGGTCGTCGATGCAACGATGGGATTGTTGGCAAAATCGCCGCAAGACAGAACGAAGAGTTGCGACCGATTTCTAGAATTGTCGCGGTAAATATGCCCATCATCGACGGCGAAATCGTGAGCAAGGCGCTATTTTTCCAATGCCGCTAAATTCTCTCGAATTGACTTTTTATCGCATTCTATTGGGCGAATAGGACATTCTTTCGAATCGAATACGATTTCGCACAATGTGCGCACGGCGCTATTTTTCCAATGCCGCTAAAATTTCTCGAATCGCTTGTTTATCGCATTCTATTTGGCGAATAAGACATTCTTTCGAATCAAATACCATTTCATGGCGAATAAACTCATGAAATTCGACGCGAATTCGTCGATCGTACAAATCGCCATTGAAATCGAAGATATTCGATTCGATGACGGTATCGACGCATCCAAATGACGGCGTATGCGTGACGGCCGTCATGGCATCGTGCCAATCGTCGTCGGATTCGGTGGCGACGCGCGTCGCATAGACGCCCGTCGCTGGCAGAACTTGGTCGGGCACGTGGATATTGGCGGTTGGGAAGCCCAAGGTGCGCCCGCGCTGCGCCCCGTGTTCGACGCATCCATAGAGCGTATATGGCACACCGAGCATTTTGTTCGCCATGGCGATATTGCCCTCGCGGATCGCCGCGCGAATTCGAGTCGAGCTCACGGGGCAATGATCGAATGTCGTGCGCCCGAGCGCGTGGAGCGCAATATCGGATTCGCAACAAAACCGGCGCAAATCGTCGATATTGCCCGATTTACGACAACCAAACGAAAAGTTATCGCCCAAGACGATGGCAACCGGATCGAGCGATAAGATGACTTCGTCGAAAAACGCCCGCGGCGTCATTTGATAGATATCGCCAAATGGCAAATAAATGACTTCGTCTAAGCCAATCGAATTGAGCATTCGCTCGCGGATTCGCTCGGGATGGATGAAAAAATGCGCCTGCGGGGCAAAAAAAACTTTCGGGTGCGGTACAAACGTGATGAGAACGGCTCGCCCGCCCCAGCTACGCGCAAGCGCTATCGTCATGTCGATGAGCGTGCGGTGCCCGAGATGGAGACCGTCGAAATTCCCAATCGTGAGGATCGTAGGGGTAGGAGCAATATGTGAGGGCGATAGAGTCATTGAAACGAGAGAGTAGGGGAGCTAGAAATTAAAGATCCGAAAAATCGAATCGAATCGTGAGCTGAAAATCGACGTAAGCATCGGGCTGAACGAGCGAAGTCAAGATATTGCCGCCGATCTGTTTTTCGTGATTGATGCGCGTTTGCGTATCGTCGGGGGCTTGAGTCACCAAAAAGGCGATTTTTGCATCGAATTCGACCCATAAATAATCGGAGAGACGAAACATGACGCCCAAAAGCGCCCCAACATTGCCGCCAAACCAAGTCTTGCTCGTGATGCGCGTGGCAATCGTGAGCCCCAGATGCGCTCCGGTAAAGATTTCCCAATCGTGAGATCGATAAAATGCGTAGCGAATGCCGCCAGAAATGTGGAAAAACCACAAACTGCTCAGTCCATCGCCCGATATGTCTTTCGTCGATTGATACGTCATCTTATTGATGCACGAATCGTCGACTTTCCCAAGGGGAACGTATTTCGTCGCGACGTCGGTATATGACCCGTCGACGACGTCGACGGGAACGCACGAAACGTGCGTGACGACCGATTTTCGCCACCGCATCCGCGCCGCATCGAAACGAACTTCGACATCGACGGGCAATTCAAAGTCGAGCAACAAACTCGCGTTGAAATGCACGCTCCCATAGGCGTTTTCGTAGCGCTTGAGAACGGGATAATAGCCGGGCTCAGGCGTGATGCGATATTCGCGGTCGGTTTGCTCGGTAATGTAATCCATCAACGGCAAGCCGAGCCCAATGCCGACGCCTATCGATTGCGCCCGCGCAAACGACGGATAAAGACCGACGACGATGAAAAGCACCGCACAAATAAAAGTGAGCTTCGCCAACATGGTGCGCATCGCCGTCCTAGAACGAGGTCAAAAAAGGCAAAAAAAAAAGGCGGTCTATCGACCGCCTTCGCAGTAGCTAGGAGTAGACTCGAACTACCGACCTGACGGGTATGAGCCGTCTGCTCTAACCAACTGAGCTACCTAGCCATAATTCATTCGCTCAACCGTGGCTGGCGAACACGCGCCTTCTAATGCCACATCGCATTTGTGTCAATAAAAAAATGACGAACGTGTCGTTTTTTGAGTGCCGCGCCACCAAAATGCGCCAGCTAGCCCACCCAAAAAATCAATCTTCGCCCAAATGTCATCGAAAAATTCGGTCAAATTGCCCCCAAAATGCGTTAGCTAGCCCACCCAAAAAGCAATCTTCGCCCAAATGTCATCGAGAACCGCAACAAATCGCGCCCCGCGCGCAAAATGAACGACAAAACGAGCGACAAAACGACGTTTATGCGTGCATAGTATCGCGTCGTTCTGCTATAATATACGCGCTTTTTGTGCGTTTATGCGTGTTATTACGATGCGTCGACGACGCGTCATTCGACGGCAAAGAAAGCAAGGATCATCGATGAAAAAAGCGCTCATCACTGGGGTTACGGGGCAAGACGGGTCGTATTTGGCTGAATTCTTGCTCGCCAAAGGCTACGAAGTCCACGGTCTAAAACGCCGTGCGTCGAGTTTTAACACGGCGCGTGTCGACCATCTGTATCGAGATTTGCACGAAGAATCGTCGAATTTCCGAATGCACTACGCCGACATGACAGATACATCGAATTTAGTTCGGCTCATGCAACAAATCGAGCCCGACGAAGTCTACAACTTGGCGGCTCAAAGCCACGTCCAAGTCTCGTTTGAATGCCCCGAATACACCGCCGAAAGCGTAGGCGTCGGCGTCTTGCGCTTGCTCGAAGCGATCCGCATACTCGACATGAAGCAAACGCGATTCTACCAAGCCTCGACGTCGGAACTCTACGGCCTGGTCCAAGAAACCCCACAATCCGAAACGACAAAATTCTATCCGCGTTCGCCCTACGGCTGCGCCAAACTCTACGCCTATTGGATCGTCGTCAACTATCGCGAAGCCTACGGCCTACACGCCAGCAACGGCATATTGTTTAACCACGAAAGCCCGCGCCGCGGCGAAACATTCGTCACGCGCAAAATCACCATGGCGGCCGCCAACATCGCCCTAGGGCTCCAAAAATGCCTCTACCTGGGCAATCTCAACGCCAAACGCGACTGGGGCTTTGCCGGCGATTACGTCGAAGCCATGTGGCTCATGCTCCAACAAGACACCCCCGACGACTACGTCATCGCCACGGGTACCACCACCACCGTCCGCGACTTCGTCTCACTCGCTTTTGCCGAACTCGGCATCGACATCGATTGGTCGGGCACAGGCGTCGACGAAGTCGGCACCAACCGCGCCACCGGCAACGTCATCGTGCGCGTCGATCCGCGCTATTTCCGCCCCACCGAAGTCGACTTACTCCTTGGCGACGCCTCCAAAGCCCGCCGAATCCTCGGCTGGGCCCCACGCATCACACTCCCCGAACTCGTCAAAATGATGGTCGAATCCGACCTCAAACAAGCCCGCCGCGACAAACTCCTCGCCGACAACGATTTCGACGTCATGCATCACCACGATGCCTAACCGCACGCACTCAAACCCACACAGGAGGTCCTATGACTCCGAATCATCGCCACCATCGCCGCCACTCAGGCATGACGCTCGTCGAACTCATGGTCGTCGTCGCCATTATCGTGCTCCTAGGTAGCATCATGGCTTATTTCATCACGGGTAGCCGATCACAAAACGCCCAAAAGAACATGACCAACGACATCTTGGCACTCATCAACGACCAACGCGCTCGTGCCATCGGCCTCAACGTCGCCGCCTACATCACCTTTTCGCCCACGACCGTCCAGCCTAAACTCGGCAAAACTTCGGCGTGCACGACAGTCGCCACCGACCAACTCCCCATCCGTTACACGTCAGGCAGCGTCGATGTCGCCATCGATTTCGGCGATGTCGGCAACAAAAGTCACCGCACGCTCGACTCCGTGTCGACCGAAAAGTACTACCGCGATGGTCATGGTCTCGTCACACTCGACTACAGAATCACCGATACTTTTGCCGATGACGACGATAAGCTCACGAATAAAGATTCGATGACGATTTGTTTCCAGCCCAACGGTTTCGTCTACTTCATGAAAGGCGATGCGTTTGTCGATAAACGCTATGCTGCAGTCGACATTGCTCCCGTAAATGCTGACTTTAGCAATCGCATTACAGTCAGTGCATTGGGCGCCATTTCGCGGCTAAGCTGCGCTACCAGAGATGGTCAATGTATCTAATATTGGATTGGCTTGGTGGGGGAAGCCTCCCCCTACGCGCGGCACGCGCCATGCGGTACCGCGCTACCCCCTCTGCGGGGTGCTCCCCGCAACGCTCCCGAGCCCACATCTAGCCCAATTTCCTAGCTCCGCAAACGCCCCTCCGGGGGCTTTTTCTTTTTGTGCCCCACTGTTCCCATTTCCCGCATCGATTATGAATAAAATCCCCATCATCGCCTTGGCCCTTTGCCTCGACATTGCCCCAGCATTTGCCCAACACATCGAATTGACGGCAACCGATAGCCATGCCATGTTGTATTCGAATAATCTCGAATTTTCTTCGAAGAATGTTCCAATCGTTCGCATGCGCATCACCGATGGCATAGATGTTTTGAATTTCACGCCAGAAACAGCCTTCGACGTCTTGCCAACTGGGCGCGGCGGCGCAAAGATGCACTTGCCCGGAAATTGCCAATATACGGTTCAAATTCGCGATGCCAAACGCGGAGCCTACCAATATGGGGCGATATTGGCGCGAGCCGAGGTGCCGACGACGTTTCCCGAGGCCGAAGCCTATTGCGCAGAGCACAAAATCGACACCGAAGTCGTTTCGATTGGGGCGACGTTTGCCATTCGGGGCACGGTCTTTGGCAATCGCGAAAACTTGTTGCTCACGAGGCGCAGCGAGTCGATCGATGAGGTGCGCCAAGCGCAAAAAACAGTCCGATTGCCCGAAGAGTTGCGCATTGGGCGCACCGACGATGTGCCCGAGATTTATGCCGAAGTTTTGAATTATCCATCGGGTATGGTCGAAATCGTCGAAGATAAATTGGATATCAAGGTAACAAACCGAAATTTATTGTGGTTCGATTTTGGCGATGCGGCAGTCGTCTTGCACGATATCGAGCGCGACGATGGCAAACGCGGCGATTTGCGCTTGAGCGGTCAAATCGTCGTCACTCCGGGCCCCGATGGAAAACTGGCAGTCGTGCAGTCGGCCGACGTCGAAACGCTATTGCGCGGCATTTTGCCAGCCGAAATCTACGCGAGTGCGCCAGCCGCGGCGCTCGAAGCACAAGCCATCGCGGCTCGCACGACGCTTTTGTCGCAATCTGGCGCGCGCCACACGTCGGATCCCTATCATTTGTGCAATCGCCAACATTGCCAAGTCTATCGCGGGCTTTCGGGGGCCGATCGGCGCACCGATGCCGCTATCGAAAAGACGCGCGGGCGCGTCATGGCAAGCGGTTCGCAATTGGTGCAAAGCTATTATAGTGCGCATTGCGGCGGAATTTCGGCGGGAAGGCGAGAAACTTGGGGGCTCATCGAAAAAGATTACTTGCCGACGCAAACCGATACGATCCCCGAAATGCAGGTGCATTTTGCAAACGAAGACGCGTTTAGGAAATGGCTTGACGCACCGAGTCGCGCCTATTGTTCGGGGGCTCCGGAAGGGCAAGTCGATTTTTCGTCTGTCAAACATGCGCGATGGGAATCGACGATGACGCGTAGCGAACTCGATGCAGCGCTCAAAAAGGCGGGCGCCGCGATTGGAACGGTGCACGACGTCGAAGTCGTGGGGCGCGGCGCCAGCTATCGAGCTGTAAAATTGCGCGTGACGGGGACGAAGGGCACATTCGAAGTCGCGCGCGAGCTCCCGATTCGGCGGTTTTTGGGAGGGCTCAAAAGCGCACTATTTGCGATCGACGTCGAAAAAAAAGGCGCGACGGTCGAAAAGTTGACGATTCGAGGTGCCGGCTTCGGGCATGGCGTTGGGCTTTGCCAGACGGGAGCCATCGGCATGGCTCAACGCGGCAAATCGAGCGACGATATTTTGATGCACTATTTCCCGAATGCAAAGATCATTCGAGTGTATTAGCCCCAAACCCGCCTGACCTCCCCCCTAGCCCCCTCTCCATGAATGGACGGTCCGTTTACCTCTCGGCGTTGTCGGGGGATACTCGCGGGAACCGCTAACGGGGTTTGTATGGTAAGCCCAGAAAGGGCGATCAGAGTATAGCGACAAATGGGGGACAATAAAAAAAGCGCGGCGTATGCGCGGAGCGGAGCGAGCACATAGCCGCGCAAAGTGCGCGTATTGCGCAGCGCGCAATAGCGCACTGCATAGGCGTATTGCCCCGTAGAGGGCAATAGCCGGAGCGACTAATAGAGCATGTATCCGAGGCCGATGAGTATTTCGTGGTACATGTCTTTGGATTCCGCGCCGACGGGTTCGGCTTTTTCGGCGCCGATGGTGCCGTTGCCGGCGAAGTTCGTCTTCATGAGTGTGAAGTCGTAGCCGACGCGGGCGTAGATGCCGCGCCAGATGTCGTAGATGAAGTTGATGCCGGCGGAGATGCCCCAGCTCGAATCGATGGAGTTGCCCCATTTGGTCGTTTTTTGGGCGTCGCCTTGGCCGAAGTTGCCGTAGACGTCGAAATGGGCGGCGGCGCGGAGGTTTTTGAGCCCGAGTGGGGCGGAGAAGCGGAGGCCGAAATCGATGCCCGAGTAGCGGTGGCCGTTGTAGAGGCTGTTCTTTTGGATGTCGAAATTGGCGTATTGGTAGCCTAGGATGATGTCGAGCGCCATGCCGTCGGGGTCGAGGCGGTTTGTTTTCTTTTGGAAGAGGAGTTTGTAGATGATGCCTGCGCGGATGCGGACGAAAGACGTTTCGCAGACGAAAGCGGCGCGGCCGTCGGACGATGCTTTGCCGACTTGTGAGCATTCGACGTCGCTGCTGGCGTTGACGATTTCGAATTTGCTGTCGAGGAAGCCGAAGCCGGCGTTGAAGATGATGCCGAGGCCTTGGAGGTAGTCGACGTCGAGCCCGATGGGGAAGGGATAGAATTCGACGTCGAACGAGTAGAGGGCGAATGTTTCGGCGGTGTAGCTGATGGGCGTGCCTTTTTTGGCGGTCGAGCTGAGTTTGCGAATCGTGGGGGCGACGTTGAAACCGACCAAGAAGATGGGGCGCCCGGTGCCGCCGCCGAGTTTGCCGATGTAGTCGGGCTCGTAGACTTTGGCGTGGAGGTTGACATCGTAGCGGAATGTCTTTTCGAGCGAGATGAGCTGCGTGGCGGGTTCGTGCTCGGGGTAGGTGATGACCCATTGTTCCGAGGCTCCGGGGACTTCGGTCGTCGTGTATTCAAATGGCGTGGTGCCGATGGCGACGCCATCGCGCATGACCGAGGCGCCCGACGGGGTCGAAAACACCGAAATCGTGATTTCTTGGTTGTATTCGATGGGGACGATGTCGGCACAAACTTGCGAAACGGCGTTGGCAATGGCCTTGGCATCGGCCGTCGAAACGACGTTTTTCTTTTTGAGGCGGCGTTCGAGTTCGGCGATTTGCTCGCCCGTATAGGCGTTGTAGACGTTGATGACGACGGATTTTTGTTGATTGACGACGCGCACGACGGCATCGTGGCGCGCATATCGGTTGACTTTCGCGATATCGCTGGAGTTGCGCCAATATCCATCGCCGAGTTGGGCTTGCGCAGCGGCGTTGATCATTTCTTCTTGCGAAAAGACGATGTGCCCTTTGTCGCTAATCGCCTTGCGGATGGCTTTCGTCATCGAGTGATTCGATCGGTCTTTTTCGACATTGGGAACGTCGATGAGCCGCGCAACGTCTTCTTGCGCCATGACAAGGGCTGGCATGAGGCATAAAAAGACGAGGAAAATGGCATGTGCCAACTGTTTTAAGCAGAGCATAAATCCTCCAGAACTAGGGTGAATTCCCGATCTTGCATTATCTTACAAAGCTCGCGCGTCGTCAACGTGACAAACGCGAAGAATTGAATACGTCTCGATATTTTGCACAAAGCGACAATTTGTATACTTTGAATTGAATTTATCGGCCGATTATGTCGCAAAACTGCCTACTATCGCCCCCAATACGCTTCTCATTGCTTTTTCGTTTCGTGGGGCGAATGCGGCGAAACAGCCCAATATCGCCCCCTATCGGCTTACCATTGCATCAATTCGCGAAAGTGGATCTTTAGGCCGTTTGGCATTCTGACGATTCCTTGGCGCGATGACGATTCGAGGAGCCAAATCCATTCTTCGAAAAACCATATAGATCGCGCAGCATCGAAATCGATAGACGATGGGAGTCGATCGCGCATCGGCGCTGGATCGGTGAGGCGTTTGGTCAAATGGCGTGGCGATCGGGTCTTGTAGGCAAATGTCATGTCGTCGTATAGCGTCGATCGCATGGCGACGTCTTCCCAATCGATAAACACGAAGGGCGATTTTGCGTCGATCGATTCGGCATGATTTGCATTCGATGCAAAAATCGATTTTATCTTCGAATATAATGCGTTTTTAGCGCCGAGATTTTGAATATCGACGAGTATATTGCCCGGTTGGAAATCGCCGTGCGACATGGCCATGGGGATTTCGTGGCATCGATTTATCGATTTTTTTGCGTCGGGCAAATGGCGATCGAGAAGCGCGAAACTGGCACCTTTGAACGCGTCGGCGAAAGCATCTTTGGCGCGATCGAGTTGTTGCGTTTTGATGGCGATGTATTCGCTGGGCGAAAGCGCGTGGGCGTCGATGGCGTGCAGGCAGTCGAGTGCGCGATAGATATGGGGCATGAGCGCATCTTGGACGCGACTTGGCATGCGGTTGAGCGGCACGGCGTATTGGAGATCTTCCGAAAAGGCGTGATCGCTCGGCTGCCCCTGGCAAATGGGAGCAATCCAAGGGTATATGCTTGCATATTTTTCACGAAAATCGATTTCGCGATCGATGCCTTCGGTCGAAAAGTTGGCCTTTGGAAAGACGTAGACGCGGCGACGCGCAAAGTCGAAATACCGAAATCGATGATTTCCGGGGAGCCAATAGCTGTCGTTGGGGTGAGGCGTGGGGCACGTATCGAACGCGGGCTCAAGTGACTTTTGGAATATTGGCGATCGAGTTAATGCGACGGCTGCGGGCATTTGCACGAGTTTTCGCAACAAATTTGGCGTTCTACAGAAGTTTGTGCAAAGAAACGATCTAACTTGCGAAGATAATTCATGGGTCGAATACGTGCCGAAGACGGGGTGTTCGAACCACGAAATGGCATCGTTTGATGAAACGGAATCGGCACCATCGTTCCAGCCCATGCGATTGCCGATGTCGATGGCATTTTGCACGGTAGCGATGAGATGGCGATCGTAATCTTCGCGCACTTTGAGTTCGGCAATTTTCAACTTTTTTCTCTTCGATTGCCCGATCCGAGGTGGATCGGGCGAGAGTAGGCGATGCGTTTTAGAACGTCCAAGTATCGGTGCTGAGGAATTTGACGTCGAGTATTTCGAGATTTCGCTTTCCCTTTGGTGCATTGAGGACGGCTTCGTCGCCGATTCGTTTTCCGATGAGCGCGCGCGCGATGGGGCTCGTTATCGAAACTCTGCCGTTTTTGCTGTCGGATTCGTTTTCGCCAACGATGGTGTAGGTGATTTCTTCGTCGGTATCGACGTCGAGCAATTGGACGGTGGCGCCGAAGACGACGCGATCGCCCGATAGCGTGGCGGGATCGATGATATCGGCGGTGGCGATGAGAGCTTCGACTTCTTTTTCGCGTCCGTAGATAAAGCCTTGCTGTTCTTTGGCATAGGTATATTCGGCGTTTTCGCTCAAGTCGCCATGAGCGCGAGCCTCTTCGATCGCTTTGACATTGGCGGGTTTGTCGATTTCACGGATTTTTTTGAGCTCAGCTTTGAGTTGTTGATAACCATAGGGGGTCATAGGATGGCGTTCAACTGACATGATTCTCCTTTCGATTTGAGATCATCGAAAAAGTAAACGAAAACCGCCGAAACACTGTCGTGCTCGGCGGCTCAAAAGTCGCAAGTGCCTGAAATTATACGGCAATGCTGCCGACAATACAAGGATAAAACGCGGTTGCTATAGCTTCATACACGCTTTGGCGTCTTCTTCGCCATTGCAACTGGGGCATTGAGCGGCGAGGAATTCGCCGACCGAGGAATCGCCATCACCGGCAAAAGCACAGTAGCCGATCGCCTTGCCTTCGTTGATGCAAAACGGCATGACTTGGGTGGCAGTATCGCACGTGGCGGCTTTGGTATAGGTGACTTTGAGGGGGTTTTGTGGGTCGATGGCACAATCGCCGGCGGGTTTGACGCGAACTTTTTGATCGGTGTCGCAGATGAGTGCGTAGTATTTATCGATGCATTTTTCTTGGTATTTCGAAGCATTACAAGGATCGCCATAAGTGCCGCCTTGGGTGAGTGCATCGGGGTCGGCGACGCGATCGCACGTAATGGTGCCATTTTTATCGACACTGCACGATTGATTGGCACATTGCCAAGTCGTGTATTTGCCCTTTTGGCAAAGCTCAACGCTCGATTTATCGGCCGAACATTTGGGCACGACTTCGCTATCTTTGCATTCTTTTTCTTCGGGCGGCTTGGGGGCTTTTTTGGGGCAATCGACGATGCCATCTTCGCCATCTTTGCACGGAGCTTTGCAAGTATAGCGCTTAATCTGATTGCCATGGCAGACGATGGCGTTGTTTCCGTCGGCAGTACATTTGCCGTAGCCATCGGGATCGAAGCAAGCGGCATCGATCTCGAATTCTTTCATGCATCCGCCGCCTTCGCAGATTTCGCCATCGACACAAAGCGCATCGACGAACTTGTTATTTTCACATTTTTTGATTTTTTTCGGATCGTTTTCGTCGCAAACGGCGACCGTACATTCGGCGTTGGGATCGACAGGTTTGCAAGCGTTATCGGTGCACGTTTTGCCGTCGCCGCACGGTGTTTCGGTCAGTGTGCCGTTTGTACATTTATAGAGCGTGTTGGCGTCTTTGCACGTATCGGTAGTGCATTTATCGTTGGAATCGACGGGTTTACAAGCGTTATCGGTGCACGTTTTGCCGTCGCCACATTTGACCTCGGTCGTTTGGCCATCTTTGCACTGCAATAGCACCGAGCTATCTTTGCATTTATCGGCGGTGCACTGTTTTTGTGGCGTATCGGTATCGTTAGAATCGGAATCGTCGCATCCGACCATCGACAAAGCAAAAGCAACGGCAAAACACGTCAACCATTTGTTCATTTTGAAATCTCCTCGAATGAAGTCTTTGCCTCGTTTCGTGGCGACAAACGATGCACCACGACAAACAAGAGCCAATCCCAAGTGTCGCTATATCACCGAATAATCTCCGACACCTACGAATAATCATCGATACACGCGAATTATTATCGATACTCGTGAATCATATTCGATACGTGCGAAGAATCGGCGTCGCTATGCCTTTGGCTGAGCTTTTTGAACGCTGGGATTGGCGGCTTTGGAGTCGCTGGGATTGGTGGTCTTGGGGGCGCTGGGATTGGCGGCCTTGGGGTCGATGACTTGCGTAGGTGCCGTTTTGCGTTTGACTTTGAGCGTGCGATGACCGCGCCCCAAAAAGATGACGTGAAGGATCATCAACAGCGGAACGAAAGAGTAGAGTGCGGTGGCGACGATGAGAAGGAATTTGCGTTGCTGCGCGAGCTGTGGATTGAAGATGATATCGAGGAAAGCCCAATCGACGAGCGCCATGAATATGCACAAACCGATGACTTGGATGACGCTAAGCGCAATGCGCTGGGTGCGATACGATGAATCGTAGAGCACGACTTGGATAAACGACACCGCGGCGACGACGAGGACAGCTAAGAGATAATTGCGCGAATAGACGGCGAAATGGATAAACGAAGCGCACAGGGCGATGATAATTGCCAGAGTTTCGAGCAAGCTACAAAGCGTAATCGACATGCGCCCGGGGACGGTGATGTGATCGGTTTGTAGCTCGATGCCCTTTTGGTGTTTGAGTTCGAACTCGAGAATCGACATTTGGACGTCGTAGAGTTTTCGCTCTTTATCGTCGAGTTTTTTCGGGTCGAGTTTGCCGTGAACGATATCGTATTCATCGACGATGGTAGCGCCGTCGACGTCGTCTTCTCTTTGCTTCGGATTGGGATCGTTGGCGACGATATGGCTCAAGTTTTCGTCTTTGCCCGCGCCATCGTCTCGTTTTTGCGCCGAGATATCGCTTTTCGGTGCATTTGTCGCATCAATCATCTTCGTCATCGTCGTCTTTGGCGTCTTCTCGAATTCTGTAATGTTTTTTGGTGGCATTGGCATTTTTGTCAGCGTCGTTGAGTCCGAGTTCTTTTCGTCGCTTGCGCTCTCTTCGCTCTTTGCGTTCGGCAGATTTTTGGGGTGTATGACACGTTAGCGCATCAAGCCATTCGTATAAACTATCGATTTCTTCTGGACAACCGATCGTCTTGATCAATAGCGTCGTCTTACGAGATAACGGCGTCGTCACCGTATATTCGATGCCACGCCAGGGCCTGAGGAGTTGTTTTTCCTTAAACGCGAACTCGATTTCGTCGAAGCTGATGGCTTTTTTCGGTTTGAAGATAGCTGAGGGAATGAGTATTCGCTGAGTTGGGTTGACGTAGAAGATGGTAGAGCTCAAGGCGGTGATGATGAGCCAAACGAAGGCGAGAACGAAAAAAATGGCCAAAAATATGAAGCCAGACATAAGCACCATTATCATTAACTCATCCGTCGGAGACTCGCCAGAGCTCGCATGAATCAGAACACCTGCGATGATATCGACTAGGCTCAGGACGGGGATGACCGCAGCGAGTAGGGCACAGTCGACGACTTTATAGGCATAGAATTTCAGTCTTTGCTTTGGGTGAAGTGTGATCTTGTACCAAGATCCTTCGCTCGATGCGCTGCCTTCTTCGTAGGGCTGAATCTGTATCGTTTTGGATACGTCGGGAACGCAAAGGGCTAGATCGCCCTTGCTAAAGTTCGATTTGCGCTTTGATGCGGGTTCTGCATTGCCAAAGACGTCGAAATCCAAGTTTTCGCGATATTCGTTTTGGTCGCTCATGTGTATTCCTTCGATTGATTCGTCGCTAGCCTAGGCCCAGCGGTCACGGTTTTGATATCTTTGACTTCGTGTTCGCGATAGCGCGCCAACCAGCGCAACATGGGGGCTATCGAAAGCGACGATTCGATAGCGCGTTGCGTCTCTGCGTCGTCGCAGGCGATCACCCAAGTACCATTGATAACGGTGCGAACTTGCGACGTCGAGGCGATTTCGGGGCCAGCGGCGAGTTTCCAAGCGAGTTCGTGCCATAGATGGATGGGCATGGACTTGATGGGGAGTCGGCGGAGCATATCGATCGTGGCGACGGGAATTTGCGGATGTGCCGTCGTATGCCCCGACGATTGGAAGACGTCGTTGAGATCGCGATGTGAGCGGGCTTGTGCCGAGGTGACGGCATCGGGAACGGGGCAGATGCTTCGAATATAGGGGAGTTTTCGCAACGAATCGATCTTGCGCAAGTTATAGAGGACGTCGTTATTTTTTGTCAGCGTGGCGATGTCTTTGGGGCTCGTGCATGCGACGACCCAGCGCCCGTGGCGAATCGAAATGATGCGCGTCTTTTGCGTCGCAATGCCATCGACGGCGGCATTCCATGCGGCAATTTGCCATTGCCGATCGGACATGGCAGAAATGACGGATTCTGGCAATTCTTCGATGTACATGTCGTTTCCTGTGTTGACAAAATCGCATAAATCACTAGAACGGCGTTCGCTCAGCGATGCGCATTTTGTCGCTCGCGGGTTCTGCTCATACCACAGTCGGTATGTGCGGCGTTATCTTTTTAATAGTCGAGGAATATCGCATGAAACAACGTACCCTTAGTATCGTCAAACCCGATGCCGTTCGTGCTGGCAATGCCGGCAAAATCATCGCCGAAATCGAAGCGCAATTCCGCATCGTCGCGATGCGCAAACTCCAGCTTACGCGCGCTCAAGCTGCCGCTTTCTATAGCGTCCATGCCGGCAAACCCTTCTACGATGAACTCGTCGAATTCATGATCAGCGGTCCGATCGTCGTCATGTGCCTCGAAGGCGAAGATGCCATTGCACAATATCGCAAACTCATGGGCGCGACGAATCCCGAAAAAGCCGAAGAAGGCACGTTGCGCAAGAAATACGCCGCTTCGATGTCGAACAATGCCGTTCACGGCAGCGATGCCCCCGAAACGGCAGCCGTCGAAGTTGCCTTCTTCTTCCCCGGTTGCGATTTGCTCTAGTTCATGTTTTTGCTGATGCGATGGCGCGACGAGGTCGTGTAGCCATGAATTGTGAAATCGAAAGAAAATTCCTCGTCGTCGAGGGCAATACTTCGTTCAAAGGCGAGGCGATTGCGCAATATGAGATTGCACAGGGGTATATCTGTCGAGATCCGAAACGAACAGTCCGCGTTCGCATCCGCAATGACGAGGGATTTTTGACGATCAAAGGTGCCTCGGATCCGACGGGGACGACGCGATTTGAATGGGAACGGCCCATATCCCTCGACGATGCTCGCGCGCTCATGGCGCTCTGCGAGCCCGTCGTCGTCGAAAAGACGCGCTACGTCGTCCCCTTTGCCGACCACATCTTCGAAGTCGACATCTTTCACGGCTCTCACTCGGGGCTCACACTCGCCGAAATCGAACTCACATCGCCCGATGAACCGTTTGAACGCCCAGAATGGCTAGGCATCGAAGTCACGGGCGATCCGAAATATTACAATGCACAGCTGAGTAGAGTTGTAAATTGATATAAAACACACCCCGCCCCTGACCTCACCCCCGGCCTATCGGCCACCCCCTCTCCATAAATGGAGAGGGGGAATAGACAGGTTTATATGGATGGGCGGCACGCTTCCTACATCTAGAAGCACTCTCTCAATATATATTCGATATCACTCGCTTCGACGCGTCGATATCCGCCGCCTGGGACAGTCGATTTTGCAATCTTTGTAATCATGTCTTCGGTCGTACCCAAATCGCGCAGTCGCGTTGGGAGCCCCATTTCGACGATGAATTTTGCCAAAGCATCGATCCCGGCGAGTGCGGCTTCGTCGTCGGTTAAATGATCGGTATCGATATGCCAGACGTTCTTTGCAAAGCGAACGAATTTGGCAATTCCATTTCGATATATATATTTATAATATGGAATCGATACGACGGCTAAGCCAGCGCCATGTGTGCAATCTGTATAAGCGCCGACTTGGTGTTCGATTGCGTGTACTTCCCAATCTTGTTCTTTAGAAACTCCCGTGATCTTATTGAGAGCCATCGTCGCACACCACATAATATTGCTACGAGCATCGTAATCGGTGGGGTTTTGTAACGCAATGCGCGTGCTGTGTATGAGCGAAAGCAATATGGCTTCGATGATATAATCGGTTGTATTGTCGTCGTCACCGCTAAAGTACTGTTCCATGAGGTGCGACATGATATCGAATATACCGCTGACCATCTGATATTTCGGCACGGAATACGTATATTCTGGGTTGAGTATTGAAAACTTAGGATTGACATTGGGAGAAAAGACGCGCCCGCCTTTGATCATCTTATCTTCGTTTGTAATGACCGATCCGGCATTCATCTCCGAAGCCGTTCCCGTCATCGTCAAGATCGAAGCGACGGGAACGACGCGATTTGCGACGGGCTCGAATTTTTCCCAATATTTTTCCCACGGATCGCCGTCGCAATATGCAGCGACAGAAATCGCCTTTGCACAGTCGATAACCGATCCGCCTCCGACAGCCAATATCAAATCGACGTCGTTTTCTCGCACGAGTCGCGCCCCTTCCAACACCTGCGCATAGGTTGGATTCGGTTTAATACCTGGCATATCGACGATTTCTTTGCCCGCTTGCGTCAAGATTTCGACGACTGTGTCGTATAGCCCCATCTTTTTAATCGCACTTTTGCCATAGGCCAGCAGGCGCAGAGGGTGGCGCGCACGGTGCAGACGCTGCAGAAAAACGGCGCCATGGAATACACAACGGTGGTGTGCGCTTCGGCCTCCGATACCGCTTCAATGCAGTATATATGCCCCTATGCGGCGTGCGCGCTGGGGGAATATTTTATGTATAACGGCATGGATGCCCTTATAGTGTATGACGATCTTTCAAAGCATGCAGTGTCCTACCGCACGCTTTGAAAGATCGTCATACACTATA
>OQWM01000055.1_pt1 | contig 51576 bp, 40 predicted proteins | sample 1691531 | NCBI WGS metagenome assembly OQWM01 (sample SAMN03418257, study PRJEB22391) | human gut metagenome | biome: human-gut; feature: organic feature; material: feces | host: Homo sapiens | place: Tanzania | collected 2013-01
GTCATCGCCGATGGTACTGCCAGACCAGGTGGGAGAGTAGGAAGCCGCCGTGCTTGGAAAGAGTCTTCAGACGAGAGATCGTCTGGAGACTCTTTTTCGTGTTTATGGGTGTGCGTGGGAGTGCGTCAGTTGCCCACGCCGTGTGTCCATGCATGTGTGCCTGTGGCGTTACCCTGTGGCAGAAATCAGGTCAGGAAGGCCAGCGTCGCACCTTCCATTAAGGTCCAAGTCTGCACATGTCCACGCAGGTGTCGCAGCGGCCTGTCCCTGTGGCAGGACTCTGCGGTCCTGGAATGACGTGTTTCCCTGTCAGACTGCCGTCCGAGTCGTCCTTATTCGCCTAGATTTTCGACCCTCTTGACAGGTCGATGTGGCCGTAATTGTCTGTATCCTAATTGATTAAGATATAAGCCTCTTGCCAAGAGGTCGTTTTGAAAGGCGGTCTTGGCAGATGCCTGTTGTGGCAGTTGTCTCGCAATACCCTCAATTTCAGTGACTTATTGCAAATGTGTCACTAATCGCGCCTGCCAAGAGGGTCGAGATTCTGCGCTCTCCTTCATTGGTTTCCGGAAATTCTGAGAGCTTTTCCACGCCACGCTTCTCTATGTTTGAGCTTGTCTTGGTTTTGCAGTTTTCCAAGCCCTGTGGCCACGTGTGTGATGACCATCCCAGTTTCGACCCTCTTGACAGGTCGATTTGGCCGTAATTGTCTGTATCTTAATTGATTAAGAGATAAGTCCCTTGCCAAGATGTCGTTTTGAAAGGTGGTCTTGACAGATACCTGTAGCGGCCATTGTCTCGCAATGTCCTCAATTTCAGTGCCTTACTGCGAATGTATCCCGAATCACGCCTGCCAAGAGGGTCGAAAATCTGCGCTCTCCTTGATTGGTTTCCTGAAATTCTGCGCCTGCCCACTCCATATGTCCATGCATGTGTCACTGTGGCAGAACTCCGGTCTGGAAGGCCTGCTCTGCCATTACAAAACTCATTCAGAAATGCTGACAATGTACAAATGTCGTTATGCTTTCTGCTTCTTCTTGAAAGACAACAGATTCATTCTCCAGGACAGACCGATATTCGCATACGTCTGCTTATCGACAAGAGCACCATCTGGATTGCCGTTGGAACCGAACGTCTTGCTGAAAACTGCGTGGATACGTAAATCCTTGTTCTGCTTTAGAGGGAAGAACTCGAAGCCACCTCCGGCACGTGTAATGGAAGTGCCCGGCATTACAGAAGGATCACTGCTGGAATTTATTTTGTTATGGTCATGACTCGCCTTCGCAAAGACGCTCACATGGTCGCAAATGTCGTACATGAATTTTCCGACGACCGTGAAATCAAGAAACAAAGAAGGATCCTTAAGCATTGACCTGTTCATCACATCGACGAAAAACGACGCGTCACCGAAATTGAACATGTTACCCAGGGCAATGTAATTCATCAACTTGCCCTGAGCATACTCGACCATGTTCACTGACCACAGAGGCTTGAACCATTTGTATGCCCCGCTCCATAGCAGGTTATAGGAATACGTGTCCTCCTTGCCTGCCATGTCCCTGAAAGGACTCTGGCAGAACTGGAACACCAGTTCATCATTCCTGTCATTGAAAAGGAACGAAATGCTCGCTCCGAGCTGGTAACAGGCAATGTTGTTGCTGAACTCGGAAACGAAATAGGAATCTATCGGAGCCAGGTCATACTCATAGCCTCCGATGGAAACCGTCTGTTTGCCTGCGGAAAAATACCAATGCTCAGTCGGCTTGTAGGTCAGATATAGGAAATCAGTAGCATCGAAAAAAGACTCATCTTTATGGGCCCTGTTTAGACGCTGCCTGTAAAAATAGGACAGACGTGGAGTCAAGTCCCCATTGAAATATACACTTAAATTCTTGCCTTTGAAACCGCTGTTCTCGCGAATAGGGGAACCGTCAACATACTCTCTCTGGTAGTCAAATCTGGTCAGTACGCCGAAGTTCAGAAGGGTTTCATCCTGTGCTGTTACATTCCATGTTGCTGACAATGAAAGCATTATGGACAAAATCAAATATTTGATGCGCATTTGTGTTATTAGTTGGTGCGCAAATTTACGGAGAATAAGTGAAATTAACGAAAATTTTGGTCCGGGTTATTGCATATTCAAAAAACTGTTGTATCTTTGCAGTGTATTAATAAACTCATACACTATGATAAGAATTGAGAATCTAGGTTTCAGCTACGGAAAAGTTCCGGTACTGAAAAACATCACGATGAACCTGGAGGCCGGAAAAATATATGGACTCCTGGGAGAAAACGGAGTAGGAAAGACAACATTGCTGACCTTGCTTTGCGGACTGAAGAAAACTACAGAAGGAAGCATAACAGTAGATGGCATTGAACCATACAGCAGAAATCCGGAATTGCTGTCCAAGCAGTTCTACCTCGCTGACGAGATGCTTACCATGCCGATAAAAGCAGCAGATTATGCGAAGATGACTGGCGAATTCTGGCCGGACTACAGCCACGAGCGCTTTCTGGAGATAATGGAACTCTTCGAGAACGACCCTCAGAAAAAACTCAATGCCATGTCCACAGGACAGTTGAAAAAGACCTATATATCATTGGCATTGTCACTCGGATGCAAGTATCTCTACCTCGACGAGCCGACCAACGGACTTGACATCCCGTCTAAGGCCCAGTTCAGAAGCGCATTGATGAAATACACATCAGAAGACTCGACGATAATCATCTCCACACACCAGGTCAGGGACCTCGAGAACATCATTGACCCGATCATCATTCTGGACAAGCAGGACGTGCTCATGAACGCCAGCATTGAAGAAATTTCACGGAAACTTTACTTCGACTACGGCACCCAGATCCATCCAGAGTCACTTTACAGCGAGCAACTTCCGGGCGGCTTCATCCAGGTCTATCCGAATGCGGAAGGCCTTGAGAGCAAGGTAAATATTGAGGCTCTCTTCAATGCCGTCCATAAGAACAAGGAACTCATCAAGGGGCTGTTCCCCGTAGCGGACAACAAATAAGGACAAATAAAGCTTAATATCATGAACAATACATTTTCATTCAACCGTTTCGGAAAATATTTCAGATACGATTTGAAGCGCTGGGTGGCGTCATTCGGCCCGACCCTGCTTCTGATGTCAGCCGTACCGGTGATTCTATATACATTCATTGCCATTTATTCACTCCTGTTCAGCGGGCAGTGGGACACCCCGGGCGAGACAACCAGAATCGTCGCAGGCGTCATTACCTCTGCTGTGATGGTACTCATCTATCCTGCAAGCGTTTACGGATATATTACCGATAAAAAGGCCGGTTCGTCCTTCCTGATGATACCGGCATCGGTGCCGGAAAAATTCTTGTCAATGCTGCTGAACACCATCTTCGTGGTGCCACTGACATTCGGACTCATTTATCTCTCATTGGACGGTATCATCTGTGCCATCGACGGCAGCTGCGGCGGAAGCCTGTTCAAGTGCGTAAGAGACGGCGTAAACACCATACTTACATTCCCGTTCTCAAGCGACGCCCCTGTGAGCGTGAGCCTTTTCTCAATGTGGATCCATTCTGCAGGCTCAGCCCTGTTCTTCCTGTTGGGAGCAATTTTCTTCAAGAAGCACAAGATCTTGTACCCGCTTCTCATCATTGTCGGCCTTCAGATGATCTTCAGCATTCTTTTCGGCATCGTCATCAGTCTCGGCTTGATTGACATTGACAGTTTCGGACTTTGGACAGAACGCTTTGCTGAACAATATCTCACGAATCCGGACTTCCTGGGTTGGGCTATACCTGCATTCAATATCCTCGCGACACTTTGGGATATCCTTGTCTTTGCCGCGTTCGCGACCGCTGCATATTTTAGATTAAAAACCATAAAGCATTAATAATCATGGAGTTTGATAGTAATAGGCCGATTTACCTCCAGATTCTGGATGCAATATGTGACCAGATTCTGGAAGGAACACTCCAGCCGGACGGAAGAATACCGTCAGTCAGGGACTACGGAGCACAGCTGGGAGTGAATCCCAATACGATAATGAGATCGTATGAAAAACTCACTAACGACGGAATAATATACAACAAGAGGGGACTGGGCTATTTCATTTCCCCTGATGCGAGAGATAAAGTATTGAGCATCAAGAGGAAAGAGTTTATGGATGACATTTTCCCGAAAATCCGCCACCAGATGGAACTTCTCGGAATCGGGCCCGAGATTTTCAATGAAATTGAGTTTGCCCGGTAATTCCAAATCATTGATTTTATGAAATATATCAGTTTTATAGCAGCTCTCGCGCTGCTGGTGACCGGCACACAATCATGCACCGTCCGCATTGACAAGAACAAGGCTCTCGAAATGGTACGACTTTTCAACGAACGTACCATAAAGGCCAGCGGAGTAATGGCTTCCAAAGAAATCAAGACTGAAAACTGTCATCGCCTGACTGTAAGTGACGGCATTGATGTGGAGTACTTCCAGGATGGAAAAAACTTCGTGACTGTCAATGCTTCTGACAATATTCTTCCTTACATTGATGTCACAGTCAACGATGGCGAACTGACCATCGGCGTTAAAGATTCGGCATCATACAGCAGAATCTGGAACATGGACGCAAAAGTCACCGTGCACGGCTCGGTCTTGGGAAGTCTGGACCTGAAAGGAAGTGGAGACTTCACTTGCAGGGAATTGTCAATGCCGGATGACCTCGTCACCATTGCCATCACCGGAAGCGGCACAGCTGAATTCGGAAAAATCCTCACATCGGAATTCAGCATTGACATAAGCGGCTCCGGATCATTGGATTGCGAAGATATCAAGACCGGAAGGATCGACGGTCTCGTCAGAGGCAGCGGAGATGTTGATTTCGGCAAGGTCAATGCCGATGTGCTGACAGCCTCTGTCAGAGGCAGCGGTGACATGGATTTCGACAATGTCAATGTAAACAGCGTCGAAGCCTACATTACCGGAAGCGGCGACATATCTCTGGTCGGCAAGACCGGCAAGGCAACTTACATGGTAGTCGGCTCAGGCGACATCGATGCAGCCAAGATGAAGTGCGGTGCTGAGCCTGACATTACCGTCACGGGAAGCGGTTCTGTTTCATACCAGACTGCGGACGGAAAAATCAAATCAAAATAATCAGGATCCCGCTTTTGCGGACTTGAACAACATATATTTTTCATAAGCGTTTTTCTAGTGTTTGTTTTGGCAGATAGGATAACTTTCCCGTCTGCCAAAACGTTATCTTTATGTCAAATGGTCGAAAAAATTTATATTATGGTCGATTAAGCCTAATTTTGTCGAAGTTTTTACCAATAAAAGCGACAAAATGTATAAAAGACTAATTGTTACAGCAGCACTTTTGGCTGCATCTGTCTCCGCTTTCGCAGGAGGCTTCGTCACCAATACCAATCAGAATGTTGCATTCTTGAGAAATCCAGCACAGAATGCCGTAATCGGTGTTCAGGGCGCTTATTTCAACCCTGCGGGTGTTGCATTCATGGAGAATGGCTGGCATCTGGCAATCGACGTCCAGTCAGCAGTCCAGAGAAGATATACCACTTCGACTTATGAGCCATTGAAATATGGCATTGACAATGACGGCAAAGGATATAAGAAATACACCGGAAAGTCATTTGTACCGGTTCTTCCGCACCTCGACCTCGTGTACAAACACAACAACTGGTTCGGTTCATTCCATTTCGGAGTCGTTTCCGGAGGCGGAAAGGCCAAGTATGATCAGGGACTCGGCTCATTCGAAGCACCTGTTGCGATGATTCCTGCATTGATCAACAACCTCGTGGGAACCAATATGATAACCGGTTATGATGCAGATATCAATCTTACCGGTGAGCAGTACAATTTCGCGGGACAGCTGAACTTCGGTTACAAAATCAGCAAGAACTGGAGCGTTTCTGCCGGTGTCCGTCTGAATTACATTTCCAACTATTACGTGGGAAGCCTCAAGAACATCCAGCTCCAGTACGGCGGCCAGATGCTTCCTGCTGCCAATGTCCTTGGCGCTGCCATTTCACAGCTCTCCGGAGGGATGATTTCAGCTGACCAGGCCGCAGCAATGGCAGGTGACCTCGTAAGCGACAAAAACCTCGACGCACATCAGAAAGACATCGCATACACGCCGATCATCTCTGTTGACTACAAGACCGGAAAGTTCAATTTCTCAGCACGTTACGAGTTCAATACCAAGGTCCGTCTGAACAATGACACCAAGGCGAACACCACCGGTATCTCACAGTTCGATGACGAAAAGACCATCGCTGCCGATATCCCGGGCAATATCAATGTCGGAGGACAGTATTCCGTAAAGCCTAACTTCCGCATAGCCCTCGGTGTGAACTACTACTTCGATAAGCAGTCAAAGCAGTATAATAATGAGACCGGTCTCAATGACAAGCAGAACTATCTGAAACACAATTCATTCGAGATTCTCGGTGGTCTTGAGTATGACGTCTGCCCACTTGTTACCCTCAGTATCGGAGCCAACAGCAGCACCTTCGGTTTCGGAAATGATGCACGTTACATCTCAGATATGAGCTACTCTACAAGTTCCATTTCAGGTGGCCTCGGAGCGCAGTTCCATGTAAGCAAGAAGGTCAATATCGACCTTGGCGTCTATAAGACATTCTTCATGCACTTCACCAAGGAACAGGCAGATTACGGTGGAAACGGTGCCCTTGTTGCTGCGAAACTTTCTCCGGTGCTCGGACAGCTTGCTCCTGTAGTTCCTGGTCTTGCAGAGAAACTTGACATCAAGAATCTTCAGATTCCAGGTCAGGATGACTTCTACCGCACAAGCATCGCTGCCGGTGTAGGCGTGTCAATCGCCTTCTAATCAGCAAGTTGACGCGAGCTTAACAATAATATACTTGAACCAAACCGAAACGCTCTTTCGTGCAATGACACACGGAAGAGCGTTTTTTATGATTGTGACTTGTGATTGGCGGCTTGTCCCGACCCTCTTGTGGGGCGTGTATCCGGACTATTTCCTGAATGTATATCTGAGTCCGAACCCAAGTGCGAAATTGGTCGGCTTGTCAGTATAGGAAGACCGTGGCTGCCTGTCGTTCTTGAAATGATGGCTCATGCCCGGCTCTACATAAATACCGAGCGACGGCAGGACATTGACCTGGACACCCGCGGTAGCATTGACAGACCAGAGCAGGCCTTTCGGCGTGATCGCATTCTGGTGTGTGGAAGTCATCGAATTATTGAGGTGGTCGGTCGTCTTTATGCTGCCTTTCACTCCGAACTCCATCATTCCGCCCGCAGCCGCATAGATGTTCACATAGCGTGTGTTCAGAAAATCGAACGTCAGATTCAGCGGAACTCCCAGATAATGAAGCGTCTGCTCACTGTTGCTCCATGACCCGGTCGTGGATTCAGAACCTCTCTTTATGTCTGACTGAAGGAGAGAATAGGTCAATCCGCTTTCGATTCCGAGCAAGTTGGTAAATGCGTATCTTGCTGTCAATCCGAGTTTTACGGGCATCTTATGTGAATAGGAATCATCTACTTCCGGCTGATTATAAACAATCGTGCCGGCGCTTGTGAGAATCCTGTCATCAGCCCAGCCGACAGTCCCCGCCTCACCTTCAAGCGGATTGGAACCCATCACCGCCCTCGGCTCGAATTTGTCCATCGACGACGAACTCCCGGCCCCTGCCGCACCGAGTCCGATACTTAGACCTCGCCTGTCCGCGCGCCTTTTCTCCTGCGGCTCCGACCTCAGATATTCCTCCCAACTCATCGTTTCATCGGAATTGTCAATGCCGGTGTTCGTGTCAATGTCAATGCCTGCGGCAGCAACCTCTTCAGTGCCGGAATTATCTGTTTTGTCAATGTCAATGATCTCCGCTTCTTCCGTTTCCTGGACTCTGGCCATCATTGGTGCGGATTCATATGCCGCCTTGTGCTGCACCGCTTCTTCAGTCGGTCCTGCCTTGACTTTCGAGGTCTTCTCTATAGGATTTTCTGAGAGTGTAAGTGTCTGGACGGAAGGGGATTCAGGAAGGACCTCCGGACTGTCATTGACAATTTCAGGGGCCTCAGCCTCATTGTAGGCGGTATAGTTGTCGGCCTCATTGTCATTGACCTTTACAAAAATCAGAGCCCCTGTCATGACGGCGGCAGCTGCGGCTGCTGAACGCCATATCCACATCGGTACGGCGGACTTTCCGGAGGCTGAACCCTGTCCGGCCAATCCGGCCTTGGAACTGATGCCGGCCCAGACCTTGTCCGATGGCTCCATGCTGTAGGTGTCCATCTTTTCTCGCAACTTGTCTGTCCAATCTTGTCTCATATTGACTCTTGTTTCTTGTATTCTGTGATTTTTTTTGCGAGAATTTTTCTCGCCCTGTGGAATTGGGATGCCGATGTGCTTTCTGTAATGCCCAGCATTTCAGCGATTTCCTTGTGTGATTTGCCTTCGAAAACGAAAAGGTTGAAGATAGTTCTGTATCCGCCGGAAAGTTCCTGAATCATCTTCATCAGGACATCATTCGGTATTTCCGAAACGTCAGGATCATCTTCAGCCGTATCGTCAGCCTTGTCCGGCAGCTTGTCGGGAAGTTCCACGAAGTTCCATTTTTTCTGTCGCCTCAGGTGCTGCAGGGCTTCATTGACCGTAACCCTGCTGATCCATGCCTTTACTGAGCCGGGACCTTTCCATGAGAACTTGTCGAAGGAAGAAAAAATCTTGATGAAACTGTCCTGAAGAATGTCCTCGGCTGTTTCCTTGTCAGGAATGTACCGGCAGCACAAAGCGAGAAGATATCCGGAGTAGGTGTCATACAGCTTTTTCATCGCTGTTCCGCTGCCTTTCCGGATATCATCTGCGAGTTTCTTTTCAGAATATGCTTTGATGTCTGCCAATCGCATTCCGTTGTCTTGAAAAATCCGGCTGTGAATGCCGTGTTATTTTCCGTCTCCAGGACGGGTCTTGTAGTCGAATTCGACAACCTTTGTCTCGCCGTCCCAGTTTCTGTATCTGACCTTGAGTTTCACTGTCTTGCCCTGGGTGTCCGGCAATGTGTTCAGCCTGAATGCCACGTAAGCGTCTGACTGTACTTCCGGAGCGTCAGCGAAACGGTTATGTCTGAATTCCACGAGGTAAGGGTCTGACGGATCTACGCCTGTAACCAGATTGACCTCATGCTTGATGTTGATGTACGCTCCCCATAACGTTCTGAATCTCAGTGTGAGATAACCGTCTTCGCATACAGTCGGGAATGCATTTACAAGGGCTACAGGGTCATTGCCGTATTTCGCGGTGTTCTTTTCGTCTGAACCGAGCGACTCCACGGTATTCTTCGTGAGGAGTTCACGTGACCAGTTTATGAAACCTACCTGGGCTCCCTTCTCTTCGCTTTCCTTCTTATAGTTTATGAACGCGCGGACTTCCTTGTCTCCGAAAGGTGACTGCTTCAGGTTTGAAGGATAAATCACGGTGCTGTCGTCAAGCTGCATGTAGAAAGGATAACCGTTCTGTGCTACAGGTTTTATGGTGACAACAGCGTTAGGGATGAGTTCCGAGTATGAAATTCCGTCGTCTTTAAGGCAGGACTGCATTGTTGCGGCCGCTGCAATCGCCATTGCGATTTTTGTTAAGTTATTTATAATTTTCATGATGACTTATTTTTGTTCACCGACATAAATGCGTCTGCCCGCGAATCTTGCATGTCTGATGAAAATTATTTTATAGTTTTGCTCTTCGGCTGTCCGCGGAGGAGGCCCAGCGACCAGTCTGCCTTTATTTTGTCAATGATGCCGCACACTATCTTGAACGTCCTGCTGTAGTGGCTGTAGTTGGCAGGAGTGATGAAATTCACACGTCCCTGTCTCAGAAGTTTTTCCGCAACTGCCTGTTTTCCCGGATTTTCCGGGTTATAGACTGCTATCGAGTGCCCGCCGAACATGCTGACGATTTTCATGCAAGGGACGTCGGTTTCTCCGTCTCCCACGTATATCATCTGCGTGAAGGGGATGCGTTTCTTGTCTTCCGCGATACTTTCATTGACCTGGTTCGTGTCCCTCGCGCTGAAAATTCCCTTGTTGATTTTGAAGATGAACTGCGTCTTGGCCGTGTAGTCCACAGCGATTCCCGGCCATTCTGCCTCGCCTTTGGAGTCGTAGATGAATGTGCTTGCGAAAATGTGCTTGAACTGTTTGGCGATAGGGCAGCCTTCGATGATTTCCTTAAGTCCGGAGGAATTGATGTAATGCTCGATTCTCACCCCGCGGCTCTTTCCGTATTCATTGACAAGGTCGAACCACGAAGTCACGCCCTCGAAGAGCTTGATGTCTTTTCCGAATTTCTTGAACTCGCTGCGTTTCAGCTTGATATCATTCTTCTTGGCCTCATCTACCATCAGTTTCATGTAGGCCAGGATATTGCTCGCATCCTGTCCTGCCGCGATGCCGTCACTCATTTTCCAGAATTCCTCAGGCGTCTTTCCGATGGCCTGGATGAATCCGAACTCCTGCATGTTTCCCGGGGAAAGTGTCCCGTCGAAATCGTAAATCAGTGCAACAATTGGTTTTCTCGTCATAACCGGATGAATTTAAAGTCTTTGGCAATGCCGAACAAATCTGGCATGCTTCTGCACAAATATAACGGAAAGTTGTTAAATTTGCGCCTGATATACAAAGATATTAATACTATGGAACATTATTTTGCGAGACTTCAGAATGCTGTCAGACTTTATTGGGAAAAGCCTGCTGTATGCAACTACAGAGGTGAGTCTTTCACCTATGGCCAGCTTGCAACTCAGATTGAGCGTTTCCACATATTTTTCGAGGCATGTGGACTGAAGAAGGGCGACCGCATAGCCATCTGCGCCAAGAATACCGCGAGAATGGCTGTGTCTTTTTTGTCTGTCAACACCTATGAGACTGTCGTAGTGCCGATTCTTTCCGACTTTACACCTGAGAGTGTAAACCACCTGGTCGATCATTCGGAAAGTCTTATCCTTATGACTGACAATGATATATGGGCAAAGTTGGACATCAAGGCCATGCCGCGCCTGAAGGCTGTCGTAAGTGTCAATGACTTTACGCTTCTTTATGTGGCGGATGAGAATGTAAGGGAGGCGTTCGCTTCCGTATCCGAGAGGTTTGCACAGAAATATCCGATGGGATTCACCGGAGAGAACGTCACCTACAATACCGACAACTGGGATGACCTGGATCTAATCAACTACACCTCCGGAACCACCAGTTCCCCTAAGGGTGTCATGCTGACCTATAAGGCATTGAGCGCGACCATCGACTTCGGCCAGCGTCATATTCCGTCATCGGATAAATTTACGATGGTGTCAATGTTGCCGATGGCTCACATGTACGGCTTGGTTTACGAGTTCCTCTATCCGCTCTGCAACGGAACCAGCATCACCTTCCTCGGCAAGACTCCTTCGCCGACCCTTCTTCTGTCAGCTATGCGAGACGTGAAGCCATACCTTCTCATCACTGTGCCTCTTGTCATGGAAAAAGTGTTCAAGAGTGCCATCAAGCCTGTCTTAGAGAAGCCTGTAATGAAGGTCCTGACCAGGATCCCCGGAATTAAGTCGTTGCTGTTCAAGAAGATACGCGAGAAGCTCCTCAGTGCCCTCGGCGGAAATCTCCAGATGATCATCATGGGTGGCGCTCCGCTGAATCCTGAAGTAGAGAAGTGGTTCAAGAAACTCGGACTTCCATATACCGTGGGTTACGGAATGACTGAAGCCGCTCCGCTTCTTGCTTACGAGCCGTGTGACAGTTATGTCCCCGGTTCCTGCGGAAAGGCTGTGGATTGTGCGACTGTCCGCATTGACTCTGATGATCCTCAGCATGTTGTGGGTGAAATTCAGGCTAAGGGTGACAATGTCTGTCTTGGCTACTATAAGGCTCCTGAGGCTACTGCAGCGGCATTTACGGAGGACGGATACCTCAAGACCGGTGACCTCGGTATCATTGACGCGGAAGGAAACATCTTCATCAAGGGCCGCAGCAAGAGCATGATTCTCAGCGCCAACGGACAGAACATCTATCCTGAGGAGGTCGAGGCTGTGGTGAACAACCAGGATTATGTTGTGGAGTCTGTTGTCGTGGACCGTGCTTCGAAACTTGTAGCATTGATTTATCTCGATCAGGATGCGATCCGCAAGAACGGACTTGATGCCGAGACCGTCGCAGATATTCCTGAGCGTGTCAGAATCGCATCGAACAGGGCTCTGCCGTCATACAGCCAGCTCCAGAAGGTTGAGGTCGTGGACAAGCCTTTCGAGAAGACTCCTAAAATGAGTATCAAGAGGTTTATGTATAAATAACTCAAGTTTCGCAAGTGCGAAACACCGCTTTTGGAGCCCGCTAGGGCGAGGATAAGTCCCTTCCCCGAGGGGAGGGATTTAGGGTGAGGGTAACGTACACAAAAAAAGTGCGTGGGCCTTAAGTCTTCGAATGGGAGACAAACCTCCAATTTGCGCAAACATTCAGCAAGTTATCTAACTTGCGAAACTTGTATAAATAATTTCTGTCCGCACTTGCGGAAGAATGCAACATTTTCCAGATTTCCTGCATCTATGTTTCGGATTTTAACCAACAACATATTATGAGCGGGAAGATGAGAAAATTCTTATCGGCTGCCGCAATCGTGGCAGCCGTTTCTTTGTCAATGTCTCAGGACCTCTTGGCATTCAGGCCCATAAGGCCGTTTAAATTCGATGTTTCGGTCAATGCTGCCGCAGGTGGACTTAATCATCATTGCGTTCTCTTCAAAGACAACGGTTCGTTCAAGAATTATGAAAATCACATGGTTGCGGACATGTATTCGGATGCCGTGCGCAATATGAGGTATTCGGGTCTTTATTCTGTGCTTTTCGAGGTCAGAGTCGCAAGTCGTATCGCTGTCGGAGCGGACCTGTCTCTTTCTGTCGTATCCGGTGATGTCTATCATGGACTGAAGAAAGTGAAGCCTATATATACGAAATCTTTTGCAGCCTATGTGATGCCGGAAGTCAGGTTCTACTATTTGATGACCAGGCTTTCCACATTGTCAGGATCTGTAGAACTCGGTGCCGGATTCTATGAGGGATGTCCGCAGAACGTGGCATTCGAGTATCAGATAAAACCTGTATCCTACACGCTTGGAGGCAAGGTTTATGGTAAGGCGGAATTGATATTCGGAAAGGTTTTCAACGGAATCAATTTCGGAGTCGGTTATAAATTCTAAAATAAACTCAGTATGAAAAAGATACTATTTGTTTTGATTTCAGGAATCCTGATGTCATCCTGTATGTCCAGATGCGATGAAGACGAAACCAGATTCTGGGGCCAATATGAATATAACCGCCAGTATTATGAGCATTATTCTGATGACATCATGGAAGAAGTTGCCAGGAATTCGATTTTTACCCTGGATTATGTCCTTCGCCTTAAGGAGACATTGAACGTTCCTCTTACCGGTGGCACATATGTGATAGTCGATACCAATGGTGTGAAGGCCGGTCCGCTGGAATGTATGATTTCAGGTCGGGATACCCTCTGGTCGATATCGCACAGAACTTTCAATATTAGGCAGGAAGGCAATGTCTGGAAAGTGACGAAGACAGACGGTGACGCCCATAAGAACTACCGGTACAATTTCGAACTGACTGCTGAGATGACAGAGGAGGTCGGACCTGGAACTGTCCATCATCCGTGGAAGATCTCATTTGAGGGGGAGAGGTTCGAGGCATCTGACTACACCCTTGGATTCAGGACTGAAGATATGCTTGTATCCTGGAAATATCCGGGTTCTTTCCGTAATCAGGAAGCTTTGTGCACAGGTGCACTTTCATTGTCGTTCCGCTGCCGGGGAAAAGTGTTGGACACAATGGAGGCCACGTATCTTAAAGACGGGTCCATACAATATGTGAAGTCATTCTAGAGACGGTCATCCGGCTCAGTCCTTATGACAAAATGTCATGACAATCTGATTGGAACGTTATTTGACTTTTATACTGCCGTCCGGGTATTCCGGGCGGTATTTTTATTTTGAATAACTAAAACATAAATATTATGGCAGAGATGAAAGGTAAAATAGGTGTCACTACGGAAAATATATTCCCGGTGATCAAGCAGTTCCTGTATTCGGATCATGAGATTTTCCTCAGGGAACTTGTGGCCAATGCAGTGGATGCTACCGAAAAAATGAAGGCACTTGCTTCTTCAGGCGATTTCAAGGGCGTTCTGGGAGACCTTTTCGTGAAGATTGAACTTGATGAAGACAAGAAAGAACTCAGAATCATTGACCGCGGTATCGGTATGACTGAGGAAGAGGTGGACAAATATATAAATCAGATTGCATTCTCTTCAGCAGGCGAGTTTCTCGAGAAATACAAGGACCAGATTGGCAATATCATAGGACATTTCGGTCTCGGATTCTATTCGGCATTCATGGTCTCCAAGAAGGTGACCATCGAGACCCTTTCCTGGAAGGAGGGCGCAAAGGCTGTCAAATGGTCATGTGACGGCAGCCCTGAGTACGAGATGGGCGAGTGTGACAAGACTGACAGGGGAACTGTCATCACACTTTATCTCGATGATGACTCTACAGAGTACGCATCCAAGGGAAAGATCGAACAGCTCCTCAGCAAATACTGTAAGTTCATGCCGTTCCCAATCGTGTTCGGCAAGGAACAGGAGTGGAAGGACGGAAAATATGTCGATACGGACAAGGACAAGGTCATCAACAGCGTGGAGCCTCTCTGGACCCGCAAGCCGGCTGACCTGAAGGAAGAGGATTACATGAACTTCTACAAGGCACTGTATCCTACCTATGAGGATCCGCTTTTCTACATCCACCTGAATGTGGACTATCCGTTCCACCTGACAGGTATTCTCTACTTCCCTAAGATCAAGGAGAGAATGGCTATCGAGAAGAACAAGATCCAGTTGTACTGCAACCAGATGTTCGTGACCGACCATGTGGATAACATTGTCCCTGACTTCCTTACACTGCTTCATGGTGTAATCGATTCTCCGGATATTCCGCTGAACGTTTCCAGAAGTTACCTTCAGAGTGATTCCAATGTGAAGAAGATTTCAGGATACATCACCAAGAAGGTTGCTGACAGACTTGAGGAGATTTTCAATACTGAAAGGAAGTCTCTGGAAGAGAAATGGGATAATCTCAAACTCTTTATCGAGTATGGCATGTTGTCAGACGAGAAGTTCTGCGAGAGGGCTATGAAGTTCGCCCTCCTGAAGAATACCGACGGCAAGTATTTCAGTTTCGACGAGTACAGAAAGGCTATCGAGGCAGAGCAGACCGACAAGGACAAGAAGGTGGTTTACCTTTATGCTACCGATGTGGAATCCCAGTACTCTTTCATTGAGGGTGCAAAGAACAAGGGCTATGACGTGCTTCTCATGGACTGCGAGCTTGATTCCCACTTTGTGAATCTCCTTGAGCAGAAGTTGACGGATTGCAGGTTCTGCCGTGTGGATTCTGACGCGATAGACAATCTCATCCCTAAGGAGGACAGGAAGAAACTGGAACTCTCTGAGAATGAAAAGAATGACATTTCTGACTTGTTCAAGGCTGTCCTTCCTAAAGAGTATGAATATTATGTTCAGGCTGACAATCTCGGTGAGACCGGCGAGCCGATCATCATTACACAGAATGAGTTCATGCGCCGTTATCGTGAGATGAGTGCCATGGGCGGAGGTCTGAATTTCTATGGCAACATGCCTGCTTCCTACAATATCACTGTCAATGCCGAGAATCCTGTCATTGCCAAGATTCTTGAGGCGGAGAAGGCTGAGGTAAAGCCGCAGGAGGTTGTCGCAGAGGCTGATCCTGAGGTTATCAAGGCAGGCGAGGCCAAGGATGCCACTGATGAGCAGAAGAAGGCTGCCGAGGATGCCAAGTCTGCTGTACGTGAGGCCAAGGAAGCCGCTCATACTGCCCACGAGGCAGAAATCGAGGAGTTCGCTTCCAAGAATGAAGTCCTCCAGCAGCTTACTGACCTGGCTCTTCTTGCCAATGGTCTTCTCAAGGGCAAGGCTCTGAGCGATTTCATCGCCCGCAGCCAGAAAGTCGTAAGCGATGCGTATCTGAAATAATTCGGTGTTTCGCACTTGCGGAACTTGAAGATTATATGTAACAAAGCCGCGCGCAGGATTCCAAGTCTTGCGCGCGGCTTTGTTTGCATATTTGATTTTTTTATTATATTTACTGAATCTAACCTGATGCAGCTGCGTCTGCGGAAGAATGACCTGAAATATGCGATTATTTTCGTAACTTTATAATAGTTAAGAAGATACGCAAATGAGATATATTGAGAAAGCCAAACGAAACGAAGCCTTGCTCTTTCCTGAGTATTTGGACGATTATGTTGAGAGCGATTGCCCGGTGCGTTTGTTTGATGCCTTCGTTGATTCTCTGAATCTCGAACGACTTGGATTTGCCAAAGCTATACCTGAGACGATGGGAAGACATGTCCAAAGCGCTAGAAAATGGTGTCGTTCCGAATGTTATCCAGCGTGATGGCGAAACTGAAGTGACAGTAGACTTTGAATACAATCCTGCGGAATCAACAGAATTGAATCCGAGCAGTACATCTCCTGACGATGTCAAGAAATGCCTTCAGGCTGGCACTTTTCGGACGGCCTGGGGGCGGACGATAGTCCGAGGGGTGTATTACGAAAAGCAAGAGCCTGCTCAAAACGTACTTTGACCAGACTCTTGCTTATCTATTTGAACTTATTGACTAATAATTCTTGAGCTTCTCGGTGATGTCGATGTCGTAGTAGCTGCCTACGAAATCGTGGAACTCCTTCTTCATCTCCTCGAGCACCTCTGGCTTCTCGGCTGCGATGTCATGCTCTTGTCCGCGGTCATTGACCACATCGAACAGAACATAGTCAGGAACATTGCCCAGGTCCACCTTCTTGGTCTTTCTGTAAGCCGGTCCGTAGTAAGGAGGAATCATGATATAATCGCCCTTTCTCATTGCCATACGGCTCTTTGCCTCTACGATGAGAGACTCTCTGCCCTTTCCCTTGCCGAGGAAAGCATCCATATAGTTCTGGGAGTCGAGACTGTCAGGTGTCTCAGCACCGATCAATGATGCCAGTGACGCATAGCAGTCAAGCTGCGACACGAGTTCGTTGGACACCATATTGCGGGTATGTCCTTTCCAGTACACGAGCATTGGTACGTGGGCACCGCCGTCATAGAGGCTATATTTTCCGCCGCGGAGCTTTCCGTATGCGTCGTGGTCGTTCCTGTGCTCATAAGCCTGGTCCACATATCCGTCCTGAAGGACAGGACCCGCAGCCTTCAACATAATGCTCAAGCCCGCCGGTTCCCTGTGCAATCTGGATTGCCGCTACTGCTACTATCTGGACAAGGCATCGCTTTACGGCGGCAGAGAGCCGATAATGTCGGAAGAACTCCTCGAAAAAGTCATCAGCGACTACATCGGCGCGTGCGATGTGCCCGAGGTCACGTTCAACTGGCACGGCGGAGAGCCACTGCTGGCAGGCATTGACTTCTATCGGAAAGCCATTGCGCTGGAGCGTAAATATGCCGATGGCAAGGTCGTCCATAACACGCTTCAGACCAACGGTACCCTCGTGACTCCTGAATGGGCGGACCTCTTCGCCTCCAACGGCTTCCTCGTCGGCATCTCCATTGACGGACCGCAATATGTCCACGACGCGTACCGAAGCAGCAAGACCGGCATCCCGTCATTCGACAAAGTGATGCGTGGGCTGGTGACATTGATACGCGGAGGCGTGCAATTCAACACATTGACGGCGGTGTCCAAGGCTTCGGAGGGGCGGGGCGTCGAAATTTACCAGTTCCTCAAGTCGCTCGGGAGCCAGTTCATGCAGTTCCTCCCCGTCGTCGAGAAAGTTCGGTACCAGGTCAATGCAAAAGGTCGCAGGGTGGACAATGCCCGCCCGTCGGTCGTCGCCCCCGAATATGGAGGAGACGGCTTCGGCTCTTGGTCAGTGAGCGACATTGGCTACGGCAGATTCCTTTGCGATATATTCGATGTCTGGGTAAAGACGGATGTGGGGCGGTATTTCGTCGGGATGTTCGACGCCACATTGGCTTCATATTGCGGAGTGACTCCGGGAACGTGCTCATTCTGCGAGACTTGCGGCTCCAATGCAGTGGTCGAGCACAATGGAGATGTCTATGCGTGCGACCATTTCGTGTACCCGGAATATCTGCTGGGCAACGTATCCTCGTCGAGCCTCAGGACAATGATGCAGTCAGACAAGGCTGTGTCATTCGGCATCGCCAAGCGCAATTCTCTTCCGTCTCAATGTCGCCGCTGCGAATGGGTGCATCTCTGCAACGGCGAATGTCCTAAGCACCGTTTTTCCAAGACAAAGACGGGAGAGGAGGGACTCAATTCCCTCTGCGCCGGGCTGCAGATGTTCTACAAGCATACTGAGCCGTATATGAAAAAAATGCGGGAACTGCTTCAGCAGCAGCACCCCGCATCAGATATAATGTCTATGTGACGAGCTTATCTGAACAGGCTCTTGTGAAGCAGCGACACCACGGTGTCCATTGCCGAGCGGTCCACGATGAAGCTGATGTTCACGTACGAGGCTCCCTGGGAGATCATATATATCTTGTAGTCTCTCAGAGGGGCGAAAGTCTTCTCTAGAATGCCTGTGACATTGTCCAGATTCTTTCCGATGACGGAGACTTGTGCCTTGTCGCAGTCCACATAGACCTCGGCGAATGACGACAGTTCCTCGATGACCTTGTCGATGTCCTGGGAAGCGTCCACCGTGACGGAGATATTCGCCTCCGAAGTACTGATGAGGTCTACCGATACATTGTTCCTGCTGAAGATTTCAAACACGCTCATAAGGAAGCCGGCGGCATTGATCATTTTCGTGGAGAAGATATTGATTACCAGAATGTTCTCCTTGCTGGAAACAGACTTCACGCCGTCGTCTATCTTGGAGTTCTGGAGAATTACCGTGCCCTTTCCGTCAGGGTTCATCGAGTTCAGGACATAGATCGGGATATTCTTCCTGACCGCCGGCTCTATGGTCATCGGATGCAGCACCTTCGCCCCGAAATGAGCCATCTCGGCGGCCTCCTCGAACGAAATCCGCTCCAGGCTCCTTGTGCCCTCCACCTTTCTCGGATCAGCCGTCTTCACGCCGTCCACATCCGTCCATATCTCGATTCTGGTGGCTCCTACCGCCATTCCTATCAATGATGCCGTGTAGTCAGAGCCTCCTCTTCCCAGGACGGTAGGCTCTCCGTCTTCTGTCTCCGATACGAATCCTTGGGTGATGACAGCCTCGCAGTCAACGTATTCTGCATTGACCTCAGCATTGACCTTCTCCGTGGTCAATTTCGTCCTCGGCTCTCCTTTCAGGAAGACATTGTCAGTGATTATCATCCTTCTGGAGTCCATCAGGTGCGTGCGAATTCCTCTGGCGTTCATCGCGAGACAGATGACGTTCGACGAGAGATATTCGCCGTTTCCGATGATTACAGCCTTGCTGCGGTCGGACAGCTCGCCCAGTTCGCATACCGCATCGACGAAATGCTCCAGACGGTCGCAGATGGTATTAATCCTGCCCTTCGCATCCTCCAGCATTGACGCGCAGTCCTGCTCAGAAGCGTTGCAACTGTCGGTGTTGATAAGTTCTTCCGCCAATGTCAGATGCCGTGTACGCAGCTGAGCCATAAGCTCATACGCTCCGCTCTTGTCGCGTTCCCGCGCCTTGTCCGAAATCTTGTAGAGCAAGTCTGTCACTTTGGACAATGCAGATACCACGACTATCGGACGTTCTGTCAGTTTCTTCCGAATGATTTCTATGGTGCGCGAAATCGCCGTGCTGTCAGCTACGGATGTTCCGCCGAATTTTATTACTATCATATATGTCTATTTTGTTCTGTTTTTACCAGTCGGCAAATATACAGAGAATATGTGGAAATATAATATGTGCGTCGGAATCTTGCCTCCGTCAGAGTCACGCGTATTCAAAGGCTCCTCTCTATAGCCTCGCGTGTGCATGTGTTTTCGTCTTTATACACCCCGTCCCCCAGGGAGGCTCAGGCTAGGTAGCAGTATATAAGTGAAACAGGGCCGCGCATAGGGTAATTTCCCTTTGCGCGGCCCAGTTCGTTTTCAGATTATGCTACTGAACTGGCCTAAGCGATTCCGAGTGACCGCTTGAGCGTCATTCCGACAGACTTCCAGGACGGCATCTTCTTCAGCGTCCTGCGGACCGGCTCCACACCATAGAGCAGGAATAGAAGAAGCACTGCGGCTCCGATGAAGCAGGACCAGCCGAAGACAGTCTTGACACTGGACATCAGAGGTGCCAGAGCATCCATCTTGTCCACGTATCCGGTGACGTCGGTGTCCAGACCTTGCGGAATTGACGATGCGTAATAATGGGTCGAATACTCTGCAGTATAATACCTTAGCGCATGTGCGTATCCGGCGGACGCTATCGTTTCCACTAGGCCGTTACGGATGAATCCGCATATGGTCAGTCCCATGAAAAAGTGTTGGAACGGCATGACTTCTTCCAGATAAATGGTAAGCGCGGCAAAGAAAATCGCATAACCGAAGGTTCGCAGTATCGTCGGAAGATAGAACATTTCGACATTGACATGAGGCGAAAGCCCGAAATACATTATCAGCTGGTAGATGAGAATCGCCGCGAAACCGACGGACAGCAGACTTGTGTATTTGAGTTTCACGACCTTGACCCACCAGAGGACAAACGAGCATCCGAACAGGGTGCCGACAAGTTCGCAGATTGAAAAACGGGCTGTCGTCATGGCCCCGTAGCCCAGCACCGCCGAAGTAAACGCATTCTGGAGCGATTTAGGAGTCGCGCACATGACTTCGAGCACGAGGAAGAGACCGAGCACCGGATAAAGATTCCTGTACTTGAACGCAGCAGGGTCAATGAAAGGATGACGGATATGCCGCATCCGCGCAATGCATATTGCCAATGTTACCGGCCATACCACGCAGACAGTGCGGAAAACTTTGCTGTCGAACCAGTTGTAATATTCGCCGTAAGTGAAAATCCAGATACCTTCGAGCAGGAACAAAGACCAGAGCACGCAGCCTAGCCAATCGATGCTGATCATCGGCACTTTCGGCATCAGGCGGACATTTCTTGTCAGGGCGGACACTGTCAATGCTACTATGAGCAGCAGACCGATCATGAACCAGTGCATCATCATCCAGCTTCCCAAATGATATGTCAATTGGTTTGCTACCCATGATGACATATTCATGCAGCCGACGACTATCATATAAAGGAGCGGAAAGAATATGGAAAAATCGCGCCCCGGAGCCATCCAGAGCTGGATATTGGACATGCATTCGAATGTGCCGCACAACTTTAGGAATCCGGCGATGAACGAGATTACGCAAAGTACGGGGATACTTTGCACATGCATGCACAGCAGGTTGCACAGGGCAATTCCCAGTGCGGCATTGAGAAGAAGCTGCCGGTTGGTGAACCGGAACTTGAATCTGAACAGGAGCGGGAACGGCATACATACGCCGACGACTCCGCACAGTCCTATCATCAGTACATCCTCACGCATGAAGGATGTGGTTCCCATCATGTTGGACAGTGTCCCGAGATAGATTCCGCCGCTGAGCTGGAATACTATCGCGAAAAACACATAAATCCACGGACGGACACTTTTCGGAACAAATTCCCGATACATCGGCATCGAGAACACCATAGGAGGCATTGGCATATCAATACTTCACTTCAGTTTCCACATTGAGCCCGGCCTTGAGGGCTGCAAGTTCCTCCGGTTTGCCGTCAATCCTTATTCTGACGGGAACCCTCTGTTCCACCTTCACGAAATTTCCTGTGGCATTATTGACAGGCGCTCCCATCCAGGCCGTTCCTGTTGCAGATGCGATAGACTCCACATGTCCGGTAAACTCAGTGTCCGGCAGGGCATCTGCTGAAATCTTGACTTCCGAGCCCACGGAAATGTGCTTGAGCTGGGTCTCCCTGTAATCTGCCATAATCCAGACGTTTGCGTCATCCACGACCTTTACCATCAGTTGTCCCGGCTGGACCAGCTGTCCGACGTGGATGTCTTTGCGTCCCACATAGCCGTCGCAAGGCGCTGTGATTATGGTATATGAAAGACGGAGCTTGGCGAGTTCGAGCGCTGCCTCGGCCAGATTGACATTGGCCTCACTCTGTCCCAGACGTCCAGTCAGTTCATGTCCTACGAGTTCGGTGGACTTGCGCTGGCGGCTCACCTGATCATAACGCGCCTGTGCGGCCTTGTATCTGGTCTCCACAGCATCAAACTGCTGTTTTGTCACGGCATCCTTGGCCAGCAGAGCCTTGTATCTTTCGTAATCGTCCTTGGCATTCTTTAGATTGGCCTCAGCCTCTTCCATGCCGGCTTCGGCGACGGTCACATTGCTCGCAGTCGTCCTGATGCTGGCCGCGTCCGCAGATTTGCCTGAAGTCGCACGTGCGAGATCAGCCTGTGCCTGCGCGAGCATATAGAGGTATTCAGTATTGTCAATGACAACGAGGGTGTCTCCTTTTCTGACATGCTGATACTCCTCGAAGCGGATTTCGCTGATGAAACCCTGTATCCTGATATTGACAGGAGAGATGTGGCGCTCGATCCTTGCGTCATCGGTGTATTCCACTTTTCCGAGATGGACGAAGCGTGAGCAGACGTATCCGATTCCGCAGAGAAGCAGGAGGATTATCACCACATTATATATTCTTTTGATTGTTTTCTTGCTGATCATGGCTGTTTGTTTTTAACATGTTAATTATCATTGACTTATAAAATTCCGACTGCGTATCTGAGGCAGCAGAGGCGGTATTGGATTCCGGCATTTGCGGCTGAGACTCCTAGCTCCGCGTCGAGCTTCATGTTGAACGCGTCCAGCATATCCGTCACGAGCACGAGCTGCTCCATATATCTGTCATGAATGCGCTCATAGTTTTCATTTGCCAGCTGCAGACTCTTTTCACTGGTTTCCAGCTCCACATAAGACTGCATATAATCCGCATACGCCTTCTGGACATCATTCCGGAGATTCTCTTCGGCTACACTTCTGGACTGCTCCGCCTGTCTGACTTCGATTGCCGCCTGCTTCATTTTGTGGCCGGATTTGTACAGTGAACTGAAATTGTACCGTATTCCGAGTCCGACATACCAGATGTTGAGGTTCTTGTCAACGGGAGGAATCTCGAAGGTGATCGGCCCGTTGAAATTCTCGTATGCCACGACGGCTATCTTCGGAAGTCTTTCGCTCCGCACAAGTTTCTGTCTTGTCAATGCCATGTCTGCATTGATATCGGATATTTTCATGTCGGGCGATGAGTCGGCCGCGATTTCCTGCCAATTGTTTCGGCTCCTGTTGCGCAGGTCGTCGCCGTCCCCAAGTGCCGATGAAATTATGGTGTCTTCCGGCAGGCCCAAAGAATTTACCAGACGGTAATTCATGATTTCCCTGGTATTCTGGAGCCTGACGAGGTCAAGTTTCAGCATCTCCAGCCTGAGCTCGTATCTGGTGACGTTAGCCGCGAGGGCCAGTCCCTGCTCCCTTTTGGCATTGATCTCCTCTATCAGTTTGATTGTCAATGCTATATTTTCCTTATAGACCTTTATGCTGTTGTCCGTCTTGAACAGGTCCAGATATTCTCCTGCGGCCATAAGTCTCAGGCCCTGACGGCTTTTGCTGATTGCCGCTTCTGACATGCGTCCCTCGTGTCCGGCCATTTCCACGGCAGCATTGACAGCGCCTCCGGCATAGACCACCTGCTGAGCTTCGAGCGTGAATCCGTTTCCGAAGTGTGGAGACGGGGCTTTTGTGAAGTTCGAGAAGTTCCTGTCAGTCAGGAAGCCGTCGCCGATGTAGCTGACATTCAACTCGGCATTGATTTCAGGATATTTGGCGTTTTTTGCGGACTTGATGCCTTCTTCGGCAGCTTCCTGAGCTGAACGGAGCATGGCCATTGTCCTGTTTTCGTTTTCAATTTTTGTGAATACGTCTGTCAATGTAAGCCGTAGTGTGTCACTGCTTTCGCCCGCCGGCTCCTGCCGTTGAGGGGTATTGTCAATGCCGGTGGTCCCTGCTTGGAGGCTTGCACACAGTAGCATTGACAAAAAAACTGCGACAGCTGATTCTGTCGCTTTGATTCTCATTTCCGTTGTCATTTCTCTTTGTTTTTTCGACTGCAAAGGTATTGCTGTCCGCGGAGAAAGGCATTGGACAAAAAGATACAATAATGGGATAAACTGGAAATGTTATGGCTATTTGAAACATTTTTGCCGATATTTGCGGTATAAAAAGGAACTATATGGACAATATTATCAGTGGAGAAATGACAGCGGCGCTGATTGAAGGCGTTTCAGATATAAGTGACGGGATCCGTCATTGGGCCGGCGCAAATAGGGCTCCTGACGGGCAGGGGAGCGGAGATCTCCTGTCCGAGAGCGGCATGATTGTCCTGTGCCGTTGCGGCAGCGCCATTGTCAATGTCAATTATCACTCGTGGTCTCTGCCGTGTGGAGGCGTGATTACCATTTTCCCGGGTGATGTCGTCACTGTCGGCAGCAAGTCTCGTGATTTTACCGTAGATATGCTGGTATTCAGTCCGAATATTCTCAGGGAGGCCAGCCTGGATATCGAGCACAGTATCTATGACAAACTGCGTGAGGACAGATGCCGAGGTGATTCGCAGGTGGTTTCCGATATCGTGAAGTCAATGTTCATGCTGCTTGGCCTGTATTTCCGCCAGAGCACGTGCAGATGCCTTGACAAACTAGTCCTCTATCAGCTCAAGGCGTTTTTCATAGGTTTTCATGACTATATTTCGAGGTTTCCTGATATGGTCCAGGCTGCGCCGTCCTCAAAGAGAAAGAGGGATTTGTTCAATTCCTTCATGAAACTTATTGAGATGAATTTCAGGCGGTTCCGTGATGTTAACTGGTATGCCGGACAGCTGAACATCTCGTCCAAGTATCTGAATATCATTACGAAATGCATAACAGGCCATAGCGCCAAGACTCTTGTGGACCATTATGTCATCCTGAAGCTTAAACAGGAACTTTCAGGGACGGACAAGTCTCTCAAGCAGCTTGCCTGGGACTACAACTTCTGTGACGCTTCGTTTTTTACACGTTATTTCCGTCAGCACACCGGCCTGACGCCACGTGTCTGGCGACTGCGTGAAGCAGAGTTGGACTAGGTTACTTTTCCGGGGCGGTTTCCCTGCGTCTATAGACAAAAGGCGGCTCCGTTTCCGGAACCGCCATACGTCGCAGTCGCTCAAGTTACGCACTTTCGAAACTTGTAGCGTTTGCTCGAAACTATTTGATTTCAATGTATTTGCCAGCGTAGTAACCTTCCAGGCCGATCTTCTCTTCGCCGAATTCCAATGCAATCTTCTTTCCGAGCATGGCACAGCGTACATATCCCTTGTAGCTGGTGTCGCTATTGTTGAACTCCTGTCCTCTGTAGGTGATGGACATTTCCCTTCCGGCAGACTTTTCATCGTGGAAGTAACGTGTCCTGGCATTCAGGGACAATGGCGATACCATGACTTTCACAGACCCTTCCACAGAAGCCGCAGCCTCCAAAGTCGTCACACCTTCTGCCGGCAGCAGCCAGATCTGATAGTAGTCAGGATTGGTCTCGTCAATGATGACTGACTTGATGTCCACCGGCTTGTAGTTGCCTTCCTGGTACTGGTTTGAAGAGTAGTATGAATAGTAGTTGAATGAGTGGTCAGCATAGCCTTCCAGATGGACTCCGTCAGCTGTGATGTCATACTCTATACGGTAGTCTCCCTGAAGGGCATATTTGTACATTATCACCTTTCCGGTGGCCCCGTTCAGGTTGCCATTGCTTATCGAAAAATGTTTTCCGGATGCGGCATCAGTATATTCGAACTCGAAATCGCCGGTGATGTCAGACAGATTGACAAACTTCTTTTCATTGGCAATGGCATTGGCGAAACGAATCCTTATATAATATTTGTCCACTTCGGTGATGAGGTCTCCCATAGGCGCTGAGCCCGGCGAGAGGAACAATTCGCTGTGGGCGTCGTCAAGAAGTCGGTAGAATCCGCTTCCGATGCCCTCCTTCTTGCCGTCTCTTGTCATGAATGTTACCCTTGTTGCAGCCTCCTCATCATAGTTGCATGTCGCATAGATTCTGCACTTCTTGCCTGTCTCGGCCTCGGTGAACTCTATGTATCCCTCGATTTTCTCTCCGTTTCTTGTAACATTGAAAGCTCCCTCTGTTATATTCTGGTGATAATCAATGCTGATCATCGGCACTGCCGGCTTTGGATACAGTTCGGACAATATGGAATTGAACAGGAGGTAACGCTCTGACGCACTCTTCATGTCAATGCTTTTGTTGAGCTGGTCGCGCGTGAAACTCAATGATATATAGTCGTTTTTGCCGGCGTTTCCGTAGATGAGGTCAATGTGGTTGTCGAATCCTTCCTTAGGGGATACGAACAGCCACAGAAGGTCATTCTCTTCGTAATAGATTACCGATTTGGCCTCGGCTTTCATGCCTCCGTATTCAATGAAAGGTGTCTCGCCATGAGGAATCTCCAATGTCGGCTCTTCAGATGCCTTGGTCTTGAACGGAACTTCCTGCTTGGCTATCTCGACTTCGTCATCGTTATAGCCCTGTGCTATCAGAATATAGTCGGTACCAGGTACCAATCTGTTGTAACTGAATGTCTTCTTCTCTGCGGGGTCGCATACTGACGGGTCGGAAGTCATGGCTTCAGACTTGATGCAGTATGAATAGAATGCGACATCCTTCGGCGTGATGGTGAAGGTAACGGTATTGGCCTCTGCTGTCACATCCGAGATTTCTACGGCAGGTCCTGACGGGACTGGAACCTCAGGCACGTCAGGTTCCTCTTTTTTGTTCGGATCGTCTTTTTCGTGTTTGTCTGAGCAAGACGCAAGCGTCAGCAAAATAGCCGGCAGTGCGGCGTACCAGTGATTGAATATTGATTTCATATATTATTTTGTTTCTTGTAACAGATCTGAATGTACAGGGGCTCCGAATTTGCCGTCCTTATCCACCGGAATGAGTACCAGATATGACGGGTTGAAGAAATATTCCGAGTTGAATGTCTGTTCCTCGGAACTGCTGCGGTATTTGATGGTCGGCGTCTTGCAGACGGTCTCGCCCAAGTTCGTCACCGCATCGAATACTGACTTTTCCATGAGGTGCATGTAATATCCGACGCAGTCTCCGGACGGGGTTACCGTGACACTAGCGAAAGAAGAACCATAGAAAGATTCCACCTTGTTGATTGTCAATGACAGAGTTACGTCGCTGGTCTTCTCATATGCTTTTGTGTGGAAGCGTACTGTTGCCGGTTTTCCATATCCGTCTTTCTGGTCGGACTCCGGAAGAACAATCAGGATATAGTCCGTATTGTACTGTAGCCTGGATCCCTTGATGTCATTGTCGCTGTAGAGTGAAATCGGATAACTGCTCTGTTGTCCTATGAGTTCCTGCATCACGTAATTGTCAATGCTGCTGTCGTATTTTTCCGCGAAGTCCTTCATGGTGACGAAGTTGTACTTGCCGTTTCTGAAGTTGGTCCTCTTGACAGTGAATACGGCTGAAGTGAAGGCTACCTCCTTGAGTGCGACGTCCACTGTAATGTCGTTCATGTACTCGAACTGGCTGCTTGTGCTGAACTCCTTGGACTGTACGCTGCCGATTTTGCCGTTTCCGTCGTATGCAAACGAGAAGAGCACATAGTCCGTGTTCAATGCAAGGTCGCGAACTTCCAGTTCTTCCTTGAAGTTCGTTATGGATGTGATGCTGTAGTCCAGTTTCTTGGCATCAAGTTCCTGCTGGGCATATGCTGTGATGCCTCCGGCTGCATCGACTTCTGATTTCAATGCTGCTCCGGTGTAGTATGCTACAGGTTCTCCCTGCTTGGAAAGTTTGACTGTCAGCATGTCCTCATTTATGTCAGGATCGCCCAGAAGAATGGCTGCATCGGACTGTCCGATTATGTCTTTTTCAGGAATCTCAAGTACTTGCTCCACTATGGTGCCGTAGTCCTCGCAGATGTATTTCGGACCATCCTGGACTACAGGGACGGCGTAGAGGAGAATCCTGTCTGATTTGCTTGAAAGCCTTGTCTTGTTCCATTCCTGGAATGAACTCCTTCTGATATCCGGATTCAGGATAGCCGTCTGCAGGTAATAGACAAACTGCTTCTTGGAATCTACCTTGAACTGTACGGACTCATCATTGACATAAGTCTGCTCCGGGTCGAAGATCTGCAGGAAGTAAGTCGGGTATTCCTGCGTGTTGACATTGGTCTTTATGAAAATTCCGTGCGCTGTCGCTACCGAAGTGATTTCACCGAAAGGTACGAACACGCCTGTCCTGAATTCCTTTTCAACAGTCTCGGCAGCAACGTTATCCGCATTGTATGCGATGACGGAAATCCTGTAGTCCGTTTCCGCCGTCAAATCCTTGACAGTGAAGTTCATTGACGGATTTTCCGGCTCGACCTCAGTCATTTCCGGCTCTGAACCGGCAGCGGACACGCCGAAAGAATATGAGACTGCGTCTTTCACCGTAATGGTGAAGGTCACGGAACTATATGTTATGTCATGTATCTCAATCTCCGCACTGGCCGGCGCGGCAGGTGTCCTTTCCGTTCTGAATGTCTTCTTGTCTTCTTTGGAAATGTCGCCGTTCTCATTGTAAGCCACCGCAGTTATCTGATAATCAGTCTCCTGGGTGAGTCCGTCGCATACGATTGTCTTAAGTTCAGATGTCCCGATGACAGTAAATTTTTTCTTCCCGGCATTGCCCGCGTCTTCAATACGGTATCCGACAGAGACCGCATTGGTGTGTGCCAGTTTGAACTGCACGGAAACATCCTGCGGCACGATGTTCTGTATCTCGACAGTCGCCGGAGGGCAGTTCTTGGTTTCCTCCTTGCAACCGGCGGCCGCCAGCGCCAGTACGCTCAATGCGGCTAAAAGATGTTTTTTCATAATACGAAAGGTTGATATGAGTATTTAATATTCAAATGTTGTTTAAGTCAATGTCTTTCACGACATTCAGCCGGCACAATCTCCATCCCGCCGATTACAAATTTAATTATTCTATGATAATCTGCAACATTATGACGTGTTTTTATTAACAAAAATATTTCTTTGATATAGTTTTCTTTCGTTTTGTAAGCACTGTCAGATGATATGGAGACTGAAGTTAATTTTCCGCGCCCTGACAAAAGACATCTTCCCAGTTACGTATCGACGTGCATTCAGAGGTTTCGACCCTCTTGACAGCTGCTGATTCTTAATCTTTGCTTCTAAGGTGCTGATTGTCAATGTTATACTGGGATGAGCCGGTCTGACGATACTGTCAAGACCACCTTTCGAAACCACCTCTTGACATCCGTTGTGTAACGCAAGTGGTTGACTATCAGATGTTAACATGGATTCACTGTTGCCAAGAGGGTCGAAAAACACGTAAGCGTCTCCGCAGTTGGAGATATGAACTATGTATGAGACGTACATCATTGACTTTAGGCGGGGTAGTTACAGACATCCACATACAAAAGAAGCCAGTCTCTTCGAGGACATTGTCCAGGAAAGAGACGGGCTCTTTTATGACTTGAAACTCCGTCAACAACCAGGTGGGCACTGCAACTGTTGAGGCAAAATTGATATTTGCCGGAGCCGTCACGCGCCGTGGATGAAGGTGTGTAAGGTATCTATTTTATTACATAAGTGGCTGTTACCGGAAAATGGTCGGATTCTTTGTCCGCCCAATAGCAGACATTGTATGATTTGACTACAAACGCCTTGTTTGGCGCATAAATCAACCAGTCACATGCATAAGATGGATTTGGAGTCGGTACTGTCCACGGAGCACCATCACTTAAACAATTGACGGTAAAGTATCTTTGGAAAGCATCCATGGTGGTAGAGCCTCGTCTGGAATTCAGATCTCCACCCAATATGACGGGAAGGTCCATCTGCTCAACATAAGAAAGTATTTCATTGATCTGAAGCAGGCGGGCTGCGTCTTCGTACTTGTGATCCAAATGTGTAGTTGCGAAATAGAACTCTTTCCCTTCTTTCGAGACTTTTACATAACCAAAGGAACGTATGTAATCACCTTTCTTTAATGCACTTAACTTGAAACTTTTTTCTTCGGAAATCGGATATTTGGAAAGAATGAGGTTTCCATAATCTCCACCGGAAGGAATATTAAGTGCGTGGACAAAATAATAATATTTCATCCCTGTCAGTTCAGAAAGTTTTTTAGGGGTATCCCATGGATTAATCTTCGTGTTCCGTTCTATTTCCTGGAGGGAAACAATATCCGGGTTTTCTTTATTGATAACGTCTGCAATTTTATCAATACCCATTTTGCGGCCACTATATGTATTGTATGTCATTGCCTTTATTGTAACTTCTTCGGATTGAACTTTAGTGCTTTGGGCTGTTAAAGGCAGAGATAGCAGGCAATACATTAAAAACAAAGATAAATGTTTGATTGAATTCATTTTAGCATTTGTGTTAATTGACAATAATATAAAGAAAGGTGACATTGATATACAATGTCTTGGCACTGGTTATTTCATGTTTGACGATTCGGGATGTTAATTCTGATTGCAGCCACTTTTATCCTTTCGGGAAACAAATAGCGCGAGCACGAATGATAGGATTGAAGCTGCTATCCAGAAAACAATTGCCAAGTCGAAATCATATGTCGTGATTCCGTTGCTTACTGACTTTCCTGAATCTATAAGCCATCCGCTAATGATATCCTGTAATCCTGCACCGACATAGCTTGCCATTCCGACGATGCCAAGCGCGGCACCCGTGGCCTCTCTCGGAACGATATCGATGGCCATCAATCCGCCAAGGAAACAGATTAGCACACCGATAGATATCCCGAAAAGAACCATGCTTAAAACATTGATGAACATTGAATTCCCGGAGTAGAGAAAAAGGCATAATGCTATGGTATATAAAACTCCGAAGCCGAAAGCCAATACGTTGCGTCTGCCTTGGAATAGCCTGTCTGACAGCCATCCGGAAAAGACAGTGCCGACGATGCCGCATAAGGCATTGATTGAAATTACTTGAGTTGCTGATGCCAATGAGTATCCTTTAACTTCCTGAAGGAACAGCACGCCCCATCCGTTTATCGCATAACGCGATACATACATAAATGAACTTGACAATGCAAGTATCCATACCAAAGGATTATGGACAACTGAACGCTGCAACTCAGATGTGGAATCATTGCTTTTGTCATTCGTTGCCGTATCTTCACCTGTAAGGACTTCTATTGGCGGTAAACCCTTTGATTCAGGAGTGTCGTGCAAGAGAGTGACAATTACTAGTACACCCAAGATGCCGGCAATAGATGAGCCGACGAATCCCCATTGCCAACCGAAGAAGCCGACTACGCTCCCGACAAAAAGAAATGAAAGGAACTCTCCAAGGTTATGGCTGGCACTGAAGAATCCATAGTAAGTACCACGCTGACTTAGGGGATACCATCGTGACAATGCTATTATTGCAGGGGGCGCACCCATCGATTGAGACCATCCGTTGATGCCCCACAATATTGCAAAGGCTATGAATAGTGTCATGTTTCCAATTATCCCTCCACCATTGCTGAATCCAAGGATTCCGACTAAAAAGTTTACGAGAGATGATATGGCCAGTCCCGCAGCCATAAAGCGCTTGATATTACAGTAATCGGAAAGGAATCCGTTTACGAACTTGCCAATGGCGTATGCGAAGAGCAGGGCTGAACCGATGATTCCCAATTGACTTGCATCTAGAGCACCACTTTCAAGAATGGGCTTTTTGACAACATTGAGACTTGTGCGACATACATAATAGAGGCTATATCCGATAGTCCCCGCTATAAAACTCTCGAAGCGCAGCTTTTTGTAGAGTTTCATATGGGCTTCTCTGTCACCGGCGAGTGGACTTCGGGGAGTGCTTTTGCTGAAATAAGAAAGAAATGACATGCATAAGCGTTTTTTAACAAGCCAGCATGGAATTAATGATGTTCTATGCTGACTTGTCCGATTTATAATTTTATGATGCAAACGTCATCGAGGAACCAGCGGTTAAATGTGCCGTCTTCACCTTCTCCGGAGAACCGTAATCTTGTAGCTGAAGTGGCCCCATTTACGACGAATCGGAAATTTGAGAAACTCTTGTAGTTCATTCCTGTTATAATCTTTGAGGACTCTCCATCGATTGTACCTCCACCGATTACTTCTACTTTGAAATTGCATGAATCACCATTCTTGTCAGCAGCATCTGACATCATTGATCCTGTCTTATACGCCATTGCTTTTAGGGAAACTTCGATGTCTGTTGTTTCTGCCAAAGAACTGAGAACTGGAGTCGTCAGTTGTCCTGTCTTGCAAGAAAGAGCATTCGGGAGTGTCGCTTGGAAAGCAGCATTTCCGATTTGTACGTATCCGGGACGGGTGCTGACGTTTTCTCCGATCCATCCTCCCTTTTCCACTTCATTCCATGAAGAAATGTCTTTCCCTGAGAATACGGTCATGTTTGTCAATTTGTCACTGTCCAGCAAGTAATCTACGCCTCCATAGATTCTGTCAAAGCCGTCACTGAAAATTGCATCTGAAGGGAAATCTGTGATACTTTCTGAAGACTTGTCCAGTACTATCGCTGCATGAAGACGTCCTTCCCCTCCTTCTGTCGCTTTTGAATCTCCACCTATACGGATGTCATCTTTTTGCATTATACGCATATAGAGAGTAGATCCTTTCTTGAGTTTATCCTGAAGTATCACCGGCACAGAGAAAAAGTGAGGAACGTTGCGTTTGCCTGATGGAATCATGAGAACACCGCATGTCGTCCATACAATATTGTCAGTAGAACTTTGTACTGTGTAATTTCGAGGAGCGTAGTTGGTTCCTGTGACACTGCACGAAAACCACAAAGTTCCTGACAGTGCTTCTGCGATAGGATACGTCAATAGAACGTATGGATAAGGATTGTCGCAATTCCATAACTGGAGGGAGAAGATATTGTCCAGTTTGTCGGCATTTACCCTGAATCTGACTCCATTGTTTCCGCTCCTGGATGATGCCTTGCTTCTGTAGAACGTCATTGTGACACCTGAGCCGTCAGTCGGTTCCACGATCTGTTTTGCCGGAGGATCTGAGAGGAAATTGGTCCAATTTGAACCGTCTGACATCCTCATGATATTGTAGAACATGCCGTCAGCATCCGATGTGCCCTTCGCTTTGAACGAGAAGATATACGGGAGTCTGATTCCGGAGGCCGCTCCGAACCGATTGCCTGAAAGTGCGAAATCGTCCGCTGAAACAGGCAATAGTACAACTCCGCCGTCCACCAAAGATACTAGACCGGAAAGCCTGCCGCTTCCAGTTGGAACAGAACTTCCTGCGAATGAAGCTCCAGACCAGGTGTAAACTGAATATCTGTCATTGTCTTGATCTTGGAATTCCACACTTCCGTCCATTGTGGACATCAATTCAGATGCTATTGCCTGAGCCGGCTCAATGGCAACGTACATTGATTCGTATTTTTTGGAGACATACTCTGAATGGGAGATGACCGTCGGATTCAGTTGAACCTTTGATGTTTCTGTTCTTACGATGTCAGAGTCGCCTGCAGGCCGCAATTCCAATATTCCGTTTTCATCATGAGTCAGTATGCTGCCCTTCAAAGGAATTGTAATCTCTTCTCCGAAGTCATACCAAGACAGTTCTTCTGTACGGACCATTATACCTGAGCCTGATTCTTTCGAATCTTGTATTCCGAATACTCCACCAGGAAGGTTTGCGCCTAAGGATGCAGTATTGACAATGCCGCTGATTGTCTTGTCGTCTGTAATAGTATATTCCGGTGCCCCAACTGTCAGATTGGAAGAAAGGGCTCTCAAATCTGATATGGTCCAAGATGAACCATATTCAGATTGTTTTACGTGTATGGTAAGTGTCTGAGACGGATCGTCTGTCGATTTGAATGTCACAACGGTCTCTCTTGCCTCAGATTTGTTGGCGGTCAGGGACAGAACGACGTCCGCATTGCCCATGCCCGTTTCCGGGGTGACAGTTAACCAGTCTGCGGCATCGTTGTCTTTTTTGATTATTCCCCAATTGCAATTGGCCTTGAGAGAAACAGTGAAGTCGGATGACATTGATGGTGCTGCAATCTGAGTCTTGTCTGCCCTTATGGATGCTTTTGGAAGTTCAACATTGTTGTTTGCGCATGATGTCAAAAATGACATGGAGGTAATCGCAATTATATGCCAGACAATTGAAAGTTTATTGTTCATAATAGATTGTTTTTCTAGTTTGACATATTACTTCTTGGCCATATCTACGAAGACAGGCAAATGGTCAGAAACGGTATATACATCAATTTCTGAAAAAGTAGGAACTGCTGCTCCCAGTATGTTATAGGAAACCTGATTTCCGGTATATATCAGAACATAATCAATGCGGGTGTTTCCTGTAGACATGGTGTAGTCATTGGATGTGATGATTTTCCAGCTTTTAAGCAATTCGAGGAAGGCATCTGAACCGGTTTTGCTCAAATTCAAATCGCCGGCCAGAAAGACAGGTTTGTCATATGGCTTGAAGTGCTCTTCTGCATATTCATTCAGTTTGGCGGCAGCTGCTGTCCTGTTAATCTCAGATTTGTGACAAAAATGTGTGGCTATGAATACGAAATGTTCAAATTCAGCCACTAAGGCTATACGGGCTTCTGTCTGGGCCGGATTTGGCAGAGATATGATTTCCGTTGAGATAGGCTCTTCTTTGGACAGGATGCCATTTCCATACTGTCCGCCCCGCTGGTCAATGGCGCGGCCGAATGTCGCGTGCATCCCTGTACGTTTCGCCAGTTCTTGAATCTGTGACACTGGATGCCATGTCGTGTTCTCGTCCAGTTCCTGAAGGGCTATGGCATCTGGTGACAAAAGACTTATGACTTTGGCTGTCATGTCATAATGCGCCATATCGTGGGATGAATTCTGGGTGATTGGGCCTTCGCAACGATGAGTGTTGTATGTCGCCAGACGTATAGAGTTGTCAAGTCTGGAATAGCCTCCGATATAGGGATTGTTGCTGTTTTCAGTGTCAGCATATCCAAAATCAAAATCTGAATTGTCTCCTTTCAGCTCATGACAGGAAGATGCTCCGATTGCTAAGCCAAGCAGCATGGCTATCGCTTTCAATATCTTTGATGTTTTCATTTTTTTTCAAGAGTTGTTGATTATTAGAATGGGAGACCGTCATCCCAGCCCGGGTTTTGTGAAATCGCACCCTGTGTAAGCACTCTGTCATCCGTAGGAATCGGGTAAAGATAATCACGTTCTTCGTTCCATATTCTAGGAGTTGTACTATGTGCCAACAAGTTGCCGCTTGTCTTTTCGCTTAAGACAATATCAGTTCCTAATTTGAGGTAGAGTACATCAGCCTTGTTTCCAGGAGCAGTTTCGGAATCGTATATGTATACATCGACTGTTCCGTTCCCATCAAGATCGTACTCTCCGGTACCGGCAAAGTATAAACCTTCAATAGGCTTTTCAAACCGTTTGCCCTCTTTCCAGCGCATGATGTCCCAATAGCGGAGTCCCTCCATCGGTGTTTCGAGGGTACGTTCACGTCTGATCTCCAATATGACTCCCTTATTGGCGCCTGTTACGTTTGCATATCCGGTTTCCGGAGATGAAAGATACGGATCAGGATTCTCATTTGCTTCTTCCATGTCCAATTCCGGCAATCCCGCTCTTGAACGCAAAGGCTTGATCGTTTTGTTGAGATCATCCTGTTTGAGTGTGCCCAACTCTGCCTTTGCCTCAGCGTAATTAAGCAAAACTTCTGCCAGGCGAAAAAGAGGCATATCGTTGGTAGATGCCTTGTTGGCGTCATACTTTTCTTCTGTAAGATATTTGATGAGTTGATATCCTGTGGTGGAACGGGACAGGTCCGGTGCCAGTTCTTTATTTCCGCCGATTCTCTTGTATTTCGGTGTGCGGATTGTCTGGGCCATACGCAAATCGCGGTTCTTACATTCATCTGCAAAAGTTTTTGTGGCATAACCAGGCTGGTCTGTATAGCGCGATCCATCTCTCATCAGGTACATGTTGACGGCATTTCGTGTCATACCAGGGCGGCCCATAGTAGCTCCTGTGAGATGCCCGTTGACATCGTGGGTCATACCGCTGATGGCGGAGGTGTAAGCTCTTGCCAGAATAATCTCTGTCCCGATGGCATTCTGTGAAGTGAACAAATCCTGATATGGCGTACTTCCTGTTGTATATATGGTATATGGTCCGTTAAGGAATGGTTCAGATGCAGTTACGCATTCTTGGAGGTATTTCTCATATCCGTCAATTCCATGGTATTTTCTGAAAGTGCCTTCAAATAATGCGATTCTGGATTTTAATGCGCGGGCAGTCCATCTGGTCACATGATAGACGTCTTGTTTCTCAGGCAGATTTGCGATGGCGAAATCTATGTCCTCCATGACTTTCTCCATGACAAACTCTCTGGAATCGCGTCCTTTGTAAAGTTCATTGTCATCCGAACTTAGAGGTTTGTCAACCCATGGCACATCCCCATATCGTTTGACTTTCTCAAAGTAGAAATATGCCCTGAAGAAGCGCGTGAGACCTTCATATCTGAGACGGACTGATTCCTCTTCTATTTGTGATGAGCGGGAAAGGAAGAAATTCATCTCACGCAGTTTCGTCCATTTCCAGTTTCCGTCAGTAGGCATCGGTTTCCTGACTCCGGAAATCTCGTCAGCCAACACATCACGCACAATCACGTCGAAGGGCTCACTATAGACACCTTCGGCAGAAGGAAATACCGTATAGTAGTTGTTCGTCCAAAGTTCACAGTCCGTTTCTGTCCTGAAATAGGTATCTGGCGAGAGACGGTCTTTTGGCTGGAAATCGAGCATATCCTCGCATGAGACGCAAGCAATTGCCGCGAGGAACAATATAACATTGATAATCGTATGTTTCATAATCCAAATTTTAGAATGTCAAATTGATTCCGAACGCAAATGTTTTGTACCATGGATAGACATCTGAATTTCCTTTGCTGGTAGTTGCCTGCTCCGGATCGATAAAGTCATTATGCAGTTTTGTCCAGTAGAACAGGTTCTCTCCACTGAAATAAATGCGGCACTTGGAAAGGCCCGCCTTTGAAATCCATTGCTCTGGAAGACTATATCCGAGAGTGAAGTTCTTCAATCGGCAGTATGCCAAGTTCTGCATATATCTGTCATTGACGTTACGCAAAGAATGCTTGGAGTCGCGGGCCGAGTATGCTCTGGCGCGCGGGAAATAAGCATCAGTATTGTTTTCGCTCCAAACGTCGGACATGAAATTTCTCGGAATGAAAGATGCAAACGGACGGACATAAGGACCCCAGAATTTGATATTGTCATTTGCCGGATACCAATCCTGATGTCCTACGCCTTGGAAAAATGCGGAAACGTCAAATCCCAACCATTCAAAAGCCAAGTTCAGACCATAGGTATAACGTGGATTGCTGTTGCCGATTTTTACCCTGTCACCAGGATTGTCCAGCGTGCCTGCCCCGCCATTGACAACGTTGTCCCCGTTTAAGTCGAGGAACTTCATGTCTCCGGCTTGAATTCCTCTACCATACACACCGGCATCAGAACGGAAATAGTCATAACAAACTTCTGTCAGATTTATTCGTGAGGCATATTCTTGTGCCTCGGCAGTCGTTTTGAAGAGACCGGCTACACGGTAACCCCAAATTTCACCGACCTCTTTGCCGACATACGGATCGCTGAGGATTCCAGAAGGATTGTCAACCTTCGTATATTTCGCCTTATAGTCGGCCAAGGTGGCAGACAAAGAATAATGGAAAGGTCGTCCTGCTATTTTGAATGAATCTCTCCATCCGAATGTCAGTTCCCAGCCTTTTGTCCTTATGTCATTTGCATTGACCATAGGTTCTGCTGCTCCATAAATTGAAGGTAAAGATTTGCCTTGGGTCAGGATTCCCTTCACGTCGCGGATGTAAGCATCAAATGAAAGGTTCAATCTGGAACTGAGCATGCTCAGGTCGAGACCGACATTCTTGTGAATCACTTTCTCCCATGTGAGGGCTCCGGACACAGGGTTATCTGCATAAGCATAATCAGCACCGCTCACCTTGTCGAAAGTGTAGTTGCCCATTACTTTTTGAGTGTTGATGCTCTGGATATAATCATAGGAGCCTACATCCTGATTTCCGAGTGTTCCATATGAAGCTCGCAACTTAAGATTGTCAACAACATTGCGTAGAGGTTCGAAAAATTTTTCTTCACTGATTCTATATCCAAGTGAAAAAGATGGGAAGAAACCGAACCTGTCACCGCGAGGGAATTTGGAAGAACCGTCATAACGGCCGTCAACCTCAAATAGATAGCGTCCTTTGTAGTTGTAAGCGGCTCTATAGAAGATTCCGGCAGTCGCACGCTCATCTCTACCTCCAGTGAGTTCGGATACTTCACCGACTGCGAGATTGAAATCAGACAAGTCTTTTGTAAGCAGATCTTCACGCTTTGCCTTGAGGTCCCTATGACGTCGTGTCTCATAGTTGAATCCGGCCGTAATCTCCAAATTATGTCCGTTCCAGTCGTTCTTGTAGTTTGCAAATGCGTTTGCAGTATAAAGATTCTGGTCATAGACGACTTCCTTGTATGAGTCGGAGTAGTTTGTTGTCATAGTCTCCACCTCTCCAGGATATTTGGAGTATTTTACATCCATTTCACGATAGTCGTTACGGAGATATCCTTTCTTGTAACCGAAATCTGCCTGAACCTTCAGGTTCTTATGGATCTTGAATATGAAGTCGAATTTTGTGGACATTTCCTGAGTGAGTTTGTGCCCTCCGGTGCCTCCTTGCTGCATCATTGCAACCCATCCGTCAGAAGGAAAGTGAGTTGATGAATATGTCAATGAAGTATATGCCACTGACGTCCCGTTAGGGTTCATCGGAACGAAACTGGCAAGACAGTGCATTCCCGGTCGTCGCCAGTTTGTTGATTCGCCTTCCACACCTGAATAGGTATAACGGCCGCTGAACATGCGCGTTGTATTTTTGACTTCAAGCCAAGGGCGTACGTCAATGGAAATGTTTGAGCGGATATTGAAGGACTTGTATCCGTCATCACCAAGTTTCTGAACTCCTTCTTGTGAGTAATATCTCCCGCTGATCAGGTAGGTCATCTTGTCGCTTCCTCCCGAAATGCTGACGTTGTGATCAGTCGTAGGTCTGCTTAGATTATATAGATAGTTGAACCAGTCGAAGTTTGCCAGATAGACATAGCTTTGTCTTCCGAAACGGTTTTCGATCGTTACCCAGGGACGTTCCGGATTTTCTGTCTTGTCGTTACGGCGTTCCCATAATGCCTTATAGTCGGCATCTGTATAGTTGGTATAACGCACACCACGACCGGATTCCATGAAAAAGTCAGCAATTCCGGCAGAGTAATAGCCTCTGGTTTCATAATCAGTAGATGTCGTAGAGCTGGAGAATGCGAAGTAACCATCATACGAGATTGTGGCTTTCTGGTTCTTACGGCCATTTTTTGTGGTAATAAGAATAACTCCGAATGCGGCTTTTGCTCCATATATGGCTGAAGACGCTGCGTCTTTCAGGACTGAAATGGATTCGATGTCGTTGGTATTGATACGGTCGGGATAGCTTTCCACGCCGTCAACGAGAATCAAAGGGCTTCCTCCGTTCGGTGAGCCTGTACCTCGTATTTGAAAACTTGCGCCGGCACCCGGTTTTCCGCTGGAAACGGTAACCTTCAAGTTTGGCACCATGCCTTGCAGGGCTTGTCCAAGGTTTGCTACGGGACGATTTTCCAGTTCTTTGGCCGTGACTTGCGCTACAGCTCCGGTAAGATGCTCTTTTTTCTGGGTGCCGTAGCCGACAACTACAACGTCGTCAAGTAGCATCTCGTCTTCAGAAAGCACTACATTGTAGACGCTCTTTGTGGAAATGATTTTGAATTCCTGCTCCACATAGCCCATACATGAGACGACGATTGTGGAGCCGTCAGATACATTCTGCAATTCAAACGAACCGTCATCTGTTGTTATGACGCCCATGGTTGTGCCTTTCACAATTATGCCGACACCTGGTATGCCTTGTCCGGAAGCATCTGCTACCCGTCCGGAAATTGAGCGCACGGACTTCGTGTCCTGTGCTGAAGCTGTTCTTGCCATTGCGAACGATACCAGGACTAGTATCGCCAGAACAAATGGCCTGAATAGCCGATGATTATTTAAGTGATTCATTATGAAAATGTTATTAGTTCTTATGACAATTGAATTTGTTGCTTTTTTTAGGATTACTTAGTAGGCCAACTCGACGACGACTGGAAAATGATCCGAGGGGGTATGCGCGCGATATTTTCCTGAAACATCTGTTGGTACACGGTAGGTATCCGTCAAAATACCATAACGGAGAGGTGTAAATCCCGGTGTTATGAAAATATGGTCTATCCGTCTGAAAGTTTTTATGTCCGGGTCAAACCAATTTTCAGTACCGGTTGTTGTCAATCTGATGGGAGAACTGTCGTAAGCGTCACTTAGGATACCTGATTCGCATATTATAGAATGGCAGGTGCTTGTCTCTCCCACATTGAAATCCCCTGTAAGAACAGCCCTTTCACCATGACACATTTTTTTTATTCTGTCCAACACCAAACGGCAACTTTCTATCTGAGACTGTTCCCCTTTGTGATCCGTATGAAGAGTGAAAAACCAAAAGCGTTTATGGTTTTTTTTATCCATAAATCTGCCCCATGTGCAGATGCGGACGTATGCTGCGTCCCAACCTTTCACCGGCTTTGTGGAATCTTCAGCCAGCCAAAAGTGTCCTGAATCGAGCAATTTGAATCGTTCTCTCTTATAGAATATGGGAGAATACTCACCTTTCTCCTTTCCGTCATTACGTCCGACACCAATGTAATCATAATCGGGAAGAGCAGCCAGCATGTCTGTCAACTGGTCGTGAAGTACTTCCTGAGCTCCGAAGATGTCGAAATCGTGAAAATGAATGAGATCTGCAATAACCGGGTATCTTTGCTTCCATCCGTCTCCTTGGGCTTCATCCTTAGGATTTGCGTTCCTCAGATTATAACTGGCGACAGTAAGCGTTTGCGCTCCGCATGTCATGAATGACAAGAACAGCAGAAGCAATCCAATCTTTAGTTTCATGCTTCAGTGTTTTTAGGTAGAGAATCTCCTGAAGTTTTCTGGGACGGATCAAAGATTGCGACACCTACAAGAGAATCTGCGCATCCGTAGTAAAGGAACCATTTGCCTTTAAAAAACACCAGACCTTCTATGAATACGGTTCCGTCTTTGTATTGTCCGCTTTTCTCGAAATTATCCATAGGACGGAAGAAAGGTACGTCCAGACGACCGATGACCTTTCCGGGATTGTTGGCATCAAAAAGAAGTTGTCCTGCCGAGTAGGTGCCGGCAGGGAAGCGAGTGTCACGTTTGTCGTCAACCCTGTTTTTACCATTATAAAGGAGCAAAATGCCTTTATCGGTGAGAAGGGCTGGAGGTCCACATTCCGTCAGAGCACTGTCGAAGTATCCGTTTCTAGGAAATACTACCCCTTTCAGTTCACCATTTTCATCTAATTCAGGTGTCCAGTTGACAAGGTCATCCGAAGTGGCGATATTAATCATCTTTTCGCCCCAATACATAAGGTACTTGCCGTTTACTTTGGTTATGACCTGTCTGCCGTTATCGAGTTTCGTTACAATTGAGCCTGATTTGCTCTTCAAGTTGTGGAATCTTCCTTCATAGGCCTTTTCGAAAGCGAAGCCATGTTTGGTCCAATTTACGAGATCCTGTGATGTTGCCACGCAAAGACGCGGGATCTTGCGGTTCCATGACGTATAGAGCATAACATAAGTGCCGTCTTCTGTTACCGCGATACGAGGGTCCTCGCATCCTCCGGGCCAATCGTAATCTTTCAATGAGTCCTCTTTCGGAAAAAGAACAGGTTCGTTCCGTATTTCCATCTTTATTCCATCTGTGCTCTCGGCGAGACCTATTCTGGAAGTCCTTTTGCCGATGCCGGTAGCGGAGTTGTCCTCTGCTCTGAAAAGGACACATATTTTTCCGTCTTTTACCGTTGCGGCAGGATTAAAGGTGTCGCTTTCCATCCATCCGACAGAATCTTTATGCATCGGACAAAGAAACTTGGTTCGTGTGTCTGGCTTGATGATGGGATTCACTCCTTCGGGACGCATGAATCCTCCCAATGTCCATTCGGGCAATTTGTTTTCACTCGCGGTACTGTCCGCTCGGGAATTGCCCGCGAATCCGCAATCTGAAATTGTGATTGCGGCAATCAAAAGAAAAATGAGATTGAATGATTTCATGATAACTGTTGTTATTAGTTCCGCAAAAGTAAAAATCACCAAATACATCGCGGTCCTTAAGCCATCGAAAAAGGTTCTTCGGGCACTCTAAAAAGTTCACTCTATTCCGAAATTGGTTCACTTTATGTCGTCGCATTATCCAAAATTTTGAATTCATGACCCTTCTCTATAACTTTACCATATGAAACCACTAAAGTATTCATTGATTGTTTTTCTGCTCTGTTTGACAGGCTTGGCCTCTCTTGCGGGGGAACAATATAGTATTGAGAGATTGTCCAATGAAAACGGTCTGTCAAACAGCTCGGTCAATTGTTTCTGTGAGGATTCCCGTCACCGGCTTTGGATAGGAACTTGGGACGGGCTGAATGTGTATGATGGCAGGAAATTTCAAATATATCGCCACAAACGAAATTTTTCCGGGAGTATCGGCAACAATATTATCCGACAAATCATTGAGCAGGACTCTCTCACAATGTGGATAGTGACTAATGATTGTGTCAGTCGCCGGGACGAAAGGACAGGGCGATTCTCGAACTTTTATCCGGGTCGGGATAATAACGCCAAGTCTGGTCCGGTATCATACATTTTGGGAAAAACCTCCGGAAACGATATACTTGTCTGTGCCAAGCAGCACGGCTTCTTTTTGTACCGACAAGGTGTAAGGGAATCAGGGTTTATTCCTGTCGTCGGAGGTGATCCAAGGGTATTGTCAATGCTGATTGATGATACTGACCGAATTTATATGCTGACAGAATCCAGAGAAATCCGGTGTTATCGTTTCGTATATCTTGAAGGTCGCGGACTTCCAATGCTAGTGGAAGAGTCTCCAGTGAAAACGCAGCGTAAGGTATCAGATATATCATTGACTGATAATATGTTGGTAATCAATTGCGGCAGTTTTGTCGAAGGGCTGGACTTGCGTACCGGAGAACGCTATGGAATCGAAACGGGATTGCCGAATGTCGGTAGAATTGCTTCTCGTGGAGGTTTTCTTTATTTGACGGACAGGAATTATTCCAAGCTTGTACGTTACGATTTGAGAGCAAGGCATAGTGATGTCATCGACTCGTTCCCCGCTAAGACTGCGGTGTTTTCGCTTTATGCCGGCTCTCAAGATATTCTATGGATAGGGACGGATGGAAGGGGTATTCTGAAGTTGTTCAAATACGCATCACCTTTCAGGACAATTCATACTGCCTATCCTGTCCGATGCTTCTCTAAAAGTGAGGATGGAACCATATTGGTCGGAACAAAGGGCGAAGGCATAAAACTGTTTGATAAGCGGGAATGTAAGGTGTTGGGGGAGATTACAACAACTCAAGGATTGATTTCCAACTCCGTTTACAGTATGCGCAAGAACAGCAGGGGGGATGTCTTTATCGGAACTGAGGGAAAAGGTATCAATTATTTGGTGAGAGGAGAAAAGTCCTTGAGAAAACTGTATTTTCCGGCAGACAGTATTACAGTAAAATCTGTCTATAGTCTGAATTTCAGCCATGGTGATTCTGTTTTGTGGGCTGGAACTTCAGGTGGAGGCTTAATCCGCATGAAGTTGAAATATTTGCGGGGAGACGGCTATACTGTGTATGATGTCAGACAGTATAAAGCGTCTGGAGTATACTCTGCACTGGGGAGCAATATCATTTATTCGATTGTACGCAGTGTTGACCAAGATGTGCTTTGGCTGGGGACCCGAGGAGGAGGTGTAGTTAAGTTTGATTCTGGAAAAGAGCGATTTGAAAGCATTCCTAATTATTCCGACCTGTCAAAAGGAATCAATATGGATGTCCTTTCCATGGTTCGTGGTACAGACGGCAGCCTTTGGGTTGGAACCAGTTATGGCTTGAACAGACTGATGACTGAGGAGGGACAAATAAGATACACAAGTTTTCCTGGAGAGGATGACCTGGAGGATTCCGCTGTGCATGGCATAGTGGAGGATATGGCAGGTAATCTGTGGATAAGTACAGGTAACGGCATAACTTGCATTGACGGACATTCCGGGCGTTCTGTTCAGTACACATCACTCAACGGGTTGCAAAACAATGAATTCTCTGATGGAGCATATTTTAGGGATAACGACAAAGATATCTTCTTCGGAGGTGTGGCCGGATTCAGTTATTTCAATCCTGATGAAATGTCACTTCGTGATTATAGTCCACAAATCAGACTTGCGGGCTTGCGTATAAATAATGCAGAGTTGAATGTTTATGACCGTATCAAACAGAACGTGCTTTGCTTGGATTATGATGAGGCTCATGTCTCGCTTTCATTTTGTGTTGGTGATTTGATCAATAATGAAAATTGTATATTTGAATACCGTATTTCCTCTATTTCTGATGAATGGATCAGTAATGGGAGTAATTCCTCGATATCATTGACAAGACTTCCGCCGGGTAGATATAGGCTTGATGTCCGATATACAAATGGAGACCGTGTATGGTGTAAATCAATGTTCAGTCTGAATATTCGTATGAGGCATCCATGGTGGTTCAGCGGATGGGCTGTCATTATATATCTCATGTTGGCGATATTCATATCATATGTTGTGTGTTCCATAATTCGCAATCGAATCAGAATGAGTCGTCGACTTTTGCTTGAGAATGTTGAAAAGGAACAGCAGAAGAAAATGCATGAATCACAGCTTAACTTCTTTGAAAATATTGCCCATGAATTCTTTACTCCTTTGACTCTGATTTATGGACCGGCTCAGCAACTGCTTGAACGTGGAGAATTGGATAATTATGCAAAGAAGTATGTCCTCCTTATAAAGAACAATGCGGAGAGGATGCAGCAATTGCTCAATGAACTGATGGCGTTCCGTAAAGCTGACAAGGGCTATACGGTTTTGCATGCGGAAACTCTCAATTTGAATTCTATGCTCAACTCAATCATAGACAATTTCATGTTGCTGGCAGGAGAAAACCACATTCAATTGTCTGTACGGATTGGGGAAATGGGTTCTTTCAATACAGATAGGAACGTGCTGGAAAAAATATTTTTCAATCTCATATCCAATGCGTTCAAATACACTCCGGCTAATGGATATATCAAGATTTATCTGGAGCGTCAGGCTGACGACACTGTTCAATTTCGAGTCCGCAACTCAGGGAAGGGTCTTACTGAGGAGCAGTGTGCCGAGGCCTTTAACCGATTCCGGATTTTTGAACATACAAATCAGAAACATGCCATAAGCACTGGCATCGGACTGAATCTTGCAAAGGAACTTTCAGAACTGTTGGGAGGAAAGATTTCAGTTGAAAGTCAATTGAATGAGTATGTTGAGTTTAATGTTGTATTGCCGCAGCTTCCTATGCCAGAAAAGCAATCAGAGGAAGATCCACGGAAGGACGTGACTTTCAATCTGCCGGTTTCGCAGGACAGGCATCGGAAGTTTACAGTGTTGGTTGTTGAGGATGATTATAACATACGGGACCTCTTGCTGGATATTCTGTCTTCAAAATATACAGTGCTGACAGCAAATGATGGACTTGAAGCTCTCAGGATTCTCCAGCAAAATTTGCCTGATTTGGTGTTATGTGACATCGTTATGCCGGAACTTGACGGATTGGGATTGATAGATAAGATCCGTTCAGATGAGCGTACAGCACACCTTCCGATTGTAAGTGTTTCTGCAAAACTGTCAATGGAAGACCGTATAGAAGCGGTGGAACATGGTGCTGATGCTTATATCACCAAGCCGTTTAATCCTAGGCATGTTTTGGCAACGATTGGACAACTTCTGAATAAGCGTACGATAATGAAGGAGTATTTCAACTCGGCTCGTTCTGATGTTACCGTTCGGGAAGGTGTGACTCTTCACCATGAGGATGAGCGCCTGTTGAACGATATCGTAGGCTTCATAGAAAAGAACATTGATGATGATGCTCTCAATCCGACTTCAATCTCTGATTTTATAGGCATGGGTAAGACTTCGCTTTACGAAAAGTTGAAGGAACTTACGGGGAAAACGCCTGGAGAGTATATTCGTATGGTTCGTTTGGACCATGCGTCCAAACTTCTCAAGACTACACAACTGACAGTGCAGGAAGTTATGTATAAATCTGGTTTCAGCAGTAAGTCATACTTTTATAAGGAGTTTGCGGCGAGATTCGGGTCTTCACCGAAAGAATATCGTAAAGCAAACAGCCTGTAGCACGTGTGCGGAACAATTAATCTAAAAGGGCCTTCATTTTTGAACATCCGGACAGGTCCGTATTTCGACCCTCTTGACAGCTGCTGATTCTTAATCTTTGCTTCTAAGGTGCTGATTGTCAATGCTATACTGGATTAGGTCAGCCTGACGAACTTGTCAAGACCCCCTTTCGAAACCACCTCTTGACATCCATTGTATAGCGCAAGTGCTTGATTATTAGATGATAACATGGATACGCTGCTGCCAAGAGGGTCGAAAAACACGTATGCGTCTCCGCAATTTGCCATTTCGTTCCACTTAAAGCTTCTCCGCGCTAAAAATGATCGGAAGTGGCCCGCCGCGCATGCGGTGGGAAGGGTAGCCCCGACGGGGCGTACCGGTCCGCAGGCCCCGACCGGCGGGCATTGGAGACATATTATTTTCTGGCCACTTTTCCGTCACTGACATCCTCCAGCGCTCCCTTACCAAGCCACCAGATTCCTGCAAGCAATAACATATAAGAAGCCCGTCTCTTTTCTGGACATTGTCCTTGAAGAGACGGGCTCCGTAAACATATGAACGTAAAATGAATTACTGAACTTCCTTGATGATTTCCATTCCCTTGCGGATAGCCTCCTCATTCTGAGGAATGAGGTTGTGGTGACGTGCAGGGAGAGTCTTGCGGAGTGCAGCAAGAACGCTCTCGATCTTGACTACAGGACGGATCTTCAGGAGACCGCCGAGTACAATCATATTGAAAGTCTTGATAAGGTTCATTTCTGCGGCAGCATCCATGGCATCGATTCTGTAAACCTTGATATCCTTTCTTGTAGGAGGCTCAGAAATGCCGTATCCGTCGTAGATGATGATTCCGCCAGGCTTTACCTTTGGCTCGAATTTTTCGAGTGAAGGCTGGTTCAGCACGATGGCGATGTCAAAACTTGAAAGAATAGGAGAGGAAACAGGATCATCACTTACGATGACAGTAACATTGGCAGTACCGCCGCGCTGCTCCGGACCATAAGCCGGCATCCATGTGACTTCCTTGTTCTCCATCAGACCGGCATAAGCCAGAATCTTACCCATCGAAAGGACACCCTGTCCTCCGAATCCTGCGATTATTATCTCATCTGTCATAGCCTTGTCGATTTAAAGTTCAACACCTTTGTCCTTGAGGTCGCCGAGCTGGTAGAATGGGAACATGTTCTCCTCCATCCACTTGTTGGCCTTCTCAGGACTCATCTTCCAACCTGAGTTACAGGTAGATACAACCTCTACGAGATTTGAACCCTTGCCCTGCATAGAATACTCGAACGCCTTTCTGATAGCCTTCTTGGTACGGTTGATGGACGCAACGTTGTGAACGGACTGACGTGTAACGTAGCATGTGCCTTCGAGGTTTGCAGCGAGCTCGGTAATCTTGAGAGGATAACCGTGAAGTGAAACCTCTCTACCGTAAGGGCAGGTAGCCGTCTTCATACCGAGGAGGGTAGTAGGAGCCATCTGACCGCCGGTCATACCATAGATAGCGTTGTTGATGAAGATGATTGTGATATTCTCACCTCTGTTGAGAGCGTGGATTGTCTCGGCTGTACCGATGCAGGCAAGGTCACCATCACCCTGATATGTGAACACGAGTCTGTCCGGCCAGAGGCGTTTTGTAGCACTGGCAAGTGCAGGAGCTCTACCGTGAGCAGCCTCTTCCCAGTCCACGTCAATATATTTGTAAGCGAACACTGCACAGCCTACAGGAGAAATGGCGATGGTCTTGTCAGTCATTCCCATCTCCTCGATTACCTCTGAGACTATTTTGTGCACAACTCCGTGGCTGCAACCAGGGCAGTAATGCATCGGAGTGTCATTCAATAAGGTAGGTTTCTTATAGACAACCTGTCCTTGCTCGATTATTTCTTCTCTTGTCATGGTCTTTAGAAATTAGAAAAGACGTTTGATTGCATCCACAACCTCGTCAGGGTCAGGAATGATTCCGCCCAGACGGCCGAAATGCTGAACCGGTACGCGTCCGGCTACGGCGAGACGGATATCCTCTACCATCTGTCCGGCATTGATCTCAAGTGAAAGGATGCCTTTCATCTTTTCGCCAAGCTTCTGTACTTCCTTGGTAGGGAAAGGCCAGAGGGTAATAGGACGTAGGAGTCCGACCTTGATGCCCTGTGAACGTGCGATCTCGATACTCTTCTTTGCGATACGTGCTGCGGAACCGAATGCTACGATTGCATACTCTGCATCGTCAAGCATATATTCCTCGAAGCGCACCTCGCTCTCCTCGATTTTCTTGTATTTCTCCTGGATACGGAGGTTGATGATTTCCATTTCCTCAGAACGGAGCTCAAGAGAGGTGATGATATTAGGCTTTCTGCCGCCGAAACGTCCGGTAGTAGCCCAAGGGCACTCTTTCCTGATTTCCTCTTCTGTACGGCGAGGCTTGAACGGAGGAAGTACCACCTTCTCCATCATCTGTCCGATGGCACCGTCAGCGAGAATCATCGCAGGGTTACGGTAACGGAACGCCAATTCGAATCCGAGGTCAACGAAATCTGCCATTTCCTGAACTGATGCAGGCGCGAGAACGATGAGATGATAGTCTCCGTGTCCACCACCTTTGCATGCCTGGAAATAGTCTGCCTGGCTAGGCTGGATGGTTCCGAGTCCCGGGCCTCCACGCATTACATCCACGATGAGAGCCGGAAGTTCAGCTCCTGCCATGTAGGAAAGACCTTCCTGCATCAAGCTGATGCCTGGGCTGGAAGAAGAAGTCATGACCCTCTTGCCGGTGCAGGCTCCACCATAGACCATGTTGATAGATGAAACCTCACTTTCAGCCTGGAGAACAACCATTCCGGTAGTTTCCCAAGGTTTCTCTACAGCCAAAGTCTCGAGAACTTCAGACTGCGGGGTAATCGGATAGCCGAAATAGCCGTCGCAACCACAACGGATCGCTGCGTGGGCAATGGCCTCATTGCCTTTCATCAATGTGATTTCCTGATCTGCCATAGCTTAGACTGTTTTAAGACGGTAAACGGTTATGCACCCGTCAGGACATACTGTAGCGCATGACGCACAGCCTGTACAGGTGTCAGCAAGAACCTCATGGGCGAAGTTGTAGCCCTTACGGTTCACTTCCTTGGTCGTCAGAGCAAGGACCTTGAGCGGACAGGCGACAACGCAGAGATTACATCCTTTGCATCTCTCGGTATCGACTATGGTCGCTCCTTTCATTTTAGCCATAATACCTTTTTGTTTATTGATTGTACATATCCTTGTTGTAGAAATCCAGAATTTCGTTCGCTATCGCATACGCGTTAGCCGCCGGGCTGTCAGGATTTATCGCCATGGCCTCCAGATAGTTGTTTATAGCCAACTGCCAGTCGCCCTTCTTCCTGTGGGCATTGCCCAGAAGATAATAGGCGCGGTCGGATGGTTCCGGAGAAGAGGTGATATACTCTTCAAGCAGACGGATTGCCTCGTCAGTCCCGTCTTCTACAAGAATTTTTTCTATTGAATCTAATTCAAGCATCGCTTAGTCGATAAACATACACCAGTTGTGAGTGTCTTCCTCAAGACCCTTCTGGATGCCGATGATGTGGTTGTAGAGCTTCTCGCTGGTAACTCCGCACTTGTCACCTGAAGGGAATCTGTAGCGACGTGAAATATCCGGGCACTCGAGTGCAGGTTTGTCGTCAATGCTGCAGATCGGGGTAATCACAACAGCTGTACCGCATGAGTTCACCTCATCGAATTCAGCAAGTTCCTCTACCTTGATAGGACGGATTTCCACATCCATGCCCATGTCGGCAGCCACTGTACGGAGGCTCATGTTGGTGATTGAAGGAAGAACGCTTCCTGAACGTGGGGTTACATATGTGTTGCCCTTGATACCGAAGAAGTTTGAAGAACCGAACTCCTCGATTGTTGTCTTTGTGGCTGTGTCGAGGAAAAAGACACGGAGCATATCGCGCAGGTCATTGCCGATTCCCTGTCAACTTGGAGAAAAAAAGACCGGAACTGAAAACGATTGAACTCTGTGCATCCTTTATTTTCATGTACTTTACCTTACCTCCGCAAAAAGGGGATGCGCAGGGGACGAACGTTTTCAGAAAGGTAAAAATTTTTTAAAGTTTTAAAGGTAGGATGTACTACGTAGAATAAAAACAACCGGGAAAGGTGGTAATAAAATGGAAGAAATGTTACTTTCGGGTGATGAATTAAGAGAAAAAGCCAAAGAGCTGAGAAAAATGCTTCTGACCATGATTTATAAAGCACAGTCAGGTCATCCGGGCGGATCACTGTCGGCGACAGATATTGTCGCATCGCTGTATTTCCACACACTGCGGGTTGATCCGAAAAATCCCAAATGGGAGGATCGTGACCGGTTTGTGCTTTCCAAAGGACATGTCTGCCCGGTTCTGTATTCTGCATTGATTATGAGAGGTTTTATCAGCGAAGATACAATCGGAACGCTTCGGAAACAGGGTTCCATTCTTCAGGGTCATCCGGACATGAAACGCTGCCCGGGCATCGAAATTTCCACGGGTTCTCTGGGACAGGGCATCTCCTGTGCGGTCGGAATGGCACTTGCAGGAAAGATGGATCACAAAGATTACCGTGTTTATACGCTGTTAGGTGATGGCGAGATCGAGGAAGGCCAGGTCTGGGAAGCGATGATGTTCGCCTCGCACTATAAGCTGGATAACCTGCTCGTGTTCGTTGACAACAACAATCTTCAGATCGACGGCGCCGTGAGCGACGTTATGAGCCCCTATCCGATCGACGAGAAGTTCGCCGCTTTCGGACTCTTTGTGCAGACCGTGGACGGCCACGACTTTGACGCGATCGACGCGGCCGTGAAGCGCGCCGAGCAGGAAAAGGGACGCCCCTCCGCGATCGTTCTCAAGACCGTTAAGGGCAAGGGCGTATCCTTTA
>OQWM01000058.1_pt1 | contig 50960 bp, 48 predicted proteins | sample 1691531 | NCBI WGS metagenome assembly OQWM01 (sample SAMN03418257, study PRJEB22391) | human gut metagenome | biome: human-gut; feature: organic feature; material: feces | host: Homo sapiens | place: Tanzania | collected 2013-01
TTATCAGCACTTTTCCAAAGTGCTTCTTCCATTGATATTTCTTTCTTTGGTTTAGCAGCCCTTGCCATCTATAATTACCTCCGTGTTTTATTTTTCATCTTTATAATTATCTATTCTACATTATATAATAAAAAAGCAACGGGTTCAAGATTGTATGCAAGTATAATTTGTAAATTGCAATGCGATATTTATTTTTGTAACAACACATGACAGTTTAATACTAAATGAAGTTTTCTTGTATCAATCTATCAAGAAGTTCCTTGAAATTGGATTTGGTGATTTTCACTTCATTACTTTCACTCGGCACTTCTACACGAGGATAACCTTCGTGATTTTTCATTTCAGCAATAACACTACTGCTATCTTTGTTCTCGTACTGCTCCAAAAATAACGACTCTATAATTCGGATTATATTGAAGTTTATTATACTTGTAAGTTTTTGCCTCATTGTAATCCAAACAAAACTTAAAACAGTCTTTATCCAAGCCAAAACTCTTGACAATTCCAATCAAAATGTTTTCTTTTGCCTCAGAAGCGCCAATAACAACAATTTTCCCGTTTTTATCTGTTTCATATGTTGACTGCTTTTTTAGGGGTTTGTCAATCCCCCAGTCTTTTAGTAACGGCTCAAGTTCGCCCGAACGATTTGCAAATGTAATTCTTGCGGTAACTTCTTCGATAATCTCATCTAATTCTTCGTAATTTAGCAAGGTTCCGCTTCCCCATCATACAAAGTCTTCATTTTGGCTATATTTTTTTTCAATCTTCTTTTTAACAAAACAATCTCGTCTGCAGTTGCCGCATATTTATCAGCAATTATTTTTTGCTTATCAATAGATGGACATGGAATTGTTAATGTTTTTAATTTGCTCAACGATATTGTTGGCAGAACACTTCCGGCACAAATATTTCTGAGTGATGACGCACCAATTTCACTTGAGAAAAACGCTTGTAAAAAGAAGGGATTTATTTTTTTTTCATCAAGTTCAATAATGAAAAGGTTGCCTGTTGCCAAGAGTAATGTATCTTCTTCAATCTGTGCTACTGCGGTTTTAACCTCAGGTGTTCCTGTCTTAGTAATGATAATGGAGTTGTTTTTTACACAGAATTTTTCGAGATTAGATGGAATCTCCTTTAAGTATTGTTCATCTATTGAAATCAAGCCATCATTAACATTTGATAATGTCAAATATTTAAACGGTGTTGGTTCAGTTGATTTTACTTCATCTAAATCTGCTGCTTTAATTTGTGCACCTCTTGTTATATTTGTCGTAACAGAGTCCAGTTCAACACCATTTTTGATTTCCGGTACATAATCAAGATAACGACTTGCATTAAGAACATACTCTTTTTCTGCAAAATCCGAAATGCTTATTGTTATTGACTTTTTACTATCTTGTTTTATCAAATCAAGAATTTTGGTAATGCAGTCATCGGTTAAGACATTATTTTTTCGTTCTTTTAAATAAATATCTCTTGCATCAACAAGTTTAATTTTTTCATTATGATTACTAAAGACAATCATTGTTGTTGGGATACCAAACGTATTAAACAATCTTGCCGGAAGTGCAATAACAGTTTCAACAAATCCATTTTCAATGAAATACTTACGAATCTGTTTATCGGAATCGTTCCAAGTTGAGCCGTTAGTCATTATTGCTACTGCTTTGCCGTTGTCTTTTATCTGGTTTATAATGGTAGCATTGAACACCCAATCAGATGAAACGCGCTTCACAAAATCTTTTTGAAGGTCAAAAGATTTTGCCAAATCTTCCTTGTATGAATCCATATATGGAGTTTTTAACATAAATGGATAATTGGCAAAGAGTTTATCTGCTTTTGTTTCACTTCTATATTCGAGAGCATCTCCTAAAATGATAGAAGTGTTTTTTTCAATAATCGAAGCTCTAATTTGTGCAACTTCATTTGCTCTAAAATTCAATTCAATACCTGTATAAGCAAACTCGTCTTGCATAAGATAAGTTTCAACAAAGAAATTACCCTTTCCCGAACACAATTCTAAAACTTTATCTTCTTTTTTAATTTCAAGAATTGAAGATGCCAGTTTAACTAATCCGTTCGGTGTAGAGCATTCTGCTGATTTAACTTCTTCTAAATCATTATTAAACAAAATGAACGATAACAACTGGTCAACTGAATAGGTACCTTTTAATTCTATAACAACATTCCATACAACACCAATGTACTTTTTAATAATACACTTAACATCATCGGGCATTGAACAACTGTTAATAAAATTCTCTGCACTGTCTAATTCCGTGTTTTCATCTACATCTGACTTGAACAATATATAAGCAGCAACAATACTTTTCAAATGTAGATTATCATCAACACCAATGTTTTTCATCCTACCAGAGAGAGCGAAAGCTACATTTGACGAATCGATTTTACTCAAACTAATTAAATGTTTTTTATCCAAAGTGATTACCTCCTGTTAGGTTTTTTATAACCTTGTTTCAGCTGTAAGGTTATTATAAACCTAACATTTTAAAAAGTCAAGTATATTTTTTAGGTTTTTTATAACCTATACGCTTATAACAAATAATTAAGGCTGTCAACGAAGATATTTTTGCAAATTAAGAGCAATCAAATACAATATCTTGCTTTACCTTTTCGGATAAATCGGTCTTAGGGTGTCCCTAACGAGGCGTTTGGATACTGCGGTTATCCAAATATACTGCTCGCTAAGATTGTACATTGTAATCTAAAAAATAAAACTTAAAAACACGGCTTAAAGGTATCAACTCTCAACATTTCGCAGAATCGTATAATACAGCACTTTTCATGGTACTGTGACTTATTTTGGCTAAATAATTTTAAAATAAATTTACCTATTCATACCTCGACTCGGTTGCTTTTGCTTTAGTGAGTCTGTTATTTCTTTTAATCCTCTTTTTAGTGGCTCAGGTATATTGTGTTTCTCGATAAAATCGGACACCTTATTGATAACAGCTTTAAGAAGTTTGTTTTCATTTTTAAGTGAATTGTTTTCCTTCTCCAATTTGGCATTTTCGATGGTTAATTCTAAATTGCTTTTATTATCAGTTAGATATTTTTTCATTTGCAAGTAATCATCCGCAACATCATCACGCTCTGATTTTGCTTGTCGGATTTCAAGCTTTATCTGCTGCAATTCCGCTTTCATGTCCTCAATGTTCTCCGCTTCAGTTATGGCTTTAACATTTCGGTTAATACTCTCATTAACAGCTTTTATGCTCTCATAGCTTTTCCTGTCAACTGTTACCGTATCTCGGTTCAAGATATCCGTCACTTTATTAACTTTTAATTTGTCAACCGCTTCTGCTGTCAGCAAATCAATTTTATCCGCTGTGTCTTTTAACTTCTTTTTTGTTTTAGTGTATTCCTCTTTTTGCGCTGTTAATACCTGATTGTTTTTTGCGATTGCTTCCTCCTGCGTTGCGGCTTGCCATTCTCTCTTGGTTGTGTGCACCTTGTCGTTTATGGCAGATGCCGGCTCACCCCTTTCAAGTCCGTATTTTTCAGATACTGCTTCAAAAAATCTGTCTTGCCTTTTTCTGTAATCGGTTTTGTTTCCCATGATGATTTTAGCATTTAATCTGTTCCCGGATTCAGAAGTATAAACAGGAATTGACGCAACCTGCATATGCGGTGTCGCTTCGTCCAAATGAATCACTGCGTTTAATACCCGTGTTTCATCACCCTGACAATATTCCTTTACATAAAAATCAAGGCAATCCTCAAAATACTTTTTTATCTCCTGTGTTGTTTTACCTTCAAAAAATTCAGGCGATGCCGTAAACAAACCGTCTAACAAAACTACCGCATCCTTACGGGTCTTCTTGCCGGTTTCCGATTCAATTTGTTTCGTGACTTTTGTGATTTCCTTATTCCATTGCTCAGTTTGAATAAGAAAAATATTGTCATCCGTTTTACCCCAATCAATATCAGACTTATCAAATTCCAATCCTTTTTCATGCTGTTCAACAGTTCGGTTTGCTTCCAATTGTATGCCGTACACATCTGCACGACCTCTCTTCTCAACTCTCATAATGCCGTACATTTTTTCGTCTCTCCTTTCGGCATTTTCGCCCCGTGAGCCAGCCTTTTGAATTATAAAAGTATAGTCTTTTTCAAAAGTCTAACTCACGAGACTTTACTGCGTAAAATCCGTTCGCAAGGGGAGAACCCCTTGACCCCCTTTCGATTGGTTCCAAAAATTACTTTTTATTATTTTTGTTATGCTCGATTTTATTTTGGAACCATGCTATTGCGCCGTCGATATCACCGACTGCATCGTAGCTTTCTGCCCACTCCAGCACAAGCTGTAAGAGTTGGGCTTTTTTCTTTGCTTCCTCAGCAGCCGTTGCCTTTTTCATCTGCTGTTTCAGCTTTTCCGCTCTCGCAAGAGCTTTTTCGTATTCCTCTTTAAGCTCTGCGGAAGATTTCCTTTTTGATGACATTTAATTTCACCTCGCTTTCCGGTTATTTTATTTAGCAGACTTTTTCTGCTCCACCTGAAGTTCTTTTAAAACTTCGGGTCCATACTTCAACATCATTGCTACCATAAAGATTGCAAATGCATTTTCATTTGCCTTTATTTCAGCAGCAGTCTTTTCTGTGCTCACACACATCACCTGTCTTTCCGAGCATTTGCTCGGTATAACTATGTTAGTTGAACCCTGCGCGAATAAAAAAATGAAAAACCGCTCGAATTTTCGATAAATCCAAACGGTTGTTGACAATATTCTAATTTAGCTGTATAATTTACCTGACCTTATATTACAATCGAGGTGATAAGATGGACGCAGATAATAAAGTAAAAAAGTGTTACATATACACCCGTGTTTCAACTGCTATGCAAACAGACGGATACAGCCTTGATGCACAGGAGAGACGAATGCAAGACTATGCCGCTTACAACAATCTGCAAATTGTCGGCAAATATTCCGACGAGGGCAGAAGCGGAAAGAGCATCGAGGGTCGACCTGAGTTTTTGAGAATGATGGAAGATATCGAGTCTCATAAAGATAATGTTTCCTATGTTCTGGTTTTCAAGCTGTCCCGTTTCGGAAGAAATGCAAAAGATGTTCTGGTAAATCTTGAAACCATGCAGTTAAACGATGTAAATCTGATTTGCGTTGAGGACGGTATTGACAGTTCTAAAGATGCAGGAAAACTGATTATCTCTGTTCTCGCCTCTGTTGCCGAAATAGAGAGAGAAAACATTGCCGCTCAAACATTCGCCGGTCGGCAGGAAAAGGCCGCAAAAGGTTTATGGAACGGTGGCAAAGCCCCTTATGGTTATAACCTTATCAAAGGCAGCGGCAAGCTCGAAATTAACGAAAATGAAGCTGAAATTGTCAAAGTAGTATTTGATAAATTTGTCAATGAAAACCTTACCCCTGACAAAATATCAAAGTATTTAAACGACCATTTTAAAAGGATACCGATTCAAAAGCATGACAAAAGTTTATTTACTGCAGATTTTGTGAGACACATTCTTGACAATGAGACCTACTGCGGTTATATTGTTTATGGCAGAACTCGTTCTGTTCAGAATAAAAAAGACAGGTCCAAAACTCAGAGAGTAAAAAGTGATGATTATATCAAGGTTCTCGGAACGCATACACCTATTGTATCAAAGGAGATATGGGATATTGCGAGTAGAAAACGGAACGAATCCAAGGAACTGCACAAGATAAATAAAACCCGATATACAGACCATACCTATCCGCTTACCGGTCTTATTGTGTGCCCGGATTGCGGCTGCAGAATGAACGGCTACAGCAGCCAAAAGAAGAACATCTCCAAGGGTGGAATGTATAAACCGACTTTTGCTTATAAATGTCGTAACAACAAAAGTCAGCGTGGCTACATCTGCGATTTTAACCGACAATTAAATGAAGATTCAATGTGCAATGCAGTAATAGAAATCATAAATCAGATTTCTTCGAATGATAAATTCAAGCAGCTGATTACCGAAAAAATCGGAGAAAGTATTGATACATCTGAACTTCAAAAGCAAAAACTCGATTACGAAAAGGGACTTCGTTCCGTCAGCAGGACTATTGAGAGCTTAGGATATCAATTGGATAATCTTGATGTTGAAGATGAACTCTATGCCGTTCAGTATGAGGATTTAAGTAATCGAAGACTTAACTCGATGAAGCGCCTTGTTGAACTTCAAAGGAACATTGAGAGCGTCGAACAACAGATTTCAACTATTCGAGAAAATCAGTTGACGAAGGATGCAATATATACATTACTTCTTAATTTTGAGTCCCTGTTTAATAAATTCGATGCCGAAGAAAAGAAGAAATGTCTGCACGAGATGATTGACAGCATAGAGATTCGCAAAGACCTCGGCTCCGGCAAACAGGGCAGAATAGATTACAGCACGGTAATTACAGCAGTCAAATTCAAATTCCCGATAAATATAAAGGGTGATGAATTGACTGATATTTACCCGACCAATGAAAATCGTGTTGAGACCGTAGTCTTGATGTCTAGGAAAGAGAAATAAATAGCGAAAAGTGGCGTATTTCCGGGCTTTTTTGAGATTAGGCAATAGCTCATGAAAATCCGTATTTCTTATATTGAAACATATCTACTGTAAAAACGGTCAGAGGGTTTAGGCTGTGGATTAGATGTCGTGGGTTGTGGCACTAGGATAGATGTTATCTAGGGTGCAAACTCAATTTGAGTGAGTGATTTAGATGTTGTCTAATCCGGCAACTCACCCGTTGGCAATAAAGCAGGCAGTGGATTAGATGTTATGGAAGGAGTGGTAGTTGTGGAATGTTGCTTTGATTCATACGATGAATTTATAACAGAATATCAGACTTATAGATTTGATGAGTGCGCCAACTGTAATGGATGTTGTGAGCTTGTTGAAACTGAGTTGACTTGTATTATCGAAGGTAGGATTTTGCATTTTTCTCCTATTCTTGTATTACGTTGTAAAAAATGCGGAAATGAATTCTTGCCTGAACATACGAAACAGATGATTGATGGCGCATATAGAACTGCGGTTAAGGAAAACCAGACTATTGGTGAATTTCATCCTACTGGATATAAGAAAAAATTTGAATATTGTGTTGAGCAGAATTACGAATATGACCATAGGGATTATTACAATATTCCCGGTTTGTGTTACGATGAAGAGCATTCTGTTGAAGGCTTCCTGACCCCAGTATATTTTGAGAAGGAAGCTTTAGTGTTTTTCTTGGCTATGCCAGAATATGAAGTGGAAATCTTCTCAGAGAGCTATGGGTATATTGCAAAAAAAGATTCTTCAGGGTTGTATCAGTATGACTGGAATATTCCATTTGGATTTAATACTAATGGAAAGTTGATAATGTGGCTTGGTGATATTGACGATATGGATGATAAAACTAAAGGCATATTGAAACCATTTAATGTTCCATCAGACCATTTATTGATTGATTCCGAATTCTATCAAGCTCAAATGAAATGCATATTCAGTGAGCCAATAATCGAAAAAAGAATCTTGATAAACAAAGAAGCATTTATTTCAAATATAAAGAAAAAGCATTCAGTCGATTTATCGCACTTAACTGATGAATGTCTGGAACATGAGAAAAAGGTTAAAAGACCGGTTGTTTTTACTGAGACTGCAGTTGCAGAAGTCATAAACGCTTACGATAAGATTCTTGTTGAAGGGTTTAACGTTGGCGAGATGAGAAAATTATATGAAGCACTTTATGATTCTTCTGAAAGAAACGCTAAATATACATCGTGGCAGTCCATTAAGCTGATAGAAGCGATTTTGGTTAAACTTTCTTTATCGGTAGATAACATGGATATAGCGTCAGTGATGTCACCATTATATATTCTTCATGATTATAGAATATTATTAGACCATTTGCTTTCAGCGGATAAGATTTCTGATACCAAGCAGCACATTGTTACTACACTCGGAGTACAAAGCTTTAATGACCAAGAAGCGATATATAATGAAGAAATTAAGCGACTGAATACATTGTTTAACTACTTAGGGATTCTATCAAAATAAGAAGAATGAATAAGGAGCGTGATAAAGATGATTTCCGAAGAATTAAAATTGATAGTGGACAAATTCAATGAACAAGGGAAGATGAATTTCCTTGAAGAAACCACAGAAGAAAAGATATCAGAATTTGAGATAGAGCGTAGTATAAAGCTTCCGACAAAATTCAAGGAATGGTTGTTGTTTTCTGATGGTGGGGAGTTTTTCTTACCAGCAGGCATTCAGTTATATGGTATTGAGCATAAACCAATAATTGATGTAGATAACAATGACAGACCTAGTGAAGATTATATCGTCATCGGTGCTCTTGCATCAGGAGACCCTATTCTCTGTGAAAAAGATGGTGAAAGAATCGCTATTTACAATCAGGAAGCTGGAAGAATTGAAGATGACGAAATCTATGATGATTTCATAGCTTTTTTGAATGACCTGTATGATTTGCTTGGCATAGGAGGTTGATTCCATGTCAAGACGAACAGCAGAATCCAATAAATCGATACTCGCTGCATGGAATAAAGAACAAGAACTTGTTCAGGAAGGTAAAGGAACAAGAGAGTGGACTCCAAAACAGCAGCAAGATATTCTTGAAAAAGGCAAAGCTTATGATGACGATGGCGTTGCATTTCAAGGTCAGCATATGAAAAGTGCAGAAATGTATCCGGAATATCAAGGAAACCCCGGAAACATTCAGTTTCTTACAAGAGCTGAGCATTTAGAGGCTCACAATGGAAACTGGAGAAATCCAACAAACTGGTATTTCAATCCGGTAACTAAAGAAAAAATTGATTTTGGTGATGGCCCATTTATTCCATGTGAAGTAATCAATTTACCTGAGCCGGTAGTTATTGTTCCAAAGGATGATAGCAGCTTTAAAGAACAAAAATCAGAAGAGAAAATTCAATCTGATAAATATGAAGATGTATTGAATCAAAATAAAGAAGTAGATAAAATTACGGATAAAAAGCAAAATACGGTCGTACCTCCTAAAATTCAAACTCCGAAGAAAAGCAATATGTTTGTTAGAGGGTTGAAGTCGGTTGGTAGATTTATTGTTGAGCATCCGGTTGAATCTCTTGAAATAGCAGGTGTTGTAATTGGTGGTGCGGCAAAAGCAATATCCTCTTTTAGAGGAAGTAGCTCTAGCAGTAGTGCTCACAGCACAATGCCTCAAAACGATTCAAATTCAACAGGTACCGGCATTGTTGAAAAAGTTGCGGATATAGTAGAAAAGGCTACTAGGTCTATGCCTAGTGAGAATGATGTTTCAGGGCATAGACAACGATATCATACGAAGGATGGTGTTATTTGGAAGGATAAAGCACCGTACCATCGAGGTGGAAATAAAGACTGATAACAAAATAACCCTCTCAACCATCATGGCTGGGAGGGTTTCGTGCGTCTATGCTTATCTTTCTACGTCGTCCTTGAGGCCGGATTTCAATTCAACCGTGCAGCGGTCGTCCCGTATTGTGATTTGCTTAAGCCGGAGTTTTACAAGCACTTCATCAAATGTGGTAAGGTTAGAAGTTTGTGGAATCGAATTAAAATCCTGTCGGTGACTTTATTTTTCAATATAGCTTTCCATGCATTTGCGAATTTCCTTGAACGCTTTAATTGCGTTGAACGGCAAAAGCTGCTTGCTTGAAATTTTGTATGCTTTTGCTTCGCCGTCCTCGGAAACGGCAATTCGCACGATCGTAATCTCCTCGTCATTGACAAGCACGGGATTTTCCGTTCTGGCAGACCAGCGCAGCATTCTGTATCGGTCAACAATTTTCGCAAGCTCGTCAAAAATTTCAGTGCCGATATCGTAATATTTTTCACGTTCAAACGTTGTCTGATTAACGACATTTGATACTGCAAGCTCGGCTGTCTCGTCGCCTGTCTTTGACGCTCTGAGTGAATATGCTCCGCCCTCGATTCCGCCGCTTACGGTGTATTCGCATTTGATGATATCGCCTTTACGTTCTGTTCTGAATTCTGCCATAGTTTTCACTCCTATACATAATAGTTTAATTCTATTCTATCAAAACAGGAAATAAAACGCAACGCATATTATAAATTTCATTATAAAAAATAAGCTCTTTAATTTGTGGACTATAACGAAAAGGACTGCACAAAATGCAACAGCCCGTTTTTGTTCATGCTCCTATTCCCCGTCCCTTAAAGCCGGTAATATCCTTTATAACCTCGCCTGCGATTATCAATCCCACAACCGACGGAACAAACGCCGTGCTTCCCGGCACCTGCCTGCACTGCGTACATTTTCTCGCCGTTCCCGGAGGGCATATACAATGCTGACGACAGCTTATTGCCATATCGTCAATCGGGTCAATCGGCAGCTCTTTTGAATAAACCACCTTGAGCTTTTTTATTTTTCTTTTTTTCAGCTCGGTTCGCATTACCTTAGCTAACGGGCAGACCGAGGTTTTGAAAATATCCGTCACTTCAAATGCCGTCGGGTCAACCTTGTTGCCTGCGCCCATTGAGGAAATTATCGGCGTTTTGGTCTTATTTGCGTTTTCAACCAACGCAAGCTTACCCGTGACCGTGTCAATGGCGTCAACTATATAGTCATACTGTGAAAAATCGAATTGGTCGGCAGTCTCGGGCGTATAAAAAATCCTGTGCTTGTTTACGGTCGCATCGGGGTTGATCTCGGCAATTCTTTCTTCGGCGACGTCAACCTTGTACTTGCCAACGGTTTTGTGTGTCGCAAGAAGCTGGCGGTTTATGTTCGTCAGGCAGACCTTGTCGTCGTCAATAAGGTCAAGTGTGCCGACTCCGGAACGTGCAAGAGCTTCGGCCGTAAAGCTTCCGACTCCGCCGATTCCGAAAATCGCAACACGGGAATTTTTAAGTTTTTCCATAGCCTCGTGTCCGTATATAAGCTCTGTCCTTGAAAATTGATTAAGCATAATTATTCCTCGATTTTTCTGACATTTCCGATGTCTGTAACAATTTTATACCCTGCCGATTCAACACGTCTCTCGAGACAGCCTCGGCACTGAGCCGCCTCCTCACCTGTGCAAATTTTATTTTCATACAGCGAATACAATTTGCGCACCGAAACGGGTGACAAATTCGGCATAACAACATTTGCACCGGCTTTTAATCCAAGCTCACGTCCCTGCGGATGAATAGTTCCGAGTGCAGTCGTTGAAGGAATGAGCGCATACGGAAACATCATTCTGAGAATTGAAACCAGTCTGAGTGTGAGCATAACGTTGCCGCTTTTAAACTCGGCAAAAGGAGTGTCCGCATGGGTAATATACGGTCCGATGCCGATCATGTCGGGTTGAAGCTTCTGCAAGAAGCGCAAATCGGAAATAAGATTTTCCGTTGTTTGATACGGCGAGCCGACCATAAAACCCGAACCGACCTGATAGCCGATTTCTTTTAAATCAAAAAGACATTCCTTGCGATTTTCAAGACTCATTGCTTCGGGATGAAGCTTGCCGTAATGCTCCGGGTCTGCCGTTTCATGGCGGAGCAAATATCTGTCCGCTCCCGCATCAAAAAACGCCTGATAGCTCTCCCTCGGCTTTTCACCGATTGAAAGAGTAACGGCACAGTCGGGATAGCGGGATTTAATCTTTGAAACAATATCGCAAATCATTTCATCCGTGTAATACGGGTCTTCTCCACCCTGCATAACAAAAGTGCGAAATCCGAGTCTATAGCCCTCATCGCAGCAGAAAAGGATTTCATCCTTTGTCAAACGATAACGCTCCGCCTTTTTATTGTCACGCCTGATTCCGCAATAGTAACAGTTGTTTCGGCAATAGTTGGTGAATTCTATAAGGCCACGAATATAAACCTTATCGCCGTAATTCTCCCTGCGGCGAATATCTGCAGCTTCGGCAAGCGGCTCGTTGAATTCGTCGCTTTCGATTAAGATTTTCAGCTCATCATCTGATAAATCGCCTGTCTCAAAGAGCTTGTCAACCAAATTATTCATACCGTCACCGCCTTTTCTAAATATAAACCTATTAAAATGATAGACTTTATATATTATATAAAAGTATAGACTAAAAGTCAATATTTCAAACTATAAAGATTTTTATGTGTATATTTTCGCTCTAAATGAAAAAAATAGTTAAAAGCCCTTGACAAAGCATAATAATAGTAATATAATAGTAAAGCACTTTGAGAGAGGGTGCAAATAGAATACCGCGGAGTGGAGCAGTTGGTAGCTCGTCGGGCTCATAACCCGAAGGTCGTTGGTTCAAGTCCAGCCTCCGCAACCACAAAGGAGCAGGTCAATAGATCTGCTCTTTTTTTGTTTAATTCATACATTTTAAAAACCCGACAGCAAAAGCACTGTCGGGTTAATTGTTTTCCGTTTAGAAAGTCATTGTGTGGGTACATACCCATTTACCGTGAGCCGATGCAGTAATTACCATACCCTTAACACCGGGGATGTTCTTTGTAACAACACCTGTACCGTCTTTAACGGTAAGAGGCATATCAACTCGAACGTAGCTGACACGTCCCGCCGCATCAATATTGGCGGTGAGCATTGTGCCCGGATAAACGAACTGAGCTTTTGTGATTTCGGCAAATCCGTTCAATGCACCTGCAACCTCATTGATATCAAGCGGCCATGCGCAGGAAGCATTATACGGCGGCTTTGTGTTGTGTCCGCAGCTTTCGGCAACAAGAGTTATGACTACCTTGTAACCGCTTCCGCTCTTTGAAATGCTTGCACTTTTAACGCCGGCGGAAGAAAGATTTGGCGGAAGAACAAAGGTGCTTGCCGCTGTACCGTCAGAGGCTCTGCCCCTTGAAAAGCTCTTGCTATCTTCGCTCTGCTTCTGATTGCTGCTTGCAATGCTGTTTGCTATGCTTGTTACCGTACCGTTTTCTTTTCCGTTAATTGTAACGGAGTCAACACCGATTGTAACCTTCTCCGTTTTAACATCGGTCATTTTCGCCTGAGCATATGAGCTTTGGAGACAAGTGTTATAATAAGCGACGATTTGATTCTTATTGTAGCCGAGTACGCTCGCTGCCGCCGGTTGAGCTTGGGCACCTGAATTTGAGCCGCCGGTGTTTGTACCTGAACCGTTATTTATAGCCGTACCTGTTCCGTTAGCAGTTGTAACAGTCTGTCCGTTAGCGTTAGTAACCGTGCCCGTTCCGTTCTGAATTGTGCCTGTCGAGCCATTATTTATAACGCCGTTAGCAGAATTGTTTATGTCATTCGATTGATTTACATCAGGCTCAATGTTTCCTGTTATTTTATCAAGTGCTACGTTCCAAGCTGTGCATCCGATAGCAACGCAAAGCATAACCGAAACGATTACAATAAAACTTTTCCAGCTTCTGTTCATGGATTTACACTCTCCCATAAAAATTATATTCCTATTTTATCATATCCGGCGGAAAATTTCCACTGTTTTTTTAGATAAAACAAAGTTATCTTTATCGTCCGAAATTGGTATACTCAACAACCGTTTTTGCCGAGCCGCTGACCGCTCCTCCGCTGAGCTTAACAAGGGTCACGCTCGAAAGACTGAACCGCTCCGTGTAATTCACGGTCATTGATTTAAGGCTCGAATCCTCTGTGCTTATTCTCGCAATTATGCTTATTGAGTCGGCGGAAATGCTGATCGATGATGCAGACGATTTAAACTCACCGAGAGAGGCAGTTACAGCTTCGGCGTTAACATAATCGCCGCCGAGACGATAAAGAACACCTTTTTCATCCGTCGGGTTGATTTCGTCATTAAACTTCGCAGTAATCACTACCGTATCGCCGTCCTGCTCCGCCGTTATCGAAGAAATTTCTTCCTCCTTAAATGTGTCCTTAATAAAATTATTCTCAAAGAGCTTTTTGTCGGCATTGTAATCATAATCGGCGGTTATATCCTTCTCACCAAATACCGAAGCAAAGGCTTCTGCGGCATTGGAGACAGAGGACAAGGAGCCGAGAGAATCTATGCTTGCATCACATTTCAGTGATTTCTTATATTTGTAACAGTATTTGTCAACATAATTAACCGCTGCATTGAGCATATCTGTCAGCTCGGATGAGTCCGTCGGAATGTTCACGATTTTAATCGTTTCCTCGGTTACGGACTTTTTCGATATCGGTTCAATATCCTGCGTCGGTGTTTCGGTCTTGCCCTTGCAAGAAGCAAGCGAAAAGACAAGGCTTAAAGCCGTTGCCGCAGATATAATTTTAATAAAACGATTTTTCATTTCATCACCATAAATAAGATTAACCCATCACGGTGAATTTGTCAAGTATTATCCTTGCTGATTGATTCTCTTATCAACAGTCGGCTGATAGCCTTGCCGTTAAACGGAATCAGCGGGTAAAGATATCCCCTGCCCGTAACCGTTTTGGTGAACGCTATTACAAGTGCAACAATCAGGAAACCGATAATAAATCCCCAAAGGTTGAAAATTGCCGTCATAACAACAATAAAAATTCGTGAAAGCTTGAAAGCATAACCCAACTCGAAGCTCGGCTGGGCGAAATTTGCGATTGCGACGAATGCCATTATCAGCACGACTTCGGACGAGAACAGCTCGGCACTGACTGCCAAGTCTCCGAGTACAAGTGCACTGATAACGCTGAATGAATTGCTCAACGAGCTTGGTGTGTTCAATGAAGCAAGCTTCAAAGCGTCAATAACAACCTCGATTATCAAAAGCTGAGAAATGATCGGAAGCGAATAGTATTCTTTAATTTGAATAAAGCTCAGCCATGCCGGAATATGCTCCGGATTTTTTATAAGCAAAAACCACACAGGCGCAAGCAGCAATGCAAGCCCGAAAATCAGGCCTCTGACAAATCGCAGATATGTGCCGACGCACGGCGGAAAATAATAATCATTCGTGTCCTGCAAAAAGTCGAAAAAGCCTGTCGGTATTATCATTGCCGTCGGAGAATTGTCTACGAAGAGAATCACACTGCCCTCGGCGATGCTCGCCGCCGCGGCGTCGGGCCGCTCGGTATACCTGACTTTCGGAAAAGGATTCCATTTTTGTTTTCTGACGAGACATTCGATAACACTCTCTTGGCTCATGTTGAGAGTGTTAACGTCAATCCTGTCAATTCTTTTTCTGATGTCGGCAACGATTTTTTCATTCGCTCTGCCCTTCAGATAGCAAATTGCAATATCTGTCTTTGACCTCACGCCCGCTTCTCGAACCTCCATCACCAAATCACGGTCACGGATTCTGCGGCGAATAAGAGCGGTGTTTATCATAATAGATTCCACAAAGCCATCATGTGCTCCGCTGAGCACCTTATCGTTGTCAGGCTCGCCTACGTCACGCTTGGGGTAGCTCCTCGTTTTCACAAGGAAGCCTGTGTCAAATCCGTCAACAATAACAAGCATTGCCCCCGAGTAAACAACCTTGGCAATTTTTTCTATATCATTGCTTAACTCGATTTCCATATAGGCAATGAGCCTTTGTGCAAACTCTTCGGCAGTACCGACATCTTTATCGATTTCGCTCGCCTGCATCATGAAATTCATAACACGCTCCGAGGTTTCTCCATTGATAAAGCCATCAATAAAATACAGTTTTGCCTTTCTGCCGCCGGCATTGAACCTCGTTGCAACGACATCATAATTCAAATCTGTTCTGAAATACCGGTCCAAAAGCTTTTCATTATAATCAAAAACATCCGAAAATAACACATTATCCATAAGCACTTCTCCGTAGGATTGATAATGTTATTATTTTCGGACCGAGTTAAAATATACTGCTTATCTAAACTGATTATAAAGATTGACTATTGCGTTCCATGTCAGAACGCCTACCTGACCGTTTTGCTCAATGCCTTTAAGCTTCTGAATTGCAAGGACTGCCTTCTTAGTCTCTTCGCCATAGTAGCCGTCAACCGTAACATCCGGAACCGAGGGGTTGTTGGCAGCAATCGTTTTGATGTAGGTCTGAAGCTGTTCGACAACCTTTCCGCTCGCTCCCGTGGTGATAATATATCCGGGATAAAGCAGAGATGAGTAGCTTCTGTACTCATCAGGCAATGAAGTTAGGACGCCTGCATATGCATTCTGAATCATATCCCATGTGTCTCTGCCGACAATTCCGTCAACGTCAAGGCCGTAAAGTGACTGAAATGTCAGAACTGCGTCACGGGTCTCGTCACCGAAGATTCCGTCAATCGCAACATACGGCAATTTCAGGTTGAAATGGCTGAGGAAATTAAGAAAATATTGCAGGATTCTTATCGAAGGGCCGCTGTTGCCCTTTTTGAGAACACTTTCGTATTTTCTTTCGGCCTCGCTGATTGTTATGCCCTCTGAATAAAGCTCCGAAAGACCCTTTATTCCGTTATAAATCTGCCTAATCTTATACCATGTTTCCTTGCCGACAATTCCGTCGGGATTAAGATTAAAAATTCGCTGAAATTGCTTAACGGCGTTTTGAGTTGTCTGCTCAAAATAACCTCTTGAACCTGAAATCTTAGGAATTGACGGATAATTTGCAGCAATTCGATTCAATTCACGCTGGATCTCAACAACATCTTCGCCGCCGCTTCCGAGCCTTAACGGAGTACCCGAATAGGTCGGTGTATTCGTTTTTATCGGTGCATTTTTTACAATGTCAATATCATTTCCGTAATAGTATTGAAGTATTCTGTACGGCGTGTAGCCTTGATTTGCAAGAGCGACCGTGCCCCATTGCGAAAGCCCCTCGCAGGTTCCTGCGCAATACTGGGTAAAATACGGCTGAATTTGACCCTGCTTAACAACATAATCATTGAAAATATCATCAACAACACGGCTTATGTTTTCAAAAATATCTCTGCCCTCAACATAATACTGGTCAAATTGAGTGGAATTCGTTATATCAAAATCATAGCCTCTTGACCTATAGTATTCGGTGTAGATTCGGTTAAGTGCAAAGGTTATCTCGGCATAAATATTCGCTCTCAATGCATTTTCCGGCCATGTAGGATAAATCTCGCTTGAAGCGACATTCTTGATATACTGTGCAAACGGCACCCGAACATTTCTTGCCGCCGCATTCGGTCTGCCGAGATGAACGGTGATAAACTCGGGAACAATCGGTCTGTCAGGCATCAAACGTCACCTCCGAAAAGTCTCATGGGCTGCTCCGGGATAATGACTGTTCCCGGCTCGCCGCCCGTTTCCGTCAGGGGAACAAGTCTTGCAGGCTGTATAGCCTTGATATTTGCAAAAACAGGAACATTGAAGAACTCCGATTTTGCAAAATCGGGATGGGTCACCGTTACCTCATAAACAGCAAACGGCTCAACGGTCGTGTTCTGCTCGTCAAGGGAATAGCTGCTGTCGGGAGCGGGCAAAACTATGTTGTCCACAACCCCGTTTATATCCGTATATCCGGAGAAAATTTCTCTGTCCCCTGTTTCTAACGGAACGCTTACTTTCACTATGGCATTAATAATCGGATAGCTTCTTCCGCCGGATGTAACCTGAACACGCATAATTCCCTTTGACGGATTTTTATTTTGAAAGTCCTCAAAATTTTTATAAAATTCCGTTTCCTCCGTTGCACCTGCGTTGCTGACAAAAGGCAGCACATTAGCCATTGCCGGTACAACATTATTCTCATCGGATTTGAGAACCTCTTCATCGGCAGTCGGACTTTGCTTTGAAAATTCAACAAGCTCTTGCCGATATTTTTCAATCATTTTTTCAAGCTCACGCATTAAAAAACCTCCTTCGCTTTATAATATGCGAAAGAGGTTTTCTATGCTATTCAATAATTATTTTTTTGACTGACCGTAGCCGTAACCATAGCTTCCATAGCCGTAGCCATACCTTCCGCTCTTTCCGTAATGTCCGTAGCGGCGGCCGTAACGGCTGGATTTGCTGAGATTGCTTGTATCGGCATTGAAAATGCAGCCGATAATTTCAGCACCGTTAGAGTCAATATCCTCAATGGACATTCTGATTCTCGAATACGGGGCAAAGTCTTCACGGACAACGACTATTGCGGCGTCAACAAAGCCTGCAATAACCGAAGTATCGGTAACGACGCTCGCCGGAGCCGTATCAATAAGAACAAAGTCAAAAGCCTTGCGAACCTCTTCGATAATTGATTCCATTTTTTCCGTTGAAAGAAGCTCGGAGGGGTTATTAACACCCTTCTGGTCGGCAAGCACACAAACATTAAAGCTGTTAACACTCTTAATTGCCTTACCCAAATCCGCCTTGCCGAGGATAACATCCGAAAGTCCCTCTTCCGTATCCTGCAATGAAAGCATTTTGCTGACCGACGGTTTTCTGAGGTCGGCGTCAATAATCAAAACATTTTTTCCGTTCTGCGCAAGCGAAAGAGCAATATTTACGCATGACGTTGTTTTGCCCTCATTTTCGCAGGCACTTGTAACAAGATATACCTTGTTGCCTGTTTTGGTTGAATTGTTTTCAATCTTTGTTCTGATTGCCTTATATGTCTCAATAAATGAGAATCCGTTTTTTCTGTCGGTAACAAGAAGTCCCTTGGCTGTTTTGTTTTTATTTGTAATCTGTTGAACTGAACCAAGGATATGAACATCGAGTTTTTCACTGAGCTCATCTGCCGTCTTTGCCGTATCTTTAACAAGGAACATAATGAAGAAAACAACGCAGCAAGCGATTGCTGAAATAAATCCTACCATTAACGCAAGCGAAACTACCGATCTGTTTGAATTCGGAGCGGTTGAAAGTACCGGCTTGTCGCAGAGGGTAAGCTTGGCATTGGGATATCTTTCGGAAACAATATCGCCGTAAACGTCAACAACCGTGCTTGCGATCGCATAGGCAATTTTAGGGTCGCCGGTCGTAACCGACATAACTATAACATTGGTTGACGAAACAACGCTGACGGAAATACTTTTGTCGACCGTACTGTAATTAAGCTTTTCCGGACATTTTTCGACAATGGCTTCCTTAAGTGCACGGCTGGAAAGAATATAACTGAACGTACCGGCCATGTTGATCTGTGCGTTAATTTCACCGCTTGAGGTCTGTCCGGCTTCCGTTGCCGAATTGACAACAAACGATACTGTTGAGGTGTAGGTTTCCTGCCTCGTTGCGTGACCGACAAAACCGCCGATTGCGGCACCGATAAAAGCAACTATTGCAACAATCCAAAGCTTTTTAGAAAGCTCCTTAAAAAATGCAAGAATATTTATCTCAAGTCCCTTTGAGCTTTTTCTTTCCGAATACGATTTCACTTTAACCACTCCAAAATTTATTGTCGTTTCATACTATAGGCTCTGCCGCCATCGGAATGTATTGCATAAGTTGCGCTGTAGATGATTGCAATAACAAGCTGCCCGTATTTTGAACTGTAGCTGATTATTCCGCTGTCAAGCACAATCATCATTGTAATCGCAGTTATGAACAAAACCGAAATTTTTCTTCTCTCCACAAAATACGCTCTCAAAAAAATGACAACGCAATATACATACATCGAAAAATAAATTACAAAGCCTATCAATCCAAGCTCACTTAAAATTTGCCAATAATTATTATGACTGTAAAAGTTGCCGAGATAATATTCGCTTTCAAGAATACGGGAATAGTTACCCATTCCCTTACCTATTATTGGGGATTCACTGAACATACTCTTAGCGGCAGCAATGTATCTCTGCCTAAGAGCCATACTTCCGTCTTTTCCCTCACCCCTTATATAATCAATCATACTGTCAAATCTTCGGCCGATAACCGTATAGAGAGTATCGTTTTCCATTACAACAAGCAGCACGACTACACCGATTGCCAACGCCGTTATTATTCTGAAGAAATAGTTTTTCTTTTCGACCGAAAGGAAAACTATCATGATCGGAGCCGCAAGCGAGGCGAGCAAGCCTTTTCGTGAGCTTGAGAAAGCACAGAAAACTATGAATACAGCCACCAGGGGATACATCCATTTCTTTCCGTTGACATAAGCCCGATAGAAGGCTATTGCCGAAGCAAAGTCGATCCAAACCGTTATATCATTGGGATTGTTGCCGCTGAAATAGCTTCCGACGCTTCCGTTTTTCCAGCCGTCCGCCGGAACGGCAAAAAATTCGAGAATCGTTATTATAACTGCACCCGCGATAAACAGCGACATCAACCTGTCCAGATCCTCCATTGTGTCAACATAAATCGCAATCGAAGTAGATATCATCAAAATAATACATAGCTTGATAACAAATGAAATATTATATGACGTAAAAAACTGCGCCCACAAACCCGAAAGACCGCCGTACAATATCAGCGTCAGATACCAAATTGTTATATAAGGTATCATAATTCTGCTCTTTCCGCTCTCCATGAGCACAAAGAAAGAAGCAACAAACATGAAAACTGCCGTCGCAGGAGCAATAATCGGAACTCTGTAAAAGGCAAAGATAACAACAATATTCAATAAAAATGCGAATTCATATACCTGTCTTGCTTTGCTTTCACTGCCGAAATTAATTCTTAAAATTCCTTTTCTCAGCGATACCATAATTATCCTTTCCTCACGAGCGAGACAGAATGGGGGTCGAGAAAAAATCAGGGTATGCCTTACCGGCATTGAAAGATTCTTCCCAAAGCCTTCTGGAGTTTTCTCTATAAAATGCTCTTTCGGACTTACTAATACTATAAAAATGCTTTATATAATCGGCAAATTCATCAGCCGACGCTCTTTCACTCAAGAGCTGACCGTTATATCCGCTCTCAACAATCTCGCACACTCCTCCGACATCCGTTGAAACAATCGGAATGCCGAAAGATGCCGCCTCCATCATAGATACCGGCAGACCTTCGCTTTTGCTTGTGCTTATAAAAAGGTCAACAGGGTTGTTTTTGTAATAATCGTAAACTTCATTATTCGGAATATTGCCAAGGAACTCGGCTTCCGTTTTTTTCAGTCTTGTTCTGACGCTTTTTTCGAGCTCGGGACGTCTGTTTCCGTCGCCGATATGCGTCCATTTTATATTATAATTCCCCGATTTTTCAATTTTTTCGAGAATATCAATTATCTTGTCAATTCGCTTTATATCTGTAATAAGCGAGCACGAAACTATATGCAAACCGTCGTCGGACTGCATTCCCAATCCGGCATCGACTGTGCCGAGATGAGCGGTTTTAACCTTATCGGCATACTCGGGATATCTTGAAATAATGTGCTCGGTTCCAACATCCGAGCAAGGGTAAACCGCATCGCATTTTTCCAAAAGAAATCTTCGCAAAGGGAGATAGTTGAGCACGTTTCTGTCCTCATAAACATCATAGCCGTGCGCTCTTGAAATAAGCTTGACATTTGCGCCCTTTTCCAAGAAATAATCTTTCAACATAACTCCGACCAAAGCCGTTGCAAAAAACCAATAACTGTAAACGGTAATGCTGTCATAATCTTCCAAATCAATTTTATCGAGAACTCTGACGCATTCGCCATAGCTTCTTTGCGAGCGGTTGCAAAAATATTCAAAAAACATTCTTTTCCTGAAGTCAAAACCGATTTCCTTCTTATCCCACTTGTAAAATTCCGTAGGTGAAACCAGATTGCGCAGGCCTCCGAGAATATCTCCCGTTCTTGCAACGGACTGTCTCTTTTGCGAGACGTTATAATATTCTATACCGTCAGGCAGGGTTCTCATCATAACCGCCCCCGGGTTAAGTTCAATGGGGAGAATAATAACCTTATCAAAACTGTCCTTTAAAAAGACTACCTCGGATTCAATATAAGTTTCACTTATGCCAAAAGGGAAACCGCTTGTTATCATAATCAGGCATCTTTTCAAAGAACTCACCCCCACACCGCTTAATTCTATCATTTAATCGACATTATGTCTACATTTTTTTCAAAATTCCTGTAATTTCCTCGTTTTATCTGCATATTTCTGCAATTACCTCGGTAAATATCGCCGCCGCAGTCAGTATATCGTCAATCGGCATAAATTCATTTGCACCGTGCATATTTGTCACCGTGTCACGGCTTATTGCGCCGAAAGCAACGCCGTTTTCGATGTCATGCACATAGGTTCCGCCACCCATGCAGATACACTCGCCCTTATCGCCGCTGTATTTCTCGTATACTCGAAGTAATGTCTTTATAAAATCGGAGTTCTCGTCAACATAATGAGCTTCCCTCATTTCCGTATCCTCGATTTCAAATCCGTGACCTGCCAGCTTTCGGGCTATAACGTCGGCACAGTTCTCCCTTGTCGCCTTCATCGGAGTCCTTGTATCAAAACAGCCTTCAAATCTGCCGTTTTCAAAATCGACAATGTCAAGCGTCAACGTAAGCCGTCCGAGCATATCGCTTATATCAACGCCGAGTGCTTCGCCGTTGTATTTTCCGTGAGGGAAAAGTGCTTTCAGGTCTGCAACAAACGCTGAGCATTCAACGTCAAAATCAATATAGCTCAGCAATTCAAGCAGTGCTGTTATCGGGTTATTTCCTTTCTCCGGGAGCGATGCATGAGCCGATGTACCCGAACATACCACCGTTTTGCCGTCAAAGGTGAATTCAGCCTTTGTTCCCTTTGCCATTTTGGCTGCAAGGTCAAATTTGTCTTTTGTTATTCCTACAAGCTCTGCCTTTGCAAAAGCCGGCACAGCATTCGACGCTTCTCCCGCTTTAATGCTTTTTATGTATTTCTTACAGCCCGAAAAATCCACCGACCTGTAAAAACGCTTGGTAAATCTACCCTTTTCGCCGTTTGTAACAGGGAAATTCGCATCCGGAGTGAACGCATATTTCGGATAAGGATTCTTTGAAAAATAATATTTGAGGTCGCCGCTGCCGCACTCCTCGTCAGTGCCAAGAATGAGCCGACAATTCTTGCTTACAGGCAAATCAAGGTCTTTAACCGCCTTCATAGCATAAAGAGCGGCAACCGCAGGGCCTTTATCGTCGCTGACTCCCCTGCCGTAAATCATGCCGTCCTTTTCAACGACCGTATATGGATCAGTTTCCCAGCCCTCACCGGCCGGAACAACGTCAAGGTGTGCCAGAACAGCCAGCTCCTGCTCACCGCCGTTAAGATCAACCGCACCGACATAACCGTCACAGTTTTCCGTTTTGAATCCAAAGCTTTCCGCCTTTTCCAGTGCAAGCATGAGCGCTTCATACGGCTTTTCGCCGAAAGGCTTACCCTCCTCGGCAACACCGCATACGCTCGGCACGGCAACAAGCTCGGATATTGTTTTTATAATCTCTTCTTTTTTATTCTTGAAGTAATCAATAATTTCTCTTTTCATCAGAACTCACACTCGGCATTACATTTTTCGGTTTTTACAAGCGATCCTTTTTCGACCGTTCCGTTTTCCGCTCCGCACCACGGACAATAAATATGATCCTGCGGCGCAGTCAAATCGGGATTAAGCGGAACATCCGTGTTTCTGACGACTTCGAAACGTTTATAGCAACATTCGCATTGCTTTTTCATTATGTACACCTCTGTTGCAAAAAAGAGTTGCCGCAGGGAAAATTTGCTTACTTCCCCCAATACAGCAACCCCGTTAAATTTATATTACGTTTATCTGCGGTCACCGAAAAGGCTCTGTCTCGCCTTTCTGATTTCGGCAATATTCGATGAGAGAACCTCATCACTGTTCTTCATGATATCCTCAACGAACTCTGCGGCCGCCGAGCGGATCTCGCCTGCCCACTTATCGGCCTTGCTCTTGGTATCCTGAGCCTGATTGTTTGCATCAAGGAGAATTGCTTCGGCCTGGCTCTTGGCGTTTCTGACAATGTTTTCGGCTTCGGCAGTTGCCTGGGCACGAACACGGTCTGAGAATTCATGAGCCAGTCTTGTAATCTCCGATGTTTCAATCATCTGCTTTGCCTGCTCGGAAGCTGCGGAAAGCGTTGACTTGGCATTTGCCTCAGCCGTTGCCGCAATACCCGAAGCCTTTTCCTTAGCGGCACTGATTATGCCGTCGGCCTCCGTCTGAGCGGAAGAAACGATTGACGAAGCTTCGTTATTCGCCTTTGTGATAAGGTTATTGTGGTGAGCAACCACCTCCTGAGCCTTTTCAAGCTCTATCGGCAAATCATATCGGATGTCCTCAATGCACTGCTTAATAGTCTCTGCATCAACAGCAACCTTTCCCGAAAGAGGAATTTTGCTGCCCATATCAATGGTGTCTTCAATTTTATCAAGTAAGCCCTGTACGTTCATCGTTAGTCTTCCTTTCTTCTTATTCCTTTAACTATATCGTCGAGCACCTGCTCGGGTACAAAGTCCGAAACATCGCCGCCAAGCTCGCAAACCTGCTTGACAATGCTGGACGAAAGATACATGTAATCCGCACCTGCCGTAACAAACACCGTTTCAACGTCGGGATTGAGCTGCTTATTTGTAAGTGCCTGCTGAAATTCGTCTTCAAAATCCGAGACGGCACGAAGTCCCTTTACAATGGCATCCGCTTTTCTGATTCTTGCATATTCGGCAAGCAGACCGTCATAAAAATCGACCTCAACATTCGGCAAATCCTTGACACATCTTTCGATAAACTCCACTCGCCTTTCCGGAGAAAAGCAGCCGACCGGCTTTTTGTGATTTATCATCACGACAACGATAACCTTGTCAAAAAGCTTTGACGCACGGGTTATAACGCTGAGGTGACCCTTTGTTACCGGGTCAAAGCTGCCCGGACATATTGCTGTTCTCATCGGTCATCCTCCTCGCTGATACGATAGACCGTTATGCCGATTTTTCCGTATTTATAGTCACGATAAATCGAGAAATTGCCAACCGTCTGCGGCATAACCTCTCCGTATGGGTGTTCGCAGACTATCACGCCGCCGTCGTTAACATTCCTAACGACATATGGCAAGGTGTTTTGTAAAATTCCCTTTGAATACGGCGGGTCCATAAAAACTATATCGTATTTTTTTCTGTTGCCCTTAAGGAACGTTATCGCCTCTGTGCGAATAACCTCTGCCCTGTTCTCAAGCTTGGTCGAGATAAGATTTTTCTTTACGATATCCACACTCTCGGCGCTCATATCGGTAAAGGTGGCATAAGCCGCTCCTCTGCTGAGAGCTTCTATCCCGAGCTGACCCGATCCTGCGAAAAGATCGAGCACACGCCTGCCCTCCAGCTCAAACTGAATAATACTGAAAATTGCTTCTTTAACTCTGTCCGTCGTCGGACGAACATCCTCGCCCTCCAAAGTTTTGAGAACCCGTCCTCTTGCTGTTCCCGTAATTACACGCACGGTGCAAGCTCCCTTCCTGTAACTGATTTTATATACATCTTATTATCACATTTTTTACCTTGTGTTGTCAATATTTTTTCTGAAATAATCATAAACTTTTTGTGCCGTGGCTCTGTTTATCCCCTCAACACGGCAAAGTTCATCAATTTCTGCGTTTTTTATCGCCGTAACGGTCTTAAAATGCTTCAAAAGCGCCCCGGCTTTTTTCGTGCCGATTCCGTCGATTTTTGTCAAAGTCCCGCCGAGAGATGATTTCTGATGCTTCGAGCGGTGATATGAGACAGCGAATCGGTGAACCTCCTCCTGAATCGTCGAAACAAGTGTAAAAGCCTGACGCTTGGAGTTGATTGCGATTTCGCCGCCGTCGTATGCAATGGCTCTCGTTCTGTGCTTGTTGTCTTTAACCATACCGTAAACAGGAATATCATACCCAAACGCCCTGACGATCGGCAAAACCGCATTAACCTGTCCTTGTCCGCCGTCAAGAAGGATCAGATCCGGCAGGATTCCGAAGCCCTCGCCGCTGTCCTTTTCCTCCTCGTATCTGTTAAGCCGACGTGAGATAACCTCAGCCATTGAACCGTAATCGTCCTGTCCGTCAAATCCCTTTATCGCAAATCTGCGATAAGATTTTTTGTAAGGCAATCCGTTTTTAAAAACAACCATACCGGCAACGTTGTCGCTGCCTGCCGTATGCGAAATATCGTAGGACTCAATCATCACGGGCGGCTTCGGCAAATTAAGAAGCCTTGCAAGCTCATCGAGAGCCGCCGTCGCCTTTGCATTTCTGCCCATACTCAATGCAAGCTTCTGCGAAGCATTGTTCATACACATCGTCATGATTTCAACCTGCCTGCCACGCTGAGGAACATTGATTTCAACCTTACGCCCTGCGTTTTCGCTCAACCATTGCACAAGCAAATCCTTGTCGTCAACCTCGCCGTCAACCGTAATAAACGGCGGAATATGTCTGCCCATTGAATAGAACCGAGTTATAAGCTCACGTCTCGTCTCCGGCAGAGTATCTATTTCGTTAAACAAGAACCATTCGTTATCCCTAAGCCTGCCGTCATAGAAGCGCAAAACGGAAAGACAATACTTTTCATCTGACTGGGCGATTGCAAAAACGTCCTGCTCCCTGACTTCCGAGCCGACAACCTTTTGCTTCTCATTAACTTTTTTAATGGAATTAATTCTGTCTCTCAGCTTTGCCGCACGCTCAAAATCAAGCCGCTCGGCGGCATCTTCCATTTCTTTCGTCAGGTCTTTGATTATCTTTGCACTGTCGCCCTGCAAAAATTCGAGAGCCGCATTGACCGCCTCATTATACTCGGCACAGCTTATCTTACCTGCACACGGAGCTGAGCATTGTTTTATAAAATAATTCAAGCAAGGTCTGCCCTTGCCGATTTCTTTCGGAAAGCTTTTGCCGCAGCGGGGAAGCATAAAGATTTTCTGTGCCTCGTCAACAGAATTGGATACGCTGAAAGAGCTTGTGTAAGGGCCGATATAACGTGCACCGTCGTCCGCTTTTTGCAGCACGGAGCTGATTTTCGGCCACGGGCCTTCGCTGACCCTGATATAGCTGTAGCCCTTATCGTCTTTCAGGAGAATATTATATTTCGGCGAATACTGTTTGATAAGCGAACATTCAAGCACAAGAGCTTCAAACTCACTGTCACAGAGAATATAGTCAAAATCAAAAACATTCTCGACCATCTTTCTTACCTTGATTGAGTGATTATGCTGTGAACCGAAATACTGGCTGACACGGTTTTTCAGCTTTTTCGCCTTGCCGACATAAATAATCTCGCCCTTTGTGTTTTTCATAAGGTACACGCCCGGCGTCAGCGGCAAAGACATTGCCTTTTTCCTCAATTCATGAATGTCCACGGTATTCACCTCGATTCTTTAAATTTCCCCATAAATTTAAAAACTGCCGCATAAACATTATGCGGCAGTCATGATTTATGTGTTATACTGCGAAGCCTGAGTTAACAAGCTTAACAAGCTCATCAACGGCCTGCTCCTCATCGGGGCCTGCGGCGATGACCTTAATTGTTGTGCCGCCGTCAATACCGAGAGAAAGTACACCGAGCAAGCTCTTTGCGTTTACACGTCTTTCTTCCTTTTCGATCCAGATGGACGACTTGAAGCAATTAGCCTTCTGAATAAAAAATGTTGCAGGACGGGCACTGAGGCCTACCTGATTCTGAACTGTAACGTCTTTTTCACACATAACTGATATCTCCTAATCAAAAGTTAATTCCAAAAGTCTGTTTTAAACCTTTCATACAAGAGTTATTATATCACAAAAGTTTTCAACGTCAACAAATAAAATCGACTTTAAAATTATTTCGGCTTGTATTCCAAATGTGAGTATTTTGGGAAGTCACAGTTTGTGCACTTTGTACACCGAATAACTGTACTTTTAATGCACATTGACTATTTTTTTCTCTCTTTATCCAATGATTGGAGATATTTCAAGTCTTTTCCGTTTAATTCGGCTTTTTCCAACAAATCGGGTCTGCGTGCCTTTGTACGCTCCAGCGATTGCTCCCTGCGCCACTTCATTATGTTTGCGTGATGACCTGTCAGGAGAACATCGGGAACGGTTTTTCCGTGCCATTCATAGGGCCTTGTGTACTGAGGATATTCGAGCAAGCCGTTATAGTGGCTTTCTTCTTCAAACGCTTCATCGCTCGCAAGCACACCGGGCAGCATTCTTGTTATGCTGTCGGCAAGCACCAAGGCGGGTAATTCTCCGCCGGTCAGGACATAATCGCCGATTGAAATTTCCTCATCAACAAGCTCCTCGATAACACGCTCATCAACGCCCTCATAATGGCCGCATAGAATGACTATGCTATTCATTTTCGCAAGCTCTTTTACTCTCTGCTGATCAAGAGTTTTGCCCTGCGGAGACATGTATATCAAATGCGGCCGACTGCCGATTTCCTTTTCAATCTCAGTGAAGCAATCGAATATCGGCTGGCATTGCATTATCATTCCCGTGCCTCCGCCGTAAGTCGTATCGTCAACACGGCGGTGCTTGTCCGTTGAAAAATCACGTATATTGACGCAGTTTATTTCAACCAGTCCGCCTTCCCTCGAGCGTCCGATAATGCTCTCGTCGAGGACACGCTCGCACATCTCGGGGAACAATGTCATTATGTCAATTCTCATCGTCAAATATACCTTTCATCGGTCTTATCAGCACTCTGTTTTTCTTAACGTCCGTATCAATCACAACGCTCGGAATTGCAGGAATAAGATATTCCTTTCCGTCGTCCGACGTGATGTGCCAAACGTCGTTTGCTCCCGTTTCGCTGACGTCGGAAATCTTTCCGTATTGCTTGCTTTCATCATCGGCATCAAAAACACCGCAACCGATTAGCTCTTCAATAAAGTAAACTCCATCGGCAAGCTTTGCATCAGAGCGACACATATAAAGCCGCTTATTTCTCATCGCCGAAGCGGCCTCAACAGTGTCAATGCCCTCAAGCTTCATCAGAACAATGTTGCCATGCGGACGTGAGGAAATAACCTTGACACTGCTTTTGCCCTCTGCGTCATAATATAATGTTTTGAATTGTTTTAGAAATTCGGGTGAGTCCGCCCACGGATTTATACGCATTTCACCTCGCACTCCGTGAGTTCCTACTATCTGACCGACTGCAAGAAATTCTTTTATCATAAAATCATTTAACCTCTGTGAAATATCTTACAAAGCTTCTGCCTGCGCTCAATGTTCCTTCAGTCAGGTTGATACCTGCGTTCATGAGCAATGCGCCCGAATAAATCTCGCCGTCCGTTGCATCACGGTACATCTTTTCGGGATCAAGTCCTTTCATCTTAATAAGCAGGAAATCATGCGGTGCTCTGTTTTTTATGACAACCGTCAGCAAGGCTTCACTCTTATCCTTTGCCACATGCTCCCATGCGCACTTGAACTCATCATCCGTCGGTGCGATAATTCTGTAAAGGTCGCCGAAATGGATTACATTATAATACTTATGATAATCCTCAACCTGCTTCTTAACCTTTTCCTTGTCCTCTGCGGACATTTCCTTGGGGTCAAGCTCATAGCCGAATGTACCTGCCATAGCGACCGCAGCCTTGGTTTCGATTCCCGTTCTGTCACAGGCGGAAACATGAGCACCCATGCTCGATGCCGGATAGCACATTGTTGTGCCGAACTGAATTGTCAGTCGCTCGATCGGGTCGGTGTTGTCCGAAGCCCATGCCTGCGGCATATAGTAAAGCATACCGGCGTCAAAACGTCCGCCGCCGCCGGCACAGCTCTCAAAGAGGATATGAGGAAACGCACTTGTTATTCTGTCCATAAGCTCATATGTTCCGAGAATAAATCGGTGGAAAAACTCCTTTGAATGGCGTGCATCAAGCAGCATCGACGCAGGTTCGGTAATTGCTCTGTTGTAATCCCATTTGAGATATGCAATATTGTTCTTTGAAAGAACATCATACATCTGATTAAAGATACAGTCACGGACATCCTGTCTTGTCATGTCAATAACAAACTGCTGACGAGCAGGGGATTTCTCTCTGCCCTCAACATGAACGCACCACTCCGGGTGAGCCTTATAAAGCTCCGAATCCTCGGAAATCATCTCCGGTTCATACCAAATGCCGAACTGTACACCCTCTGCGTTTACTCTTTCGATAAGCTTTGTGAGGCCGCCCTTAAGCTTGCTCTCATTAACAAACCAATCGCCGAGTGAAGAATTGTCGCTGTCACGGTGTCCAAACCAGCCGTCATCCATAACGAGCAATTCAATTCCCATTTCTTTAGCTTCCTTTGCATAGCGAACGAGGGTCTCCTGGTCAAAGTCAAAGCCTGAGCCCTCCCAGCTGTTGATAAGGAGCGGACGTTTTTTATTTTTCCACTCACCTCTGATGAGGTTGTTGTTGTATAGATCATGGAAGGTACGGCTCATTTTGCCCATGCCGCCGTCGGAATAAACCATTACGGCCTCGGGGCTTTGGAACTCATCACCCGGCTCAACAACCCATGTAAAGTCAATCGGATTAATACCCATTACAAGTCGTGTGCAGTCAAGATAATCCGTCTCGATATCGGCGGCAAAGTTACCGCTGTAAACAAGGTTAAATCCAAATGCGTCGCCAAAATCCTCGCCGCCCTTATCATCAACGAGAGCAACAAACGGGTTGTGGTTATGGCTCGATGAGCCTCTCTTGCTGGCAACGGACTGTATTCCGTGAGCGAGGTGGCGTGTTATAACTCTTCTTTCTCTCGACCAAACGCCCGAGAGATTTATCATATTATAATCCATCGACGGGAAGTTTACACAGCAGCTGGCAATCTTTTCAATTTCAAAGGTTTCCTTTCCCGTGTTCTCAACCTTGACGCTCTCGGTGATAACGCTGTAGTTTGCAAACGCAGTATAATAAAGAGTTACCTTTGCACCTGTGAAGCTGTCAACAGTGACAAGTTCCAGCGTCTGAGCCTCACTGTCGTCATTGCAATAGGTTGCCGGAAGTCCTTTAAGCTTCGGCTTTCCGTTATAGATTTTATGGTCAAGATAGCGAATATCCGTCGTTGTTCTTCCCATTGAGTCCTTTATTGAAAGTGCGGCAAGTCTGTAGTCGCCCGATCCGTTGCAGGAATACTCCATCGGCTGAACATCAAGCGAAAACTTGTAGTCGTCAACATGAACATTTTTCGGCGAAATAGTCGCAAAGTAGCCCCTGAACGGCAAATTCAAAAGGTTATCGTCGGGAATTTTCTTTCCGTAATAAAGGTGAATGAGATATCCCTCACGAATTCCTATAGCATATGTCGAATCAAGCGTATCAAGTTTAAAAATTTTCCTTTTTTCATCAAATGTAATAGGCATAGCAAAACCTCGCTTATATTAATTGGTATGAAATATTTTATCATATACTCGTTTGCAGGTCAACAATTTACGATTGACAAATACGCTTATTTACTATAAAATTTTATATAGTCAAATCACAAAGAGAGGTGTTCGCCACGGAGAAGAAAAACATTCACAAGGATCACCGTCAAAGAGTAAGGGACTCCTACCTCAAAACAGGCATTGATGCAATGGCGGATCACAATATTCTTGAGCTTCTTCTTTTTTATTGCATACCATATAAGGATACCAACCCGATAGCTCATGAGCTTATTGAAAGATACCATGACCTCAACGGAGTGCTTGACGCTCCCGTAAAGGAGCTTGAAAAGATAAACGGAATCGGCGAAAATGCCGCCGTTATGATAAAGCTTATCCGTGACATATGCTCAAAATATCATGACAATGCAATAAGCAACAAGGTCAATCTTGCTTCAAGTGAACGCCTTTATGATTTCATCCGAATGAAATATCTCGGTGAAACCAGAGAGATTGTATATTTGCTCTCGCTCGACGCTCACGGCAGACTCAAGCATTGCATAAAGGTCACCGACGGGACTCCGACAACCGCAGTCTCTGACAACAGAAGCCTTGTTGAGCTTGCGCTTAGGTTTGACGTTACAAATGCTATTATCTCTCACAATCACCCGAACGGTTTTGCAACTCCGTCGCAGGCAGATATTGCCGCAACCGAGTCTGTTGCCAAGCTGTTTTCAACGGTCAACATAAATCTTGTCGATCACGTTATCGTGGCCGAGGACGAAATATTCTCGTTTGCAATGAGTAAAAAATATTCATCATTTTTAGGATAAAATCTTTTGATCTGAAAGGAGATTGATTTGTATGAAAATAATTACGGTAAGCCGTGAATTCGGAAGCGGCGGACGTGAAATTGCAAAAAGACTTTCCGATGTTCTCGGAATCGCCTACTATGACAGCGAAATCATCACCGAGATTGCCAAAAAAGCCGACCTTGACGAAAACTATGTCGCACATTCTTTGGAAAAAGGTATTCAGCCGACATTCCAGATTCATTTTGCATGCGCATTTTCTCACATTTCCGCTCCCGACCCGACAGTCAAGTTACTTGCCGCTCAGCACAACATAATTAATGAGCTTGCCGAAAAAGGCGATTGCATAATTGTCGGCAGAGCCGCAGATGTTCTGCTCGAAAAATACGACCCTTTCCGCATATTTGTCTATGCCGACATGCAGTCAAAAATCGCCAGATGCCGCAAGCGTGCCGGTGACGACAGCAAGCTTACTGACAAAGAGATCGAAAAGAAAATCAAGCAGATTGACAAGGGCAGAGCTTCGAGCTACAACATGATTTCCTCGACGGACTGGGGTGACAAGCGTGGCTACGACCTTTGCATTAACACAACAAATATGAATATAAAGGAGATTACACCTTTCATCGCCGAATATGCAAGGCAGTGGTTTAAGGATAAGCAAGCATGAAGATAAAACTTTCGGATCACTTTACTTATTCAAAGCTTTTAAGATTCGTATTTCCGTCAATAATAATGATGATTTTCACTTCGATTTACGGAGTTGTTGACGGACTTTTTGTTTCGAATTTTGCCGGCAAAACCGCATTTGCTTCAATCAATCTCGTTATGCCGTTTGTAATGATTCTCGGCGGCATCGGCTTCATGATAGGCACGGGCGGAACGGCACTTGTTTCAAAGGTTCTCGGCGAGGGCAAAAAAGAAAAAGCGAATAAAATTTTCACAATGATGATTATTTTTACGCTTCTTCTCGGTGCATTGCTTTCTGCTATCGGCGTGTTTTCAATGCCGTGGGTAGCCGATTTTCTCGGCGCAACCGAGGAAATGATGGCGGACTGCATTCTCTACGGCAGAATTGTAACCGGCTTCACGGTTGCGTTCATGCTTCAGAACGTTTTTCAAAGCTTTCTTATCGCTGCCGAAAAGCCGAAACTCGGACTGCTTGCAACGGTGCTGGCCGGTGTGACGAACATGGCGCTCGATGCGATATTTATAATCGTTTTCAATTGGGGCGTCGCCGGAGCGGCCATTGCAACGGGTCTCAGCCAATGCGTAGGCGGTATTTTTCCGTTAATCTATTTTTCGAGGGATAATTCAAGCCTTCTGCGGCTGACAAAGACCAAGCTTGAAATCAAGCCGATTCTCAATGCCTGCGGCAACGGCTCATCCGAGCTTATGAGCAACATTTCCTCATCGGTAGTAAGCATGATTTACAACTTTCAGCTGATGAAATATGTCGGCGAGGACGGCGTTTCCGCTTACGGTGTGCTGATGTACGTTCAGTTTATTTTCGTTGCTATCTATATCGGATATGCAATCGGCTGCGCACCGATAACGGGCTATCACTTCGGCGCACAGAATCACGGTGAGCTAAAGAATATGCTAAGGAAAAGTGCTTTTCTCAGTGCAATTTCGGGCGTTGTTTTAACAATACTGGCAATCGTGCTTTCTTCTCCGCTGGCGAAGCTTTTTGTCGGCTACGACGAGGAACTTTATGAATTGACAAGACACGCTTTCAGTCTGTTCGCCTATTCATTCTTGCTGGCGGGCTTCAATATTTTCACCTCATCTTTTTTCACTGCACTTAACAACGGTGCGGTTTCGGCAGCGATATCGTTTATGCGAACGCTGATCTTTCAAACCTCGTCGGTTCTTATCCTCCCGATATTTCTCGGCGTGGACGGCATTTGGTGGGCAATCACGGTTGCGGAAGTTTTCGCATTCATTCTTTCCCTCATCTTTCTCTTTGCCAAGCGTGAAAAATATCATTATATGTAACAACAAAAAAGCAGAGATTTTCCAAAAACGGAAGGCCTCTGCTTTTATTTATATTTTTTTGCTCTTTCGTACGGAATACGCACATCGGTCACCCCGAGAAGATAATCAACCGATGTATTGTAGAAAAGCGCAAGTTGAATCAATGTGTTTATAGGAACCTGACGCTGACCGTTTTCGTATTGCGAATATGTGTTTTGCAAAATATTGAGCTTTTCTGCAAGCTCACGCTGTTTTATATCGTTGTCCTCTCTTAATTCCTTTAATCTCATAGAATCACTCCATGAAATTATTATACGTTTCACAAATTGAGATATTGACAGTTATCACAATTTGTGATATTATTTTTAAAAAATAAAGGAGATTTTAAAATGAAGGAATTAACAAGAAAAATCGTTTCGGTTTTGATTTGTGCTTTTATGATTGCACAAATGCTGGCTTTGACAGGGTTTGCTACAGGTGACGACAGAGAACCAAACGATAAAATTACGCAGGCAAGCAGTGTATCGGTGAATACGACAGTTTACGGAACGATAAAAGGGGTTCGAGATTTGGATTATTATAAATTCACTTTAGATGCTCCCGGATATATTTCTGTTCTTTTTAACCACGAAACCAGCAAGCATCTCGTAGCTTTGTACTTTTATGATGGTACAGATTCGGCAAAAATGTGGGAATACGAAGTCAGTGAATCATCACTAAAAAAAGAAACTCTTAGATACGGATTGAATTCGGGAACATATTATTTACGCATTTCCGGAAGTAATAGCTCCGATGTACCGGAAAATATATATAATTTCAGAATTAATTATACAAAGGCAAACGACTGGGAAAGTGAGGATAATGGAAAAATATATAAAGCTGACAGTATACCTATTGATACAACAATTTATGGCTCATCAATGAGATCGGCAGGCGATATTGATTATTACAAGTTTACATTGAATAAAGGTGGTTATATCACCATTGTATTTAACCATGATTGTCGAGATTCAAATCGTATTTCATTAAGAAAATATGATGGAACGACAGAAAGCAAATTGTTTGAATATGATGTATTTCGAAGCTCCATGACAAAAACATCTCAAAGGGTGTATTTGTCAAGCGGAACTTATTATATATATATTTCGGGCAGCGAAACTGAGTATAATTTTAAAGTTCAATATGCTTCGGAAAATATTCAGCAGACAACTCAAAAAATTACGCAAAAACCAACCAATCCAACACCAAGCGCAACGAAAACAACGACAAAGTCATATATCAGTACCGTAAAATCAACGTTCCCGTCAAGCAATAAGCACACGGAAGAGGTGACCTCGATAACATATAAATCATTTCAAGAGCCTAAAACGGTCAACGAAAAAGACCTTTCGACATACGGTGATTTTAAATATTATATCGAAAACAATATAATTATAATAAACAATTATTTCGGCAATGATAGCTATGTGGAAATTCCCGAAACAATCGGCGGATTGACCGTCGGCTGTATTGCGAGCAATGCGTTTGAAAATACGAATGTTGAAAAAATAAAGGTTCCCGATTGTGTTACGCAGTTCGGCGAAAATGCATTCGGTGAAAGAAACGGAAACGATATAAAAATTGTTTGTGAGCAGGGCTCGGCGGCTCAGGATTATGCTCAAAGAAACGGCTTAGACATAGAGCTGACGATGTCAAACAATATTAATATTGATAACTCAAACAACACCCCGCAAAGCGAGAAAAATGATAACAAAACATTGATTATCGTTTTTGGAACAGCGGCACTTATTATTTTGTTGGGAATATTGGCATTCCTTGTGATGAGAAACAAAAAAGAAAAATAATAATCGGTAAAAAATATCCCAGGGCATTTGCTCCGGGATTTTCTCAATACATCAAAGGTAAGTTTTACCAATCTAAATCATTGACAAAAACCGTATAATATGTTAAAATGCCGTATCAATGGGCAAAGGCGTTCATTCGGACATGGGTCTCTCCGACCCCTGTCGGAATGGGCGTCTTTTTAATTTTTTTACAGGAAGGAAGGTCTGCCATGAAAAGAGAGGGAGAGATAAGGATTCCGTCCGGCTGCGCCGTTTCGGCGGTTATATCGAGGGACGGCAACGCAATGACCGGTGAGGACATCATCAAAAGCATGCTTCCGATGCACGACCGTTCCAACGGATTGGGCGGCGGCTTCGCAGGCTACGGTATTTATCCCGAATACCGTGATTTTTATGCCTTTCACATTTTCTTTGACAGTAACGATTCAAGAGTTGAATGTGAACGCTTTCTCAAGGAAAACTTTGAGATCGTCAAGGCCGAATCCGTGCCTATCAGAAAAATTCCCGAGATAACCGATGTTCCTTATATTTGGCGTTATTTTGTTGCGCCGTTCGCCTCGGTTCTTTCTCGGCTTCAGCTTGATGAAAAAACCTATGTTGCAAGAACTGTTATGGATATCAACACCCGAATCAAGGGTGCATATGTGTTCTCGAGCGGCAAAAATATGGGCTGCTTCAAGGCCGTTGGTTTTCCCGAAGATGTCGGCAGATTTTATCGACTTGAGGAATACGAGGGATATTCATGGACGGCTCACGGCAGATATCCGACCAATACGCCCGGTTGGTGGGGCGGTGCTCATCCGTTTTCGCTTCTCGATTTTTCTGTTGTTCATAACGGTGAAATTTCATCATACGATGCAAACCGCCGGTACATTGAGATGTTCGGGTATAAATGTACGCTTCAAACCGATACCGAGGTTATAACCTATATTGCCGACTATCTTCTTCGCCGTCAGGGTCTTTCATTGAAGGAGACCGCCTCCGTCATTGCCGCTCCGTTTTGGAGCACAATTGAAGGCATGGACGAAAAGGAAGCCGAAGAACACGCATATCTCAGAAAAATGTATTCAAGCCTTTTGATAACAGGCCCGTTTTCTATTATACTGGGCTTTGAGGGCGGACTTATGGCCCTCAACGATCGTCTCAAATTGCGTTCAATGGTCACCGCCGAGAAGGACGATATGGTTTATATTGCCAGTGAGGAAGCCGCAATCCGTGCAATGGCTCCCGACGCAGGCGAAATATATTCCCCGGCCGGCGGCGAACCTATAATAATCAGGGTAAAGGAGGGAGCTTACTGATGTTTCCGTCATATCTTACCTCGGATTTTGAGGTTGTAAGGAACCCGGCTCGCTGCACAAACTGCCGCATATGCGAAAAGCAATGTGCAAACGGTGTTCATTCCTATAACGATGAGCTTAAAGCAATGGTCAGTGACGAAACAAAATGCGTTGACTGTCTCAGATGCGTCACCTATTGCCCGACAAGAGCCTTGAAAATTGTCAAAAACGACTGTTGCTTCAGAGAAAATGAGAACTGGACAAGCAACACAATAAAGGAAATATATAAGCAGGCCGACAGCGGCGGAGTTTTGCTTTCATCAATGGGTAACCCGAAACCGTTGCCTGTTTATTGGGACAGAATTCTGATCAATGCTTCGCAGGTCACCAATCCCCCGATAGATCCACTGCGTGAGCCGATGGAAACAAAGGTGTTTCTCGGCAAAAAGCCGACGAAAATCAAAAGAAACCCCGACGGCTCTCTCGATACAAAGCTTCCTCCCCAGCTTGAACTGGCAATGCCGGTAATGTTTTCGGCAATGAGCTACGGTTCAATCAGCTACAATGCTCACAAGAGCCTTGCAAAGGCGGCGGAACTTCTCGGCATTTGCTACAACACGGGCGAAGGCGGACTCCATGAGGATTTTTACTGTTTCGGCGAAAACACCGTCGTTCAGGTTGCGTCCGGTCGTTTCGGCGTACATGAGGGATATCTCAACGCAGGTGCAGCAATAGAAATCAAAATGGGACAGGGTGCAAAGCCTGGAATCGGCGGACATTTGCCCGGAACAAAAACCGTGGGCGATATTGCGTGTACTCGAATGATTCCCGAGGGCTCGGACGCCATCTCCCCCGCTCCGCACCATGACATATATTCAATCGAGGATTTACGTCAGCTTGTTTACTCATTAAAGGAAGCTACGAACTATCAAAAGCCGATCATAGTCAAGGTTGCCGCTGTTCACAACATTGCCGCCATAGCAAGCGGAATTGCAAGAAGCGGAGCGGACATGATTGCCATTGACGGCTTCCGTGGCGGTACGGGAGCTGCTCCGACAAGAATTCGAGACAATGTCGGAATTCCGATTGAGCTCGCACTCGCCGCAGTTGACCAAAGGCTGAGAGACGAGGGCATAAGAAACAGTGTTTCACTCATTGCCGGCGGCAGCATCAGAAGCGCCGCAGACGTGGTTAAGGCCATAGCTCTCGGAGCAGATGCATGCTACATTGCAACCGCAGCTCTTATCGCAATGGGTTGTCATCTCTGCCGTAACTGTCAGTCGGGCAAATGCAACTGGGGCATTGCGACCCAAGTGCCTGAGCTTGTTGCGAGACTTTCTCCCGAGGCAGCATGCAATAACCTGGTTAACCTTATGACCGCTTGGCAGCGTGAAATGAAAGAAATCATGGGCGGCATGGGTATAAACTCCATTGAAGCTCTTAAAGGTAACCGTCTGATGCTCAGAGGAATCGGTCTGACCGAGAAAGAGCTTGAAATTCTCGGAATATCACACGCAGGAGAGTAAAAAATGCTTTCCTTTCCAAAAAAATTTTTACAAATACTTTAAATTGAAATAAAAGGTGTGATATAATATGTTGATAGATGCAAAAGGGCTTGATTATACAGCCCTCAATGAGCTTATTAAAAGTTCAAACGGCGATTGCAAAATTGAAAACTGTTTAGGACAAAGATTCATCGCCGACAGCCTCGGCAGCGGTAACATTACGATTGACGGCATACCAGGCAACGCACTCGGTGCTTACCTCAACGGAGCACAGATAACCGTCAACGGCAATGTGCAGGACGCAGTCGGAGACACGATGAATGACGGTAAAATAATTGTTCACGGCAGTATCGGCGACACGGCCGGCTATGCCATGCGAGGCGGAGAAATTTACGTCAAGGGCAACGCAGGCTACCGTGCCGGAATTCACATGAAGGAATACCGTGACAAAAAGCCGATTATCGTTATCGGCGGCAGAACCGGAAGCTTTCTCGGCGAGTATCAGGCAGGCGGATTGATAATAGTCCTCGGCAGAAACACCGACGGCAAACCGACAGTCGGCAATTTCCCCTGCACGGGAATGCACGGCGGAAAAATGGTTCTGCGCGGCTCGGTTGACGGGATTAAATTTCCGAATCAGGTAACGCTCAGATCCGCAACCGACGATGACATGGCGGAGATTATGCCGTTTCTCAAGAATTACTGCGATTACTTTGGTTTAGATATAAACGAACTGACGGAGGAAAAATTCACGGTAATTACTCCCGACAGCAAAAAACCATATAAACAGATGTACGTTGCAAACTGAAAAGGTAGGTAACTGTTATGAAATATTCACCCGATGAAATAATGCAATATATCGAAGAAGAGGACGTCAAGTTCATTCGCCTTGCATTCACGGATATTTACGGCAAGCAGAAGAATATTTCCGTCATGCCCGACGAGCTTGAAAAAGCATTCCATTACGGAATCGCAATAGATGCTTCGGCAATACCGGGCTTCGGCTGTGATGTTCATTCCGATTTGCTTCTCCATCCCGATCCGTCAACGATTGCCGTTCTCCCATGGAGACCCGATCACGGCCGAGTTGTCAGAATGTTCTGTTCAATCACCCGTCTTGACGGCACACCGTTCGGTTCAGACACAAGAGCAATACTAAAAAAAGCGATCGCCGATGCCAAAAAAGAAGGCGTAAGCTTTGCTTTCGGCCCCGAAATGGAATTTTATCTTTTTACCTGCGACGAGGAAGGAAAACCGACAAAGATCCCCTATGACAATGCCGGTTACATGGACATTGCTCCCGACGACAAGGGAGAAAACGTTCGCCGCGAGGTTTGCCTGACCCTTGAAAGAATGGGTATCAAACCCGAAAGTTCACACCATGAGGAAGGCCCGGGTCAGAACGAAATAGACTTCAGATATTCCGAACCGCTCACAGCGGCTGATAACGCCACAACATTCAAAGCGGTAGTCAATACAATCGCCGCAAGGAACGGACTTAAGGCAGACTTCTCACCGAAGCCTCTTGAATCCATGCCCGGCAACGGCATGCACATTAATATCTCAGCAAAATCCGAGGACGGCAACGACATCATGCCGTATGTAATTGCAGGAATTCTCGATCACATCTGCGAAATATCGGCGTTTCTCAATACGACGTCGGATTCATATAAACGTTTTGGCAGCAATAAAGCGCCGAGATATATTTCCTGGTCGAGCGAAAACCGTTCGCAGCTTGTCCGTATTCCAGCGGCAGGCGGTGAATACAAGCGAGCCGAGCTTCGTTCGCCGGATCCGATGTGTAACCCGTACCTTGCCTTTGCCATGCTGATTTATGCGGGACTTGACGGCATCAAAAACAAATCTGAGCTTCCCGAGATGGCGGATATCAATCTCTTTCATGCACCCGAGGAAGTCACAAAGAAATTCAAGACCCTGCCGAGCGACATTTTCAGCGCAGGCAAGGCCGCAAGAGAAAGTGAATTTGTGAAGGAGCATCTGCCTGAATCAATCATAGATAATTATTGCAAGTAAGTCGCACACCTCAATCGTGTGACATTGCCTTAAAATAACAAAAGGAGGGGAGCCGAATGGATTTTGCACAAAATGCTTACAAAGTTCTGATAGTTTCATCGTCGGATAAATTCGTCCGGCCGATGCTCGATTTGCTCCCCGAAAAGATGTTTAACCCGATTGAAACGGCATCCGACGTTGCACAGGCAAGACGAAAGCTGCTTGAACGTGAATTTGATATTGTTATCATAAATTCACCGCTTCGTGACGAATTCGGGACGAAGCTTGCACTTGACATTTGCCAAAAGAGCAGCACAGGTGTTCTTCTTTTCGTCAAGGCGGAGCATTATTCCGATATAATGTCAAAGGTCATGCAATACGGCGTTCTGACGATATCCAAGCCCACCTCGCCGTCGATGATAATGCAATCCGTTCAGATGCTCTGCTCAACCAGAGAGCGACTGAGAATAATGGAAAAGAAAAACGCCTCGGTCGAAGAAAAAATTGAAGAAATACGAATAATAAACAGGGCAAAATGTCTTTTGATAGAACAGCTTAAAATGACGGAGTCGGAAGCACACAGATACATTGAAAAGCAAGCAATGGACAGGTGCGTTACCAAACGAAAAATAGCGGAAAATATAATTTTGACTTATAAATAAACGGAGGGACAATTATGACAAAATACATCTTTGTAACAGGCGGCGTCGTTTCCGGCCTTGGCAAGGGAATTACGGCGGCTTCACTCGGACGGCTTCTCAAAGCAAGAGGGCTAAAAGTAGCCGCACAGAAGCTCGACCCCTACATAAACGTTGACCCGGGCACAATGAGCCCGTATCAGCACGGCGAGGTTTATGTCACGGAGGACGGTGCAGAGACCGACCTTGACCTCGGCCACTACGAAAGATTCATCGACGAAAACCTTAACAAATACTCAAATCTCACAACAGGTAAGGTTTACTGGAACGTGCTCAACAAGGAGCGCCGCGGCGAATACCTCGGCTCAACGGTTCAGGTCATCCCTCACATCACAAATGAAATCAAGGATTTTGTTTACCGTGTAGGTAAAAAGACTGACGCAGACGTTGTTATAACCGAAATCGGCGGTACGATCGGCGATATTGAAAGCCAGCCGTTCCTTGAAGCTGTAAGACAGATTTCACTCGAAGTCGGCAAGGAAAACAGTCTCTTTATTCACGTTACACTTGTTCCGTTCCTTCGTGGCTCGGACGAGCATAAATCCAAGCCCACCCAGCACTCCGTTAAAGAGCTTCAGGGAATGGGAATTCGTCCCGACATAATTGTTCTTCGCTGTGACGAACCGCTTGAGGATTCAATCTTCAAGAAAATTTCCATGTTCTGCAACGTTAAGCCGGACTGCGTAATCGAAAATATCACTATCCCGTATCTTTATGAAGCACCGCTCATGCTTGAACAAGCAAACTTCTCCTCCGTTGTTTGCCGTGAGCTTAATATTGATGCTCCTGCGGCAGACCTCACAGAGTGGACAAACCTTGTTGACAGAATCAAGAATCGCAAGCATATTGTACATATCGGTCTTGTCGGCAAGTATGTTCAGCTCCATGACGCATATCTCTCTGTTGCCGAAGCAATGCGCCATGCAGGCTATACGCTCGACACACACATTGACATAAACTGGATAGATTCCGAGCAGCTCACCAAGGAAACCTATGAGGATACGCTCAAAGACCTTGACGGAATCATCGTTCCCGGCGGATTCGGCGGCAGAGGCATTGAGGGTATGATTCTTGCCGCAAAGTATGCAAGAGAGAACAATATCCCCTATTTCGGAATTTGTCTCGGCATGCAGATTGCCGTTATCGAATACGCAAGACACGTTTGCGGAATTGCCGATGCACACTCGGGTGAATTTGATGAGATTTGTAAAAACAAGGTTATCGACTTCATGCCCGGTCAGAGTGAAAACATTGACAAGGGAGGTACACTCCGTCTCGGTGCATATCCTTGCGTAATTGCCGAGGGAACAACCATGGAACGTTGCTACGGCACGAATGAAATTTCCGAGAGACACCGCCATCGTTATGAATTCAACAACGATTACCGCGACATTCTCACAGAAAACGGACTTGTTCTTTCCGGCAAATCTCCCGACGGCAGACTTGTTGAAACCGTTGAGCTTTCTGACCGCCCGTTCTATGTCGGCGTTCAGTATCATCCCGAATTTAAGTCCAGACCCAACAAGGCACATCCTCTCTTCAAGGGCTTTATCGAAGCAGCATTGAAGAAGCAGGAGGAGAAATAATTAAATCAATCTACCTCTCCTTTTCATAAAGGGGAGGTAAAACATTTTGAAGCTTTCCATATTAAATTTAAACTCGCTCTTGACACACATCATTAGAAACTGTATCATTTATATAAATCATTTCAGAAAAGGGGTACCCACACTATGGCTTATCTGACCGACATTGAAATTGCACAAGGCTGCAAGATGAAACACATCAGGGACATTGCCGCAACGGCTCATGTTGACGAAAAATACATTGAGCAATACGGTAATCACAAAGCAAAAATTGATCTCTCCCTGCTCGGCGAAACCGACCGAAAGGACGGCAAGCTCGTTCTTGTAACCGCTATCACACCCACTCCGGCAGGTGAGGGTAAAACCACCACAACCATCGGTCTTGCCGACGGTTTGAGAAGAATCGGCAAAGATGCCGTTGTTGCTCTCCGTGAGCCCTCGCTCGGCCCTGTTTTCGGAATCAAGGGCGGCGCAGCAGGCGGCGGATATGCCCAGGTCGTCCCGATGGAAGATATCAATCTCCACTTCACAGGCGATTTTCATGCTATCGGTGCGGCAAACAATCTTCTTGCCGCCATGCTCGATAACCATATTCAACAGGGCAACGCCCTCGGAATCGACGTTCGCAAAATCACATGGAAGCGTTGTGTCGACATGAATGACCGTCAGCTTCGCTTCATTGTTGACGGAATGGGCGGCAAGGCAAACGGTGTTCCTCGTGAGGACGGATTTGATATTACAGTTGCTTCCGAGATTATGGCCGTTCTTTGTCTTTCGACATCGATTTCCGACCTCAAGGATAGACTTTCAAAAATTATTGTCGGTTATACATATGATGATAAGCCCGTTACCTGCGGTCAGCTAAAGGCTCAGGGCGCAATGACCGCACTTCTCAAAGACGCAATAAAGCCGAACCTTGTTCAAACACTGGAGGGCACACCCGCATTTGTTCACGGAGGTCCGTTTGCCAACATCGCACACGGATGCAACTCCGTTATGGCAACAAAAATGGCTCTCAAAATGGGCGATTACGCTGTCACCGAGGCAGGCTTCGGTGCTGATCTCGGTGCAGAGAAATTTCTCGATATCAAGTGCAGAATGGCAGGCCTTACGCCCGACGCAGTTGTTATTGTCGCAACTGTTCGTGCGCTCAAAATGCATGGCGGACTTGACAAAAAGCAGCTTGACACCGAGGATCTCGGCGCACTCGAAAAGGGTATTCCGAATCTTCTTCGCCATGTTTCAAACATTAAGAATGTTTATAAGCTTCCGTGCGTTGTTGCCGTCAACCGTTTCCCGACCGATACGGATGCCGAAATTGATTTCATTATCAAAAAGTGCAAGGAGCTTGGCGTAAACACAGTGCTTTCAACCGTATGGGCTGAGGGCGGCAAGGGTGGAGAGGCCCTTGCAAAAGAGGTTGTTCGTCTCTGCGAAGAGGAAAAGGGAGACTTCACTTTCTCATACGACACCGAAATGACGATCGCCGAAAAAATCGAAGCGATCGTTAAGAAGGTTTACGGCGGAGACGGCATAAGCATAATGCCGAATGCCAAGAAGCAGATTGCGCAGCTTGAATCACTCGGATTCGGCAAGTGCCCCGTTTGCATTGCAAAAACGCAGTACAGTTTCTCCGATGACCCGACCAAGCTCGGTGCACCCGAGCATTTCACCGTAACGGTCAAGAACGTAAAAATATCAGCAGGTGCAGGCTTCATCGTTGTCCTGACAGGCGATATCCTTACAATGCCCGGCCTTCCGAAATCTCCGGCAGCCGAAAGAATCGATGTTGACGAAAACGGAAAAATTACAGGTCTGTTCTGATAAACAGGCATAGAAGCCGTAAGCACTGATTTGTGCTTACGGCTATTTTTTACTATGTTTGTCTGTTGATCTTCCCTATAAAATCGTTTTACACTTGGAAATCCAACCGGCGATACTCCGTTTCATTGTCATCAATAAACACCTTAATTATCGAGCCATCAGGTTAACCCTTAACAGCTTTTCTTTTCAAAGTAAAAAGCCGTTGTCTGCACTTTAAAATACAAACAACGGCTTTCATTATTATTTATATTCTTAAATTATTTCAACTTATCTTCCAAAGATAAAATTGAAGATATCTCTTATAAAAGCAAAAATGTTCCTGAAAAATCTTGTTGTTCTTGAAATAACTTCAACCTCAACCTCCGCTGTTACTCCTGAAATCGGCTCAGTTACAGTGAGCGTTGTTTTTCCGTAATGCTTGCCGTAAACGGTGATTGAACCCGTCTCCGGATTATATTCGGCAGTTGCAATCTTTTCATTACCGACGGAAACCTCAAGTCCATCATAGTTGAACATAGAGCCTATCGGATAAACCTCGGGAAAAACGTTCTCGCTTGTACGTTTAATAACAGTGATATCGTCAAGTTCAATTACATCGGGAGAAATCGTTTTGCCGTCAACCACATGAAATACGGAATCAACCGGCTTATCGTTCTCATCATAGCTGCCTTCTACATATATGCCGTAAAGCTCTCCGGCCTTATATTCAAAGGGTACATCTGCCGGGAATCCGTCGGTGTCAATAGAGCCGTAGTAAATATTTCCGGACGTATCCATAACCGAAATATTCGGGCACTCATAAGACCAGATATCGCAAACTCCGTCCTCGGTCGGCTTAAAAATAAAGTATTCGGTTCCGTTCGCCATGTAGGATTCGCCTATTTTGATCTCCTTGAGATCTTGTACTCTTGTGATTTTGAAGGTAACGGTTGTTTCGGTAAATGTGATCTCCTCTTCCGAATCCGGCAAGCCTATTTCGACGGAAACATCCAAATCGCTGCCTTTTTTTGCCATGAAAATATCATCATCTTCAAAATTTGAAAAATCCAAAATATCTTCCTCTTCAGAAACATCCATAAAATAAAGATGTATCGAAGAAAAGATTTTTTCCTCGTTTCCGACAACAACAGATGCGATGCCGAAATCTTTTTCTTTGAACTTAATTGATGCACTGAGGCGATATGCTCCGTCCTCGGGTGCGGTAAACGTGTAGGTCGCCGTATCATTTTTGAGAGTGACCGTATACTCCTTGTCAAGTTCAATCGGCGTGCTGTCCGCTGCAAACGCGATTATCGAGATTGAGAACATCATAACAACCGCAAGCAAAATGCTGAGTAGTTTTTTCATATAAATTCTCCTTGTGCTTTATTAAGGGTGAGCGCCCTCTCCCTTTACATTATTTATAGCTGATTTTGCCATAAAAATCAATAGCCTTTACATTTTTTTGACAAAAATACATTATTTTATGGTGAAAACGCATCAGCTTTATGAAAAATTCCCATGAAAACTTTAACGGGTAAACAATACAAGCTCCATATTGAATCTTTTTTATTGTTTCATCTCTGAAAAACACCTCCCATTGATTCAACCAATGAGAGGTGCACTCTGTTATATAGCTTTGTTATAAATCAAACGGAAGAAATGCTATTGCAACGGCAAAGACAAGCGACGGAAGCAGGTTTGCAACCTTGATTCTTTTATCCCATACAAGATTAACTCCAACGCAGAAAATCAAAATCGAGCCGATGAGAGAAAGATTTGCCAATGCGCCGTCCGTCATCAGCGGCTTAATAAGCCGTGCAAGAGCAGTCATCAGTCCCTGGAAAACAGCAACCGGAATTGCCGAAAAAATACACCCTTTTCCGAGCGAACAGGTCATTACCATTATTATAATAAAGTCAAGGATTGCTTTCGTTGCAAGTATTGAATAATCGCCGGAAATCCCGTCCTTAATTGAACCGACCACCGCCATTGCGCCTATGCAAACCGTCAGCGATGCAGTTACAAAGCCTTCAACAAAGCTTTTGTCCTTTGCATTTCCTGTCTTAATTTTCAGCCATTCGCCGAAACGCTCAAAGCCGTGCTCAATATTAAGAATCTCACCGACCAAAGCTCCGAGAGCAAGACTTGCAACAATAAGCATTGAGCGTCCTGCCGAAAGTGATGAACCCGAAAGCTTGAGCATTCCCTCCATCGCTCCTGCGATTCCGATAAAAAGTACGCATATACCGCTCGCTTTTTGCAGCGAATCCTGAATTCTTTCGTTAAGAATTTTGCCGAACAAAAGACCGAACACTCCGCCGACAATTATTGCCGCAGAATTTATGATTGTGCCGAGACCTGCCAAAATAAACTACCTCTTTAAATTTACAGCTTTTTTATTCCCGAAATTTTTTGAACTTCCACCATGTTGTCGTCGATGTTCATTATCTTTTTCGAGTCATTAAATCTGCCCTTTGCATTGTTGGGATTATGTATTATGGTGTCAAAAAACCTGACAATCCAAAACAAAGGCAAAAGAAATTTTTTATTCTTCAAAACCGGATAACGAATTTTCATCTCATCATAATTAAGAAAAATTATTCCGAAAATATTTTTTATTTTTTTTGAATGAATATCTTCATCAATATTATCTAAAATAAAACTGTTTTGCATTGATATTCCGTCAATGCCGTAAACACCGCCGGAAACTATATATTCCGACATTATATCAAATTCTCCATCGAAGTTGCCGGAATACCAGTCGTATGTAATCTTTCTGATTTTGTTGCAGAAAACGAGCAGTCCGATTTTTTCAAGCTCGCCGTTAATATAGTTGAAATCGAGCGACGGGAGAACTTTTTCGTAAACATACAAATCAAGCAGCGAACGAATTCCTGTTCCGCCGTAGCGATAGTGCTTTGCAATATGAGCAACAAGGAAAACATAAAAATCCTCATCCGAGAGCTTATATTCGTATTCGCTTTCCTCACACCTGTGCGGCAAACGAAAGCCGTCGCCGTAGTACGCAGAGAGCGTCTCATGACAACTGTCCACCATCGAGCGGTGAAACTCAATATATGCATTGTCTTTTTTTACGTTCGAATGGAGATCACCCTCGCCGACAAATTTAAAGCCGTCAGCGATAAAGGCCTTAACGACCTCATTGCACCGGGATGCTTCGACAAGGATGTCGATATCGCCCATTGTTCGCATATCGGGAGAGGGATAAAACTTTTTCATCACCGAGCCTTTGAGAAGCATGTGACGGACGCCCATTTCATCAAGCTTTTTGCAAGCGTCACCGGCGGCAAGCTCCTGCTGAGCCTCCACGATCATCTTTTGCATACGGAATTCATCGAGAAATCGCGCCGTGTGTTCATCCGGTTTGATTTTAAGTGACTCTGCGGCATAGGCAACCAGATTAAGTACGCTCTGCTTCTTTGCAAAGTCAATTATTCCCTGCCAGTCAGCATTATCATTCTCCGGCGGGGCAACGCCGTTAACCACTGAAGCTACCAGTTTGATAACATAGGCCGCAATTCTTTTTTTCTCAACCGTAAGCATCAAAAATCCCTCATTTTCATTATTTACGGATAAATTATATATTATTGAAAGAAAAAAGTCTATACTAATTTTGATTTTTATATTGACATTGACAGCGATTTATGATAAAATATCCGAGCATTAGGAGAGATACCGAAGTGGTTATAACGGAACGGTCTTGAAAACCGTCGTATGGCAACATACCGTGGGTTCGAATCCCACTCTCTCCGCCATCTTGCAGGACTTCCGATTTCGGAGGTCCTGTAACAACAAAATAGTAACTGTTTTGTTACCAATGGAGAAGTACTCAAGTTGGTGACGAGGCGCCCCTGCTAAGGGCGTAGGTCGGGTAACCGGCGCGGGAGTTCGAGTCTCCCCTTCTCCGCCAAGAAAAAGCCAAGTCAAATGATTTGGCTTTTTCTTTTTCTATAAATCGGTTCCCAAATTGTTATTTTTTCGGGATATTTTAGCTCTTTTGTCAAAAATGTTTATTTTGAATTACAATCTTTCAAGTTAGGTTGTTTTATGTATAATAATATGCTATAATACAAAATATCATGATTGTATATGGGGGTTTATCAATGAATTACGATGTTGCCGTTGTGGGTGCAGGCGTTATCGGTTCGCTTATCGCAAGAGAACTGAGCCGCTATGATATCAGTGTTGCGCTTGTTGAAAAATGCAACGACGTGGCAATGGGCACTTCAAAAGCAAACAGTGCGATTGTTCATGCAGGTTTTGATGCAATGCCCGGCACACTTAAAGCACGCTTCAACGTCAGGGGAACAGAGCTTATGCCGGAGATTTGCAAAACGCTGAACGTTCCTTTCAAAAATATAGGTTCGCTTGTTGTTGCTTTCTCAGATGAAGAAAAAGAAACCTTAAATGTTTTGCTTGAAAGAGGAAAGGCAAACGGTGTTCCGAACCTTGAAATCTATGATGCGAACAAGCTTCATGAGGTTGAACCGAATATCAGCGATGAGGCAAAGGCTGCTCTTTGGGCACCGACGGCAGGTATTGTCTGTCCCTATGAGCTGACGGTTGCGGCAACGGAAAATGCCGTTGTAAACGGTACGGATTTCATTCGTAATTTTAGGGTTAAAAAGATTGATTTTGACGGCAACTGCTTCACTCTTGCCGACGGCGAAAAATCTATCGCTGCAAAATACATAATTAATGCCGCAGGTGTTTACAGCGACGAGATTGCTGCACTTATAGGCGATGATTCAATAAAAATTATCCCGAGGAAGGGCGAATATATGCTCTGTGACAAATCGGTCGGTTCACTCGCAAAGCATACAATATTCCAGTGTCCGTCTAAGATGGGCAAGGGCATTCTTGTCACCCCGACGGTTGACGGCAATCTGCTCATCGGTCCGAGTGCACTTGATATTGAGGACAAGGAGGACGTTTCAACAACAGCAAGCGAGCTTGCCGACGTTCTCAAAGCTGCTCAAAAATCTGTACCGACGGTTTCCACAAGGGCAGTCATCACCTCCTTTGCAGGCCTCAGAGCGCACGGCGTGAACGATGATTTTATCATTAAGCCGAGCAAAAAGAATGACCGTTTCTTTAACGTTGCAGGCATTGAATCTCCGGGTCTCTCCGCCGCCCCGGCTATTGCCGAATATGTCGGACAGACAGTTGCAAAGGCAATCGGTGCGGAGGAAAAATCCGATTTTGTTCCCGAGCGCAAAGCTCCGGTTCGCTTCAGAAACATGAGCAATGAGGAACGCAAGGAGCTTGTTAAGAAGAATCCCGCTTACGGCAGAATCATTTGCCGTTGCGAGACAGTCACCGAGGGCGAAATTCTCGACGCAATTCATGCTCCGGCAGGTGCAAGAGATGTTGACGGTGTTAAGCGCAGAACGAGAGCCGGTATGGGTCGATGCCAAGGCGGATTCTGCGGATCAAAGGTTGTTGAATTGCTTGCCCGTGAGCTTGGCACGGAAATCAACGAAATAACAAAATTCGGCGGCGAATCGAAAATTCTCTATGACAGAACAAAGTGAGGCGGGAAATATGCTTAATTATGATATAGTTGTAATCGGCGGAGGTCCTGCCGGAATGGCAGCCGCCATCAAAGCCAAAGAGTGCGGCGTTGACAGCATTCTTGTGCTTGAGAGAGCCGAGACCCTCGGCGGTATTCTTGAGCAGTGTATACATACAGGCTTCGGACTTCATTATTTCGGCGAAGAGCTTTCAGGCCCGGAATATGCCGACAGATTTATTCAGCTTGTGCATGAAAAAGGAATTGAATACAAAACGGACACAATGGCACTTGAAATAACGGACGACAACGTTGTTTATGCAGTCAACAAAGAGGACGGCTTGCTTGAAATTCAAGCAAAAGCCATTATCCTTGCAATGGGCTGTCGTGAGCGTCCGAGAGGTGCGCTTAATATTGCCGGAACAAGAGCTTCGGGCGTTATGACAGCCGGCACGGCGCAGAAATACGTTAACATAGACGGCTATATGCCCGGCAAAAAGGTTGTTATCCTCGGTTCGGGCGACATCGGCCTTATCATGGCAAGACGAATGACCCTTGAGGGTGCAGAAGTTAAGGTCGTCTGCGAGCTTATGCCTTATTCAAGCGGACTTACAAGAAATATTGTTCAGTGCCTTGACGATTTCAACATTCCGCTTCGTCTGAGCTGCACCGTAATTGAGGTTCACGGCAAGGACAGAGTTGAGGGCGTTACGATTGCCGACGTTGATGAAAATCGCCGTCCTATCAAAGGCACGGAGCAGTACATTGAGTGTGACACGCTTATGCTTTCGGTCGGTCTTATTCCCGAAAACGAGCTTACAAGAGCGGTCGGC
>OQWM01000059.1_pt1 | contig 50917 bp, 37 predicted proteins | sample 1691531 | NCBI WGS metagenome assembly OQWM01 (sample SAMN03418257, study PRJEB22391) | human gut metagenome | biome: human-gut; feature: organic feature; material: feces | host: Homo sapiens | place: Tanzania | collected 2013-01
CCATACGCGGTCGGCGCGGCTATGTGCTCGCTGTCGCTGCGCGCATACACCGCGCTTTTTTTTCGCCCGCTTTGGCTATCGCCATACGCGGTCGGCGCGGCTATGTGCTCGCTGTCGCTGCGCGCATACACCGCGCTTTTTTTTCGCCCGCTTTGGCTATCGCCATACGCGGTCGGCGCGGCTATGTGCTCGCTGTCGCTGCGCGCATACACCGCGCATATCGATGGCTTGCAAATTCAATCCATCGCGCTTCGAATGAGTTTTTTTTCGCCCTCGTCGAGTTGCAAATAGAGCATGGCATCTTCGAGAGATTTTCGTTCTTTCGTCATAATCCGCTTTGTCATGGCAACGAGCTGTTCGAGTTTTCCGACTTCTTTACCCTTTTTTATGCCTTTTTTTTCTCCGAGTTCCATGCCGAGCTTTTTACCGAGCTTTTTGCCTTCTGAACGGTAATAATCTTTGTAGCTTTCGAGTCTGCTTGCCATTTCCCAATCCTCCTCTTCGTGTTCTTGGTATTCGTCGAGTAGTTTTTCAAAGATCTTGTCGCCTGTGATCTTTCCCAAAAGCGCCAATACTTCTTCGACATATTGGACTTTGACGTTTGGGAAGGGCCATCTCTTTGGGTTGCGAAAATGTCGCAGACACAATGCAATCGTCTTGAGATCGCCATCGAGCTTGTCGATTTGCTTGCTGGTGAGCCAAGCGAGCTCGATAATGCGGATACGGTAATCGACAAACCAGCGCTTGATACGCTTTGGAACACTGCAACACTCGCTGAGCGCTCGTGGTGCATCCCAACGCTTATCATAGCCAAAATACAGCACAAACGTAACAATCGGGATGATTTTTCCTTTCCCCTTTGCATGTTTTGCCTGCACTTTGTATCCCATAGCATCGTAAGCCATGATGCGAATGGGCATGTCTTTGGCCGGTTTCGTCTGGTTTTCAAGCCCATATAGAGCAATGCTAACGCCGAAATCGTCTCGCAGGCATTTGATGATGTCGCGAATCTGATGACTGGTCTGATGCCGGTTGACCGTGACAGTCTCGGGCGATGCATCGGATAGATCTTCGGGTTTGATTGGAGGTTCACCTCTGGTCACAAAAAATGCATTGAGAAACGAAGCAAACACATCGTTCATCGCGAATAGACTCTTTTCACGCAAATCGAGTTCACCCATACAGCCTCCTTTCGAGCTAAGGGAAGAGCGTCGCAGCAGTCGACAACGCCAGAGTGCAATACTCACTCTTTACACTCACATGGCGTCGTAAAAAAGAAAAAGTGACGCAGTTATGTGAACTATTTTTTCGTACTTATTCTAACACATTGTTTTGAGCTGGGAATTCAGTCGATTGGTTTTTCGGAGATTCGCGATTCATTGGAGGGGGACGGGGCGTTTCGATGCCGATCGCATTGTGTGCCTTTGTTGTTTCGTGTACGAAGTAACAATATATTGGTGTGGGATATGTAGGATGTTTGGAGTTGACTTGCGATGATAGAACATTTGGAAAAAAATCATTTCAGTGCATTTTGTGGTTGCATTTTTTTTTTTTTTTAAGCTGTCATATATTCTGGGCAGTAGAGTGCAAGCATCAGCTCAGATAATTATGAGCGAAAATTTACATCTTGCACATGATGAAGGAGACAAAATGATGGGTATTGGGAAAGAAAAAATCGAAAGCTTTATCAAGAAGCGTGGTGATATTATTGAGCTGAATGGAAAGTCAAATGAGGAAGCTGCCAAACAATCTCTCATTCTTCCCATGCTACGTGAGCTTGGTTACGCAACAGATTCCCTCGAAGTGTTTCCAGAATATGCAACTAACGAGCAATATTATTCTAACAAAGGAGCGAAATGTTGTGTCGACTATGCGATATTTCTCGACGGCAGCGTAACACCAAGCATCATCATAGAGGCTAAAGCACTCTCTGAAAAATTGGATGGTCATGTTGCTCAATTAGCGTCATATTATCGAGATTGTAAAGGTCTTGAACTAGGTATTTTAACTAATGGAAGTGAATATCGGTTGTTCAAAACAAGTGACGAAGATGGTTGCAATATGGATTGCAATCCAATACTATCTTTTACAATTGATGAATTATTATATAATGCTGATAAGTTGACTCTATTTTGGAAATATGCAAGTAAAGAGACTAATATACTTCGGCTAAAGTCTTCCGTTGATTCTGTTGCAACAGTATTTAAAGAAACCTCTGAACGGAATGCATTGATTAGTGCAGTAGAAAGTGTACTGAAAGCAGATAAAGAGCATCTTGATTCTGATTTTATCAAGTATTTGGTGGCTAAGGCCGGAATTGAAGTGTCCAAATGGTATGATAAGACGTATAGTATATATCGTCCGAAAGTGAAAGAGGCAATAGAACGCTCCATTAAGAAAATGCAAACAGAGTATTTATCGCTTGTCGAGAACTCACGTGCTAACAACGTGGAAAATAGCGATTCGGGTAAACAGCAAGACGCCGACAATGCAGAATCGTCAGGTACGTGTAAGCAATGTGAAAAATCGGCAGAAAAGGAACCTGTAGAGGGAGAGGGCGATAGCAAATCACGCGTCGAAACGACAGAGCTCGAACTTCAAATCGTCGATAAGGTTCAAGCGATGCTCGATGCGTCGGATTTGCCCAAAAAGCTATGGTCGAAAGAGCTCAATGATTGGATGCCGGTTGAGGTGAAATACAAAGATACGGTGAACTATATGGGGATGTTTATTCACCACTTGAGCAGTGAAGAATTGGTGAGCAGGAGATCACCTCGTTCATGGGCCATTCGCTATGGAGGGCAATACGATATTGAGAAGGGATGTATTGGCTTCAATTGTGATATCGATGATCGTGAGCTACGCACGCGTATTCCAAAAGAATTCGAGGTATTGTCGGAGCAAGGTCCATATTCGTATGTTGCGGATTGTCGCGTTCTCATTCGGTCGTTCGAAGACTTGGAGAAGCTCAAACCGGCGATTCTCTATTGCTTCAAGAATAATATTGACGCTTTTATCGAAAACAACCCACAACCGAACTAAGCGGCACGGTTGGGTGGTGCATGCCTTTTTCCCCCAGTAGCCGCCTACGGCGTCAACTGGGGGTTACTCGCCAGAACCCCTGCGGGGTTTATTTGCACGGAGCCCGTATCGCCCAGAGGGCGATAGGGCGACATGAGCGCGTATTGCCCGAGAGGGCAATAGCGCGATGGCGTAGGCGTATTGCCCGAGAGGGCAATAGCCGGAGCGCGGAGCCCGTATCGCCCAGCGGGCGATAGGGCGACCCTTGTACAAATCGCTAGTCAAGTGGGTGGCATCGTTTTGGGGCGGAGGATTCGATGTGTTTATGCTTCGAAATCGAATCGGTATTTGTCGTTTTCGACGAAGACGTAGTGGTTGTCGTCGGTGGCGAGTGTGCCGCGCACGATGCGGATGTTTGGCATGAGTTTGTGGTGATAGACGTAGTCGATGTGGCTGACGTTTGCGGGCGATAGGAAGTCTGAAGGAGCGGTGACGCCGCCCAAGTGTTCGGATCGGCCGAGAGCGATGTGAACGGCGAGTTTTTCGTCGAGCAGGACGTGTCCGACGGCTTCGATGCCGAATTCGCCCAAGACGCCAAGTCCGAGTTCGGCAATGTTGGCGCGCGCGGGATCGCTTGCAATCGAGTTGCGGAGTTCGGAGGCCCAATCGCCGTTGCCTTCGACGCATACGATGCGATTTTCGGCGACTTCGCACAGGGCGATTTCGCCGTCGTTTTCGATGGGCAGAATGCCTTGTGTTCGCGATAAGACGCCGGCGCATTCGCCTTCGTATGGGACGATATAGGCTTCGCCCGATGGCAAATTGCCGGCTTGGCCGTTGATCAAGAAGCGCCCCGACGAGGCGAATCCCATGCGATGGCGCAAGTCGAGTCGCAAATCGTAGGTCGTGCCCAAGGCGTCGAAGGTGAGTGTTGCCGTGTGCGCCAGAGTGAGCATTTTGGCGAGTTTTGTGACGCGTCGGTCGATGGCTTCGAGGTCGATGCCGAGGGCGGGCAACATTGAGAGCGTAAACCCAGGCATGGTGGCCGCGCGGAATCCGTAGCGTGCCGCGGCGAGTTTGAGCGGAGCAGTTGCCGAAAACTGGGTCAGGGCGATCCAGAATTCGGCGCGGGCATAGACGTTTGTGACGCTCGTGCTTTGGCTAGGATAGGCATCGAGATCGGCGGCCGTTGCGGGAATCTCGTCGCCCAGAGCAATGGGGAAGACGGGATTGACGAGATCGGCGTTGCCGCGTCCGACAGAGGCGTACGCACAGATGATGCAGGCGTGACGCCCTTGTTGGACGATTTTTTGGGCACATTCGGCGACGAGTTCACGGCGCGCACGCCAATCTGGGGTATCTTGTTCGGCGTTTAACGGCACGTCGACGAAGAAGCCGAATCGATGCCCCGATTCACTTGCGTTGTAACCAAAGACTTGCGAAAAGAACTTGTTTAAGTCGAAATCAATCATCGGCTTTTTCGTCGTTTTCTGTTTCGTCTTCGACGTTTGAATCGTCGATTTTGTTTTCATCGTCGGTGTTTGAATCGTCGATTATATTTTCGTCATCGACTTTTGTATCTTCGGTCATTGGGTGAATGGGAGTTTCGGCGACGGTGACTTCGTTTTCCTCGGTTTCGGCGTCGTCAATTTTATCGCCGTTATCGACGGTTTCGTCGCCCGAATTGGCATTATCGGTCGTTTGTTCTTTTAGGGCATCGTCGTTAGTCTCTTTGACTTCGTCGTGAGCGGCTTTTTCTTTTTCGTTTTTGCGTTTGACCAACCGACGAATGCCGATGGCGGCAGCCGTCGAGAGAGCCAACATGCCAACGCTTGCCAAAGTTTTGTATAAGATTCTCATCGCATTTCTCCTTATATGAGAGTCATTTCAAACGGAAACGAGCTACGAAACGAGCCAGTCGGTACCATCGGCGCGGTCGAGCAATTGAACGCCCATTTGTGCCAATTTATCGCGAATTTCATCAGAGCGCGCCCAATTTTTTTCGGCGCGTGCGGTGGTGCGTTGTGCGATTAACGCGGTGATTTCATCGACGTCGAGGCCTAGGCGTTTGACGGCCAAATCGCGCAATGTGGCGAGGGCATCGTCGGGTTGACGCGTAAACAAGCCGCAGTACGAGCCCATATTGCCGAGTGCTTGGCGATAAGCCATGAGTAGTGCGAGTTGTTGGGCAGTTTTTTTGCCGCGCGCATCGATGATTTCATTGGCCAATTTAGCGGTTTGTGCCATAGCCGCGAGTGCTTTTGGGGTGTTTAAGTCGTCGGCCATGGCTTCGACAAAGGCATCTTCGTGTTCTTTGACGATTTCTGGGTTTGCCTCGACATTGGGATGTTTGTTGGCGAGCTGCGCAATGAGCTTATTGGCGGCAGAAAGCGTGCGGTAGAGCGAAGTAATGCGCTGTGTAGCCTCGTTAATCGTATCGTGCGAGAAGTTGATGTTGTTGCGGTAGTGTGTCGTGAGGAAGAAATAGCGCAGAGCTTCGGGGTGGACTTGTTTGACGATGTCGCGCAGTGTCCAGAAGTTGTGCAAGGAGTGGCTCATTTTTTCGCCATTGATTTCGACCATTCCGACGTGCATCCAATAGCGCGCGAAGTCGCCGTCTTGTGCGCCTTTGGCTTGGGCAATTTCGTTTTCGTGGTGTGGGAAGATCAAATCGCGTCCGCCGCCGTGGATATCGAACGAGGGTGAGAGGTATTTCGTGCTCATGCACGAGCATTCGATGTGCCATCCGGGGCGTCCGCGCCCCCAAGGGGAATCCCATGCGGGCTTTTCGGGATCGGTTTCGCCTTTCCAGAGAGCGAAATCTTCGGCGCTATCTTTTGCTTCGTTGACGGCTTTTCGGACGCCGTTGATCATTTCGTCGAGGTTACGATTCGAGAATTTGCCGTAGTCTTTGAATGCCGAGACTCGGTAATAGACGTCGCCGCCGGCTTCGTAGGCATAACCGTTGTCGAAGAGCTTTTGGATGAAGGCGATGATATCGGGGATGTGTTGCGTGACGCGCGGTTCGACATCGGCCTCTGCGACGTCGATCGAAGCCATATCTTTGTGTAGCTCGTCGATCATGCGCGAAGCGAGTTCTGTCGGTGTGGTGTTTTCTTCACGCGAACGTTTGATAATTTTATCGTCGATATCGGTGTGATTTCGGACGAATTTGACGTCGTAGCCGATTTGTCGCAAGAAGCGACGGAAGACATCGAAGACGACGAATGTGCGTGCGTGACCGATATGTGGCAAATCGTAGACGGTTAAACCACAGACATAGATCGATACATGCTCAGGGATGAGCGGTTGAAAATCGACTTTTTCGCGACGCGATGTATCATAGAGACGAATGGGTACCATTTGGCACTTCCTTTAATATGGATAGAACAAATCGACAACGTCGACAACATGTGTGGCTGGCGCCGCTATCGAGCGATAGGCCGGTGCCAATTCGCAAACTTCATACCACAAAAACGCCATGCTGTAATGGCGAACGCACCTTTCTATGTTTTATTTTGTCAAAACGGCTAGAACCGTGTATAAGCGCACGATTGCGGGCTTGTGCCATGAATCGAAGATTCGCCGGTGTGAGCGACGATGAAGTGACCATGTCTAAGCATGTTATTTAAGACGATGAGACGGGAATTCTAAATGTTGAGAATTTTAATCGAAGATTCCGAGGGTAAATCTAAAATAGCGCCGATAAACCCCGATTCGGACATAACGATAGGTCGAAAAGAGGGCAATTCGATTCGACTGAAAGAGCGCAACGTGTCGCGCGAGCATGCGCGAATTTATTCGACGTCAGATGGTCTCTTTATTGAACCTGTAAAAGCGCGTTATGGTTTAAAGGTCAACTCGGCGAAGATCGATGGTCCGACGCCGTTGGCGCTTGGCGATGAGATTCGGATAGGCGATTATCGCCTCTATGTACAAGATGAAAACCAACCGCAGCCGCAGCAAGCCGATCCCGATGCGATCGTCGATATTCCGCCGGAATTGCGTCCGCGCCTCGTCGTTACGTCGTCGAACTTTGCGGGCACCGAGTATCCGATTACGAAGACGCGCGTCACGATTGGTCGTGGCGATCAGTGTGAAGTTCACATTTCGCATCCGAGTGTGAGTAGCCAGCATGCCGAGATCCGGCGTACGCCTCGTGGCGATTTCGAGATTCGCGATTTGAATAGCTCGAACGGCACAAAGGTCAATGGCGAGATGATTTCTGGGCCGGTGTATTTGACGAGCGGTTGCATGATCGCACTGGGGCACGTGATCATGCGATTCTGTGCGCCAGGAGATTTTTGGACGCTCAATTTTGGGCACTACGAAGATAAATCGCGCGTGTCGTTCCCGATGATGGTGTTCATGGCGATTATCATGCTATGCGTCGGCGCATTGACGGCGATTGTCGTCGTGACCCAACTCAATGGCAATCAAGATAAGGGTGCGACTGTCAATCAAAATGTCGATAGTAAGGCGAACGATTCGTCGAGCGAAGAGTTTATGACGAAGATCGTGCTTTGTGGTGCTCTGATCGACTCGGGATCGTATGAAGAAGCTCAAAAGGCGTGTGACGAAGCCGCGGCACTTTCGCCCGATTCTCCTCTGCTCAAGCCCACGCTTGAGAAGTTGCGCACGAATCAGGATTCGCAGAGTGCCTATGACGACGTCGTAGCAAGCCTTTCGGATAAACGTTGCGACGATGCAGACGATAGCTTTAATCGCATTGTACCGCCGTCGAATGCCTTTAATCGTGCGACGCAGGAGAATTTGGGCGATCAAATCAAGCGTTGTAAGATCGAGCGTTATTACGATAAGGCAATGGTTGCCATCGACAACAACGATATCGACACGGCAAATATGCTTTTGCGCAATATTCGTTCGCTCGATCAGTACGCCGACGAAGCGTCAAGAGTTCAAGCTCGACTCGACGAGAGACGTCCTTCGCGCGTGTCGAGGCGTAGCCACGATAGCGGATCGGCAAAGGTTGCCGAAGCGCCAGCGCCCGCACCCGTGAAAAAAGAGGACGTCAATGACATTTGTAAGCAAGCTGGGCTTGCAAAGATCAAAGACAAGTGCAAGGGTTATCGGCTCTATAAAAAGGCGATGGAGATTGGCGGTGCTAGTGATGCTTGCAAACGCGCCGCCGAAAGTACGATCAGAGACTACAAGAAGCAGTGTGAATAGAATGAACTGAGTTGTGAATGGGAAGCGCACACGAAAGTGTGCGCTTTTTTGTATTTTGCTCGGAGGGGGGAGGGCGCAAGTCTATTGGCTTGCGGGGAAGTCGCTAGCGATGGGGTTTGTGCGAAAGCCGGTTGCAATGGGAAAATGGAATTACTTTAGAACGGGGAGTTCTCTCGTGTCGCGTGGCAGGCTTTTGCGGTGGCAATGTTTGCATCGGAAAGTGACCATTTTATAGGTGCATGAAAGGATGGGAATAAATACGAGCAATATGCAAAAGAGAACGCAGATGATTATCCAAACAACGCCGTTAGAAGTGATTTCGGTTTTGTAATTGGCTTGCAACTTTTTGCCACAACAAGGACAATAGGCGTATCCCTTTCGGATGCGAATGGCGTCGGTGTATTCTTCATCGTCGATGTCGTCATCGTATTCGTCGTCATCGTCGCGACGTTTGCGGCTTCGCGTGGCGCTAGACTGATTGATGTAGTTTTTGAAAGCCTTTTCTCGAGCAGAATCTTTTGCCGATGGGCGTTTTTGATGCGATGTGTCGTCGATGATGTCGTCGTCGTAGGAAGAGTTTTTGGGTTTGACGCGGTCGCCGCCTGCCATATCGTCGAGTTGTTGGTCGAATGCTTGCTGTTTTTTTTCGAGTTCGTATCGAACTTTTGTAATGTAGTGATCGACGTCATCGGCGATGCTCGAAGCAGAGCGATATTCGATTTCGGCGACGCGTTGGATGTAGTCTTCGAATTGATCGGTGTACTTTAAGTCGGCGAGAGCGGGGAGGATTGACTCGTAGTCGACGGGTACTTTGAGCCAATTGTCGAGTCTTTTGATGGCTTCTTCTCTTTGCATTCTTACAGTCCTTTCGACGAATTAAGTCGCTGTTGGGCGCGAGAGGGCGCATGTGGTTTATGAGAATAGGAGTCGTCCTTGGGATTCGATGCTGTAGGGTTTGGGGGCACCTTCGATGGGATGTCCGTCGATGTAGCCCTCGACGAGCTTGCACATGTAGTCGGCGTCTTTGGGATTGTCGACGTAGTTGAGATTTGTCGTGTCGAGCATATAGACGGGGCATTGTTTCCAGCGATCCCATAGGGCTTGGTATCGAGCACGCAAAGCGTCGAGGTAGTCGGATTCGATGACTTGTTCGGCATCGATGGATCGCCGGTGTATGCGCGAGAGGATGACATCGGTAGGGGCATCGAGATAGATGACGAAATCGGGGCAACAAACGTGGTGGCTGAGTAGCTCTGTGAAGCGGTTATAGAGCCCCATTTCTTCGTCGTTGAGCGTTTGTTCGGCGAAGAGGCGATCTTTTTCGAAGAGGTAATCGGCGACGGTTAGGCTTTCGAAGAGCGATCGCTGGAGGAGTTCGACTTGTTGTTGATAGCGCCCAGCTAGATAGAACATTTGCGCAGGGAATGCGTAATGCTTTGGATCGGCATAGAAACTCGCCAAAAAGGGGTTTGCCTCGCACGGCTCAAGGACGAGGCGCGCGTTGAGGCGTTTTCGCAAGAGATGGCAGAGACTCGTTTTTCCGACACCAATCAAACCTTCAATGACAATGTAGTTCGACAAAAGAATACCCCAAACGATTGATTTTACAGATGAAAAAAGAAATTAAATCGGGCATCGCGATTTGCAGGCGAGCCCGTATGTACATCCTTAAATAAACCAGTTTTCGCCGTTCACCAAACAAATCTTTGAACGATCCCTTTCGGAGGAGGTGGTGACGAATCGGTTGACAATTTGAATCTTCTATAGCATAATGTTCGGGCTTTTTGGAGAAAAAAGCCACGGTCCTGTAGCTCAGATGGATAGAGCAGTTGATTCCTAATCAAAAGGTCGCAGGTTCGACTCCCGCCAGGATCATTTTTCAAATCGATAGTGACATGAAACCCGCCGGATTGGCGGGTTTCTTTTTGCTCGGGATCTTGCTTTGGCGGGCGATCTACTCGACGACCAAGACTTTTGCGCCTTGTGGCGGTAGGAGACGAAAGACTGCGGGAGCAAATTCGACATCGAGGTCGCGTTTGTCGATGCGTAGCTGGACATCGGCTTTTTCGATGGGTAGGCTAAATCGAATTATGTCGGGGAATCGATAGACGACGTCGCCAGACTTTTGCGACGTAAAATTAGAGGCTTCGTAGCGATAGATGACGTCGCCTTTTGCATTGGAGACGTCGATTCGGAAGATGTCTTTATCGGGCCATGAATAATATGCTTTTTGCGTGGCACCGTTTATAAGGGGGAGCGCATAGCAGTAGCCTCCGAGCTTAGAATCCCAGTAGAATTCGGCCGTTTCGTGGGCATTGGGCGCGAGTTCGTCGGTTGGGTATGATCCAAAAAGGACGCGGTGCAGGTCGAGAGCAGAGAGCCTGACGGGGAGAATGGACGAAATGGAATCGGGGGTTGCTCGCCCTGTGACATAGGCATTTTGCCCGACGTCGAATAACCCGAACGTCGTGCCATCGGTGACGAGGACGGCAATTGCTTTATCGAAGGCCGATACGGTCATGCGCAGCTGCGCATTGTCATCGGCGGAGAGGATGAGTTCTTGCCCAACAGCCCGCTTTTTGTTTTTTTCGTCGACGTAATCGACGCGAGCAATGGCTCTCATCGTTTCGGGGACAGGTCGCACGGCTTCGACGATTTGGCGTTGAGCATCGGCTAGCTCGACTTGTGGCGTCGGTATGGAACGCGCACACGATGAAGAAAATGCGCTAATGAGTAGGATTGATAGAAGAATCGACAAGTAATTAATAGATTGGCTGTATTTTTTATTCATGATGACTCGAAGGATGGAGAACTTAGACGGGCATGGGGCTTGTAGGAGGCCGATCGTCGGCGTTTAGTATGACATGTGGGTGGCTAAGAATTCAACCGATAATGATGCGTGGGAGAAGTCGTTGGAAAAGAGAAAAGGCAACCGGAATGCGTAGCAAAACCCGATGGACAGAACAACGCATTCTTGACAGTTTTTGCAAAGGGGAATAGAAGAGCAGCGGCATTTTAGCGTTCAAAGAGCGCAGTTTGTTTTTTTCTAATTCACAGTGAATGGAGAGGAGTTCATATGCTTAGTGTGACCATTACCGAGAAAGACGGTCCATCATCCGTACAGACATTTGACAGTACTAAGTCCGAGGTTCTCATTGGGCGTATTAAGGGTAATGATATTGTCCTAGGCAGATCGAATATCTCGAAGCGGCATTCTCGAATTGTCGTCAAAGATGGGAAGATCATCGTGATCGACCTTAAGAGCACGAATGGAACGTTTGTCAATGGCGAGAAGATCACGGGTCCTCGAGTGATGGAAGAAGGGGACAAGATTTTTATCGGTGATTTTACGATAGAGGTGCGCGAAACAGGTGGTGGAGCGGCAGTTGGTTCGTCGGTAGGTGCACCGTCGATGCAACCGTTTCCGAGTGGTCCGAGTGCGGCATCGCTTCCGTCGATTGGAGGCGTTGAGCCGCAACACATGGCGGGGCCAACGATAGGTGGTCCGCGTGCAGGTGGTGTGCGTCCGAGCATGCCGGGAATGGCGTCGACAGCGGGCGTGCCTGGTCCAATGGGTCCTGGTTTGTCGTCGCCGATGGACATGGCATCGCCGATGGGCATGGGTCCTGGGGCGGCACCGAGTTTAGGTGGCCCGATGGGTCCTGGGGCGGCACCGAGCCTTGGTGGTCCGATGGGGCCGGGGGCTGGCCCGATGGGGCCTGGAGTGGCACCGAGCCTCGGCAGTCCGATGGGGCCGGGGGCTGGCCCGATGGGGCCTGGCGCAGCGCCGAGTTTAGGAGGTCCGATGGGGCCAGGGGCAGGTCCGATGGGCCTCGGAGCAGCACCGAGTTTAGGAGGCCCGATGGTCCCTGGAGCAGCGCCGAGTCTTGGTGCCCCTATGGGCCCCGGCGTTTCGCCTAGCCTCGCCGGACCTAGCAACAGTATGGAACAATCATCGGCACCGATGGGCCCTGGAGCAGCGCCGAGTCTTGGTGCGTCGCCGGCAATTTCGGCTCCGAAAGGACCAAATCTCGGTGTATCGAGCGCTCCAATGGGTGGTGCCGATCATGCGCCGAATCTCGGCGCGAGCATGTCTCAGATCGGTGGTCCGAGCGCCAGCTTGGTCTCTTCGCCGCTTGGCGCAAGCCAATTGGGTGTGTCGGGATCGCGTTCGATGTCGAATTTGTCGAGCGTCAAACAGCCTTCCAATATTGGTGCGCCGGCTAGCGAAGGGATCATGGATAAATCGCTCCGCAGCGCGAGCAAATCAGTAGCGGGTTCGCGTGGTGTGCAAAGTGTGCGAAACGTTGGAACTGCTGCATTGCCCGAAGAAATCGTCGTCGACGATGCTCGCACTCCAGAGAGTGACGCATGGATCAAAGCAGCTCGCGTTGTCATGGATAAGTATTTGTCGATGAACGATTTTCAGACGATTGCGTCGATGCCCTATCCGCCCGAGCCCGAAACGCAGGATTCGTGCTATAATCAGCTCATGGAATGCATCAATAGCTGTAGAAGTCAGTTGGGCAGTGTCAATCCCGATTCGCTCGTCGATTTCTTGCTCAAAGAGGCATGTGGCTTGGGCGCAGTCGATTCGCTCATCGACGATACCGAAGTGAGTGCGTTTAACGTCTACAATTTCGAGACGATCGTCGTCGAGCGCAAAGGGCATCGCGAAATTTCGAGTTTGCAATTTACGAGTGCTGATACGCTCTATCTCGTGGCGCAGCGCTTGTTGCAATTCAATGGTTTGACACCGCAAAATGCTCCAGCCGTGTCGGAAGTTCGTTTTGGCGATGGCACGCAAATCGAAGTCGTCATTCCGCCAGTTTCGGTGGCATCGACGTCGATCGTCGTTCGCAAGCCGAACCACGAATATCGTGCGCTTCACGTCCTTAGTCAACATGGCATGCTGTCGCATGAAATGGAGGAATTCCTCAATCTTTGCGTCAAGGCGCGTCGCAATATTCTCATCGTCGGTGCCCAAACATCGGGCCGTACGACGCTCTTGAACGCTCTCGGTGCCGAAATCCCCGATGGCGAACGCATCGTCACGGTTGAAAATTCCGCCGTTTTGGTCATGCCGCAGTTGTATGTGATGAGTCTCGAAGCGCAGAATGCCACGTTTGGGCAAGGTGGCGATTTGGGTTCGCTCATTCGCCAAGCCGGTCGTTTGCGAGCCGAACGTGTCCTCGCCGATTCGCTCCAAACGGCATCGGATGCCACGGCGTTTGTGTCGTCGGTTTGCTCGGGAGCGCAAGGCTCGATTGCCACGGCGTATGGACTCAATGCAAGCGAGGGATTTGCACAGTTCAAACGCATGGTTGGAACCGATCCGAATGTCGCTTCGCTCGTCGGCAATATCGATATCGTCGTGAACGTGCGAGCTTTTACGGATGCGAAGCGCAGAATCGTCGAGATTGCTGAAGTCGTGGAACAAAACGGCGAATATCAACTCGTTCCGATCTTCATTTGGTCGGGGTCGGGCATGGGAAATATGGCCGTTGGCGACGGATCGTTCAAGGCGCTTGGCAACATTCCCAACTTCTATCGCGAACTCGAACGCGGCGGTATGGCGCTCGATCCATCTATCTTCAATCCATAAATCCGCAATAGGGGCTTATGTATACACTTATCATAGAAGACCGCCATGGGCGGTCTGCCGCTGAAATATCGTTCGATCACGGAAGTTACTCCATCGGACGCGTCGACGGAAACGACGTCGTTTTGCCGTCGAATTCTGTCTCGCGCTCGCACGCGCGCATCTTCGTTGCCAATAACAAATGTTACATCACCGATTTGGGGAGCGCCAATGGCGTGCTCGTCGACGGTGCATTGATTCAGGATAAGACTGAGATCAAAAATGGCTCGAAGATTCGCATTGGCGAGTACACGCTCTATTTGGAATACAAAGATCAGAAAGAGATGAATGCCGGACAAGATGTCCTCAAAACTCAAATCGTTTCGGGCAACGAAAGTGGATATAAACTCGTTCGCGTAGGCGATAAATTCGCCGGCGAAGAGTTTATGTTGACCGAGGCATCGAACTCGATTGGGCGAACAGAAGACAATTACATCTTGCTTACCGAAGATTCGATTTCGCGTAACCACGCAAAAATCGTCAACGTCAATCTCAATTACTTTGTCGTCGATCTCGGATCTTCGAATGGCACATTCGTCAACAACAAGAAGATCCAAGGGCAAGTTCCGCTTCACGGTGGCGACCTGATTCGATTTGGTTCGGATGTATCGTTTGTGTTCGTTCCAGCGACGCAACGCGTCGATTTGGCGGCTTATGCGAATGCTGGACCGAAGCGCAACGATAATCGCATGTTTATTGGGTTTTTCTTGGGGTTGCTCATCTTTATCGTCGTTGCCGTTGCGCTCGTCGTCGGTTTGCTCATGAGCAGAGGTTCGGAGCCTCAAGAGCCGCAAGAAGTGGCACAAGAGAGTGCGCTTGAGAAATTCGAAAGCCGCTTGAACGAAGCGAAAAACTTAGCTGATCGACAGCATTTCGAAGCGGCAAAGAATATCACGATGGCTTTGCTCAAGGAGAACCCCGATAACAAAGAAGTGGCTCAGCTTCAAACGCGAATCGATAACGAGATCGCCTTTGAAGAAAGCCTCAAGCGTGCCAAAGAAAAGATGCAGACGCGATCGTTTAACGATGCATTGCGCATCTTGAAGAGCATCGATGAGACAAATGGGCGCTACGAAGAGGTCGAAAAACTCATTGCTTCTTGCGAAAGCGGCATTCGCATCGCCAAGATTAACGATGCTCGATCGAACTGTGAGGCAGGTTTGTCGCTCAGTTGCGTCGACGAGTATTGTACGGTTGCGCAAAAACTCGATTCACAGAACGATACCGAGAAAGATCGCATTCGTGCAGCGATCGAGTTTATGGATTCGATTTCTCAGAAGAAGAGTAAATACCAAGCGCGGGCCAAGAAATGTAGTAAGTCTTTAAAGGACATGCTGGCCGATTAATCTGAAACGCCGACCTAGAGTCGGCGTTTTTAGTTGTTTTGCCGATAAAGAGAATCGCAAAACCTCTGAGACCATGCGTCTTTGGGGCGATTCTGTTATCCTGTGTACGCGTCTTAGGCGGTATTTTTAAAGTTTTGTTTTTCAAGCCATTGGCGCTCTTCGTCGTTTTCTGGAATGTCGATTCGTTCGATCTTGAAGATGACGGAGCGTGTGCCATCGTTGCAGCATGCTATCATGATGCGTTCATCGTTTGTCCACTTATGCATAATCGATCCGCCCTGCAATGCGGTGTAGACGTACCTACTGACGGCATCCCATGCTTCGGCAGAAAACTTTCCGTTGAGCATGTGATAGAAATCATCTCGTTCGGGGGGCTTTTGAGTAGGAATGTGTCGCCTTTCTTAAAGCATGGGCACGGACCAGACTTCGGATTGGCAAGATATTTCTCTTGATAGTCATCGAAAACTTTTGTTTCGAGGACTGTAATTCTGCATTCGTGTTGCATAAAAGAATCCTTTTGATAGAGAAAAGTAGATGTTAGTGCATGTACTTACCAACACCAAAAGGCATTATGTCCACGGGTTATGATGTGGCAGGTAGTATCGAACTCAAATTGGACGAGTTGCAAAGATTGCATATTGTCTGAAATTTCGATAGATTGACGCAATGCGCCAGAGTTGGCTCTGCTGGTGCGGTCTTCTTTGAGTCGATGGAGGGAGAAGATGATGCCAACGCGTTTGCAAGATGGTCTTTCGGTATCTCTTATACAATGGATGCGCACGGCTTGTGCGGATGAAACGCGTTCGGTGACGGTTCGCATCAGCGAGTCGGAGTCGATGCCGCAAATCGAACAACTGTTGAAGAATGCTGGGATGGTCGATATCGTGCCGTTGACGATGACGTCGTTGCGCGGCACAGTGACGGCCGACGATCTTTCGCGCGTAGCGCGTTGTTTGGGCGTTTGCTCGGTCACAGCGAGTCGTGGTGAGTAGGAACCTCAAATCATCGCCAGTGATATGTCTGGCTAATCAATGGAACTATGAAGATGAAAGAATATAGCGCTTGGCATGGCGCATGGGCGGCGATACCCACGCCATTTCGCGATGATTTATCGCTCGATTTAGACGCATTGCGTCGTCATGTGTCGTTTTTGTGCCGTCATAACATCGATGGCATTGTCGCATGTGGTACGACAGGAGAAGCGGCAACGCTGACGCAAGAAGAGAAACGCATCGTCATCGAGACGGTATTGGACGCAGTCGCCGGTGCGGTTCCAGTCATCGCCGGTGTTGGCACAAACGACACGCGTACGACGATTGAAAATGCAAAAATGGCTCAGTCAGCAGGTGCCGCAGGGTTGCTCGTCGTCACGCCGTACTACAACAAACCGAATCAGGAAGGCTTATATCGCCATTTTACGTCGGTTGCGAATGCCGTTGCGTTGCCGCAAATCGTCTATGTAGTTCCTGGGCGCACGGGGTGTAAATGCCAACCCGAGACGATAGCTCGCGTTGCGTTACACGAAAACATCGTCGGCGTTAAAGATGCAACAGGTGATATGCTTTTTGCGACTGAAACGCATCGCCTCGTGTCGGACGAGTTTTTGATGTTTTCGGGTGATGATGGCACGACGATGCCGTTTGTCGCTTTGGGGGGGATCGGGACGATTAGCGTCGTGGCGAATATCGCGCCGAAATTGATGCACGATATCGTCGAAATGGTGCGCCAGAATCGCATTGTTGAAGCCCGTAAGATACATGAGATGGTTTATCCGCTATTCAAAGCACTCTTTAGCGACACGTCGCCCATACCGCTCAAGGCGATGTTGAGCAAGACTCAACTCGGATATGGCGCTCATTTGCGATCGCCGTTATTTGCCATCGACGATTCATGTATCGATGATTTTTGTGCGCCATATCGCGAATGGCTAGAGGAGATATCATGAGTCAACAACCGATCCGCGTAGCGGTATTGGGGGCGGCTGGGCGTATGGGGCGCATTTTGTCGTCGATGTTTGCGCGCGATGCGCGTTTTGAACTCGTCGCTCGGGTCGATCGACATCGTCGAGAAGAGAGCATGGGCGTTTGCATGCCCTCGATTATCGAAGATTTGAATGATGCGCCTAAATTCGACGTACTCGTCGATTTTTCGACACCTGAGGCGACGGAATCAGCCCTCGATATCGTTGATCGTCGTGGCGTGGCTTGGCTCGTTGCGACGACAGGTGTGGGCGATGAAGTGCGCGAAAAAATCGAGTCTTTGGGGGCGAAACAGCCCATATTTATCGCCGCCAATACATCGTTGGGGATTGCGCTCATGCAACGCTTAGCGGCGCAAGCGGCTGCGGTATTGGCAGAATGGGATTGCGAAATCGTCGAAACGCATCATCGCAACAAGGTCGATGCTCCATCGGGGACTGCAAAGGCATTGGCTGAAACCGTCAACCGGGCGCGTGCGAGCATTTTGCGTCGAGCTGACTTCGTCTACGATCGCACGGTACGACGTTCGGCGCGTCCAGACGACGAAATAGGCATTTCGGCGTTACGTGGCGGAACTGTCGCAGGGCAACACCAAATCTTGTGGTTTGGGAATCACGAGCAGTTCGAAATACGCCATACGGCTGAGGATCGCGATATCTTTGCCCATGGTGCCGTCAAAATCGCATCATGGATCGCCCTGCAAGGGCCTGGCGTCTATACGATGGATCGCATTTTGGATGATATTTTGTAATGTCATTTCGCAAAGACGCGCCGCACAAATGCGGCGAACGACATCGGCAAGGCGGTGACCGGACTCACAAATATGCCGAAGATAAGTGCTGCAGGCAAAAGTGCGACACGAGAAATGCGCAAAAGCCTCGAGACAGTGAGCAGAAAACTATCGTCAAAAAACTCGTCGTCGAGGAATCGTCGGATTTGTTCGGGTTTTTGAAGTGCCACTTGGCGCCGCAGTCGACTACTTCGATAAAGAACTTGCTCAAGCATGGGTGTATTTCTGTCGCATCGGGAATTGCGTGTAGTGATTCTGGAACTGCAAATCGCGGAGGAGAGCGAGAGCTAGGCACAGATATAGGATGCGCCGTATCGCAATTCGATTATCGATTGGAGCATGGCGATACGGTGTTCGTTTCGTCGGCGAAATCGAATCGGTATGGACTGCGTCACGAGCTTTTGCGGATCATCTACGAGGATAACGATATCGTCGTCGTCGATAAGGCATCGGGGCTTCACTCGGTAGATTCTACGCATGGCGGTATCGAAAATGCGGCTTCGATCGTCGATGCATATTTAAAAAAGAAGAATCCAGAAAAGCGCGTTTATGTCGTCCATCGTCTCGATCGCGATACATCGGGAGTGATGCTGTTTGCGAAAACGCGCGAGGCGCAAAATCGACTCGTCAAGGCGTGGAACGATGTCGTCGAAAAGCGCGAGTACGTGGCAGTCGTCATCGGGCGTATGCCTGCCAAATCCGGAACGATCGATGCGTATTTATACGAAGATTCTCGCAAAATCGTGCACGCGACAGATGATGCAAAACTGGGTTCTCGTGCCATTACGCATTACCGAGTAGTCGACGAGAATGCCGAGTTTTCTCGAATTATCTGCGATCTTGAGACCGGACGAACGAATCAAATTCGCGTTCACGTCGCCTCACTTGGGTGCCCGATTGTCGGCGATCTCAAATATGGCGCACAGCGCAACGATTTGCATCGCTTAGGACTGCATGCGCGCAATATTTCGTTCGAACATCCCATTTCGCATCGATCGATGCGTTTTGAAGTTCCAGATCCCCCTGAGTTCGACGACCTTTTCGATTAATCTGCGCTACGTCTTGAACTCTTTTGGTCATTGGTGCATTTATGGTCACAGTCTATGACGATGGCAGGAGAGAATAACCTCGAATGGTTTACGCCAAAACTGACAATGGCTGTGCCGCAAAGCACAGCCATCGATAGATCGAGTTGCATTTGTTTTGATGGGTTAAACGGGGGAACTGTTTGAGAAATTGTCGTTGGCCGACGTTTGAACGATGCTTGGTGAAGTTCTCTTTTTGCTACAAAGAGAGAGCCCGAGCAATTCATTCGACAGTTGCCAAATGATGGGATCGAGTTCATGCGTTTTTGGGGCTTTGGAATGGGGATTTGGCGAGTGTCGCGGAAGTCGTTCGATGCGCATAGAACTGCGTTCGATATGTAGGTCGGATTGCTCCATTTTGTAGAAATCGGGGTCGAGAGGCTGTCGTTTTCGCATTTGTTCGCTTGCCGAGAGCACTTTTCTTAGAGCTGAATCGGCGAAGTCGGAACCGAGTTCGACGTCTTCAAGGTTAATTCTTCGCTCTGCGACGCGGAATTGGGCATTTTGCCTTTCTTCGCGAGCGAACAGCATTTCTTCGTCGAAGGTTGGCGGCAATTCGATGGACGTTTCTTCGATCGATTCATCTGTAAATTCGTCAATGGGCGAGTTACCACCTACATGCGGCACATTTGTAGCATCGGGTATCGATTGTTGCACAATTTCGTCTCCTTCTTCTGGAATACAAGCACAATTGAGCTTCAAATCAGAGGGTGATGCGGTCATCGCATCGGCGTCGATGGTAGCGGTGGAATTGAGGCTTCTTTCTGTTATGGATTGGTTGTATTGTGTAAGATTCGTGTCTAATGAATTGACTTTATTGACGATTTTTCGAAAACGATAGTTTGAAATGCGCTTATTTCGTCGATGATAGTTGCCCGAAGCGAATAGGATTTGCGATGCGGGGGAAATCGAACTGAACAATCGCCGTCGATTGACGATAGAGTGTTGACATAATCGATATGTCTTCTTTACGTTTTTGGTAGAATGCTGGCGTATGCAGTCGGTCTGTATAGAGAGATTTCGAGATAGGTGAAATTCGAATATCTTATACAAAGTTTTAGGTCGTATGTGGGGATTAGGGATACGCGACGAATCGAGTCTATTTTTGTGTTGGGTGAATATGGCTTCGACGCAACTGATGTGTGTTTCGACGACGTCGAGATCGATGGTCGATTTGTTTAGTGTTTTTCTTAACCCCAATTCGTAACGGATATATCGATGGATATGGAATTGGATATGATCGTAGAGATAGGGAACCCAATTGGCGTGATTGTGAACGAAAGACAATCCCATGATGATTCCGCAACAGAAGCATCGATATATGAAATCTTGTTTATCGATGTTGAAGGTACGGCATGCTTGATGGCAAACGTCGCGAGAGATCGATATCATGGAATGATAGCTCTCGGGAGAAAAGTAATGGAACTCACTGTTATACATAAAGAACTCCTTATATCGTCGGTGGTGGTAGGTTGATTGTATTGATGCTTTGATGCCTTTTTCGAATCAAAGCAAAAATACAATCGATGAAAATAGATTTAGGTATTGATGTCATTTTTTGGATGCTCGTTTTCTCTGGCGACGGAAAGTACTTTTGAACGATATTGAGGTTGTTCTTGAATATGGGTACTGAGAGGGTGTAACTTCGGCAAGAATACGTCGTCGTTAGAATCGCATTTTTTGACGGTATCGGCGCACTTTAAGAGGTTTTGCATGACTTTATTAAAGGAGTAGTAGGACAGTTTAGTCTTGCGTCTAATTTGTACGATTTCGAAGCCATCTAATAATAAGCGCAGAACTTCGTGTTCGAGACTTGGGTTCAATAAATCGAGTAATCGCTTCGATTCGGATTGGAATAAGATTCTGTTAAATCCGTCGGAGTCGAAGAGAATATCGTCGATTCGGTCTTGCTGTGCTGCGCAGAGACGGTCATGGTACTCTTGGAAGTATTGCGAATAATACCTTGATTTCGTTTGTTTTCCGTTACAACGAACTCGTTTTAAGCCGCGCATTTCCATTGCGCCTTTAATCGCGTTTGATTTGATGTGTTTGCTCAGGTACGCTTCCCAATGTCCGTATGAGCTTTTGACATATCGAAGCCCCATGAGGGCGCCTTCGAGCGCATAACACATGAGATCATCTTTATCGTCGATGACAAATGACCAAGCGACTTTCTTGCAAATGCGTCGACTCAATGCGATGATCTTGCGATAATGATGAGAGAAAAAATAGTCACGATCCATGTTCAACATATATGGACTCCTTTCGTCATTTAAGAATGTTCAACGCCTCACACAAACTACTCAAAACTTATGATGATATGACGTTCCCATGTTTAGGGTGGGTTTGAAATATGGGCATGTAGATATGAAACCTACATCCCCGCTACGCAAGCATGGCGTAGGAACCCACCTCTTGTTCCGTCGGAGGTGCGAATGAAACGGTGTTGTACCTACATGTGGGGTTGTCAGGAAGTAGGCGCATACGCGCATCGCATAAGCTCTCGTCAATCAGGTTATAGAACGCCACTGAACTACTCATCACTACCTCGAATAAATCGGGGGCAGAACTACCAAGAGAATAAATTTTCTAACCATTGTGATTCTAGCAAAGTCGATTAGGAAAAGAAAGGAAAATCGCATTTTTTTTGAAGGTCAAAATTCGTCGTTTCATTTTTCAGTAATGATTGATTTTTCTACATTTTTTTATGCGCAGTCGCTTTTGTTCGCGATGGAATGTCTCGTTCGAAGAAAAAAACGCCCAATTGTCTGTTTTTTTGAGGCGTTTTTTGCCTATTGGACGTTTCGATAGCGACTGTGATGGGGCATGGATGGATTCATTGGAGGGGGGCTGAGCATTTTGGGAAAAGATGTGGCTGAAAGACGTTTGGCGACTGCTGAGCTCTTGTGGGGGAATGTACGATTGAAAACGACATAATGGTAGTGGTATAGCGGCGTTTTGGGCATGGATTGACGCTCATTTGCGTTGTGATTTGTATGTTGCGAGGTATGTATGCAAAAATCCCATTGGATCGTCGTGCTGGCTGTCGGGGCATTGGCGATGAGTTGTTCGTCGAATTCGACGGATCCTGAATTATTGACGTGCAGTGACAGTTGTAGTCATGGTTTGGTGTGCGTTTCGGGCGTTTGTTTGCGTCCGGTTTTACCCGAAGGCTCGTGCATGTCGTCGGATGCGCATTGTATCGCTTCGAATTGCGTCGATGGCGTTTGCGTTTCGGACGGAACGACGCCCGAACTGAATTGTTCGGAAACGGTGCCATGCGACTCAAAGTATGCGTGTAGCGAGGGGCAATGCGTGCCGAAGGTAGGCCCAGGCGAGCGTTGTGCGGCGGGTGTAGCAGCTTGTCGTCGAGGAACTTGCGAAAATGGGCGTTGCGTGATTAGCGTAGGCCCTGGGCAGGCTTGTAGTACGACGTCGGTATGCCCTGAAGTCTATGAGTGTCGTCGCGGTGTATGTCTACAGCCCATTTTAGCTGGTGGTTCGTGTCGGTCTTCTCTCGTATTTTGCAAAGATGGCGCATGCCGCGAGGGCGTTTGTTATGCCAATAACGAAGACAATCGCGACGTATTGATGTCGATCGATACGGATGGCGATACGATAGTCGATTACTACGATCGCTGTGATGTCGATACGGATGGTGACACTGTACCCAATTGTCGCGATCTCGATAGCGATGGCGACACGATCCCCGATAGCATGGAGAACTATGCCCCATTTGGGGAGGAACCGACAGATTCCGATGGCGATGGCGTATACGACTTTTTGTCGCTCGATAGCGACTCCAACGGGATGCCCGATGCGATCGAAGGCAAACGCCAGAAAGGCGTCGATGAGAATGGTCAACCGATCTATAAATTTATCGATACGGATGGCGACACGATTCTCGATAGTTCATCGATCGACAACGATGGCGATGGAATATCGGATGCAGAAGAGATCGCCGGGATCATCCACACGTCGTATCTCTTGTATACGGAACCGCCCGTGGCGGCGGATTGTAGATGGAGATTCGTTGAGCGATGGCTTGGAAGTCGACTGCGGAGATCCGTTTGATCATAGCAAATACAAGATCGACACGGATGGCGATGGCGATGATGATGCGACGGAATATGCTGCGGCGATTTATGCCGGAGGGGATCCGAAGGAATTTATCTGCAATCCGAATCGTCGCGTCAAAGAAGTCTTTGATTTTTACTTTAGCCTGCCTTATGGGGGCGATGAACAGTCGGATGCGCTTTTATTTAAGCCGAGTATTTCGAAGCTCGACGTCGTGTTTAACGTCGACACGACTGAATCGATGGGCGATGAAATCGCGAATCTCAAGAACAACATCAAGACGAAGCTCGTGCCCGATATCCGCGCTCGCGTTGCGGATACGGCATTTGGTGTAACGCGTTTCGACGATTTTCCGACGCGTGGAACACCTGGTTCCAAGTGGGACTACAATTTAGGAGCGCCGGTGCAAAAAACTGGTTATGGTTTTAATGGCGATATGCCATACGAGCGTCTTTCGATGCCAATAGCCGCAAGCGACGACAAAGCGATCGAGACGATTAATGCGGCGGTCGACAAGCTCAAATTGAATAGAGGTGGCGATATGTCGGAGGCTGGGTATGAGGCATTGTATCAGATTGCCAAGGGCGACGATAAGCTCAAGGCTCAAGTTTCGTGGCGTGCATACGAGAACTATACCGAATTTGCGACGGGTAAGATCGACAATGTGACGGCGCAAACGGGGCGTTGGGGAGGTGTAGAATGGCGCGAGAAATCGCTTCCAGTTGTATTGCACATTACCGATGCGACGGCGCATGATAAAGAATACGAACCCTATGATCCGTCGTGGGTTGAGAATGCGCATTATAGCGATGAAGTGCATGCGGCTTATGCGAGCAAAGGGATTCGCGTCGTTTCAGTGTATACGAAGCACGATAAGCATTTGGATCAGCTCAAAGAGACGTCGAAGCAGACGCGCGCTTATGTCCCCGTATGTGCGTTCCAAACGGATGCGGAGAATTGGCGGTGCGGTGCGAATAAGTGTTGTACGGTCAACGATGGCGATGGCAAAGATGTGGCAACCGCCCCGCAATCGCATCAGGGCAAAGACGTGTGTATATTGAGTTATGCCGTAGGGTCGGCAAAACATTTATCGTCATCGCTCGTCGATGGCATCGATGCCATCGTCAAGTATAGTACTTTTAGCGTAACGACGGCGGTTCGCGGCGTTTCGATTGCAGGAACGGCGAATGATACTTCGTGCTTTATCAAGCGGATCGAAGCTCTCGACGAGGGTGGCTATATGGCACCACCGAAAGAGCCCGAGCGTTCGTGTAATCCCGTGGCGACGGCTGTCAAATACAATGGATCGAGTTATGCAAATGCATACGAAAACTTTGCCGTGGGCACGTCTTCGGAATCGCGGGAAGGTGCAAAGCTGACGTTTAAAGTCGTCGTACAAAACGATGCTTGTGTGAAACCGACGACGAAGTCGCAAGTTTTCCAAGCTTATATCGACATCGTCGATGCGACATCGCAAGTCGTATTGGGAACGCAAGTCGTGTCGATTATCGTGCCAGGTGTTCCTGCATCACAAGTCAATTAAAGTGCATTGGGCTGTGGTTTGTAAATGTATGAACGGAAAATATTGACATTTCAACTATAGCCTTTTCAAAGACTGCATAGAACAGAATTATATATAGAAAGATAAGAATATGAATACGAAACAATATAGAAGACATCAATTGTCGAAAGTCGATGCGCTGCAGTCGACATCTGGAAGAGTATGGAATCGGTCGGCCCTGGTCATTTGCGCGGCTTGCGTTGTCACGTTGGCCTATGGGTGTTCGGATGATTCGACATCGGGACATGCACTTCGTTGTGAAGCGGGGACGACGATATGTGGACATTCGTGTTGCGATGCGACGTGTTGCGATGGCGTATGTATCGATACGACGTCGTCGATGGGGAATTGTGGGGCATGTGGTGTTGCTTGCGATACCGATGAGGTATGTGTTGAATCGTCGTGTAAGCCCATGACGGATGCTTGCGGAGATTCGAAAGTGTGGTGTCGGACGACGTGCGTCGACACGATGAGCGACGACGACAATTGCGGAACGTGTGGGAATGCATGTGGTGCGCTAGAGTCGTGTGTAGGCGGAAAATGCAAACCGGAATGTCTAGATTCGTGGGTGTATTGCGAAAACGACAACAAGTGTGCGAATCTCACGACAGATGCGGAGCATTGCGGATCGTGTGGGCATGTATGTGGCGGCAATATGTATTGTGCCAATGGGGCATGCGTTTGCCCGGCTGGCACGAGCAATTGCGACGGCGACGAATCGAATGGTTGTGAAACGCCATCGCTACAGTGTGGTCAAGTTGGACAATGTGCCGACGAGAGCAAAGTTTGTGGCGACGTGTGTTGCGATGCGACGTGTTGTAATGGCGCGGTTTGCGTCGATCTCACGTCGAATCCGTTGCATTGTGGCGATTGTGCGACGCCGTGTGAGACGACGCAGCGTTGCGAGGGCGGCGTTTGCGTCGACGATATAGCTGGATGTGATAAAGAAAGCGATACGCCGTGTTTTGGCACGTGTGCCGATCTCAAGACGAGCGTCGATCATTGTGGGGGGTGTGGCATAGCTTGCTCGACCGACGAAGAATGCGTCGATGGCGAATGCCAAGATGCAGGCGTGACGGAGTGTGATCGCGTTGGGTATAAGGCTTGTTATGGCACGTGTACGAATATCTATAGCGATGTGAATCATTGTGGTGATTGTCGCGTCGTTTGCGGTGAAAAAGAGCGATGCAGGCTTGGAAAATGCGAGCCCGATCCGGCGGCATTTTGCACGACGACCGAAAAGTATTGTTTTGGATCGTGTTTTGATGTGCTTTCGGATGTGGAGCGCTGTGGTTCGTGTACGACGAAGTGTAGAGAAGGTGAAGTTTGCATCGACGGACTGTGTCTAGAAGATTGCGGTGAAAAAGAGCGTTGTGGAAATGGATGCTTTGATTTGAAGCGCGATATCGATAACTGTGGTGCGTGCGGCGTTGGTTGCCTAGCCGGAGAGGCGTGTGTCGATGGGGCATGTGTGTGTAGCGAAGGCTATTTCGATTGCGATGGAAAAGCAGAGAATGGCTGTGAATCGACGACGGCATGTTCGTGTAAGCCGGGCGAAAAGCGCAAGTGTTGGCGCGGTAGCGAAGAGACGCGCAACAAAGGTATATGTAGAGACGGCGAGCAAACGTGCGATGCGACAGGAGCGTTTTGGGGATCGTGCACGGGTGGTGTGTATCCGAGCCTAGTTTCGTGCGATGTCGCGGGTAATCTCAATGGCAAAGACAATGATTGCGATGGCGTCGTCGATACGGTTTGTCGTTCGACGTGTGACCTCGAAGCAGGCGAAAAGTCGTATATCGGTTGTGAATATTGGACAGCATATCTATATAATTTGTATAGCGATAATCATACGGTTGTCATGAGCAATCCGAGTGATACATTGACGACAAAGGTATATATATATAATAAATCTGGATTTGAGAATGCGACGCAAGCGCCGTTGTATACGCTTTCAATAGAGCCCAAAGGTGTTGTCGTTCAGCAAATCAATCCGAAAGGCAAGAATATGTGTATCAGCACGAGCCAAATGCCGATGGCTTATCGCATACGCGCAGATCATCCGATAACGGCGTATCAATTCAATTCGTGGGCGGCAGCTAGTACGAATTCCAACGATGCATCGTTATTAATTCCGTCGCTTTCGTTGGGTAAAGAATACATCGTGATGACGTATGAATCGCAAACAGGTGGTGAACAAGATGCCGCGCATACGAGTTATTTTACAGTCGTGGCGACGGAACCTGGCAAGACCCATGTGACGGTAAAGACGACGGCTCCTATCGTGAAATCGGGTCATTTTAACAATCTTGGTGGACATGAGCTATATGCAGGCCCCAATATCGAAGCGATGAAAGCGGGGGACACGCGGGTATTTGAGCTCGATCGATTTGACGTTTTGACATTGAACGCGCCGCCACAACGCGTGGAACAAACGGGAACGACGGTGAATGCGTCGAAGAACGTCGCAGTCTTTGGCGGATCGCGTTCGAGTTATATTCCCGATCAGAGCGTAGGATGTTGTCGCGATCACCTCGAGGAGCAACTCTTCCCGCTACACTCTTGGGGGAGTCATTACTATGCAGCGCGAACGTATTCGAAAGGTAGCTCGGGTGATTTTTATCGGATATTGGCGCAAAAAGATGGAACAAAGGTGACAATAGTGCCTGCGGTTGTCGATCCGAGTACGTTTACGTTGAATGCGGGTGAGTTCAAACAGTTTGAAGCTCGTGATGGATTTGAAATCAAAGCGAATCACCCGATTAGCGTTGGGCAGTTTATGCCGAGCAATTATTATGCCAAAACATCTAATGGAGATCCGTCGTTTTTATTGACAGTTCCCGTCGAGCAGTATCGCAAAGATTACGCCTTTAGCGTGCCCGAGTCGTATAGTGAAAACTACGTTACGTTTATAGCGCCGAAATCGAGTGAAGTTCGCCTCGATGGCAATGTCGTCGAGATGACGGATTTTACGGATATCGGCAAAACGGGGTACGCGTATGGCTATAGGGAACTCAAGAGTGGAACGCATCGCGTCGTTGCGACTGAACCCATCGGATTATATGGCTACGGATCGAAGGGGATTAGCTCGTATGGATACCCCATTGGATTGGACTTGAAAGTGATCAATCTGAATTAGCCGTGTTTGCGGTTGGAAAGTGGATCGCCTAGGCGATCCACTTATGTATGCACGGGCACAGCCCGTGCAGATGGTCAGAACGTCGTGGCGTGTCGCCACGACGTGGCAGTCATGCCTTTGCGCAAATGCTTGTAGCGTGCGCCCAGATCCGCATTCGCCAGGGGCTTTGAACGCGAACTATCCTCTGTGGCGGCACGATGGTATAGCGCTAGAGATCTCGTTATTGGCGATTTTGAGCGACGTTGACTTGTATTCTTCGCCCTTCGAGTTCGGAGCCATTCATGGCGGCAATCGCGTTATCGGCAGAGGCGTCGTCGTCGAAGGTGACGAAGCCAAATCCGCGCGAGCGCTTTGTTTCACGGTCTAGGATGACTTTGGCATCGTTGACTTTTCCGAACGACTCGAATGCACGACGGAGTCCCTCACTCGTCGTTGCCCAAGCCAAACCACCTACAAATAGCTTCTTAGCCATACAAATCACCTCTTCGGCTTTGCGCAGATACAATACGCGCACATGCGGATGAATGCCACCCGCGACATCGAAGGTTCAAAACGAACCTAGCAAGCTTTCCAAATTTCTCCTCAGATTGCGTTTTAGCATGTTACGCGTTTGTGCCGAGAAAGGCAAATATTTTGTTTCATTTTGTTTTATTACGATGAGAATTGACAAGTTATCGGTGCGATAGTGGGGCGCAAGTGAATAAAATTTGGGCCTCAGCGGGCAAGTTGCATTTTTCGTAGAGCGCAGGATGGCTTTGATAGCCATAGCCCGACAATCTGTCTAACGAGCCAAGGGAGCAGAGCTCGGGGAATGGCTGGCGTAGCTGCCATGCGAGCCGTATGCGCGCAACGAAGTGAGCACATAGGCGAGCCAGAGCCCGTATTGAGCGGTAGCGAAATAGGGCGATTTAGAGCCCGTATTGAGCGGTAGCGAAATAGGGCGATTCAGAGCCCGTATTGAGCGGTAGCGAAATAGGGCGATTTAGAGCCCGTATTGCGTAAGCAATAGGGCGAGCTAGAGCCCGTATTGCGTGAGCAATAGGGCGCGAAGTAAGAAAGATGATAGTGGAGAGTGGGGGAGAGTGGTGTGTTGTAGGCGCGTTGTGGGCGGGTCGTTTGGGGATGAGAGGCGGTTTTGTGGCGAATCGAGAAGAAAAAACATCAAAATGTTGTCAGCATGGGCGAATATGGGGTAATGAGAGGGGAGTGCGGGGGGCAGTGTAGGCTGTCGGGCTCGCGCGCGGACGACATAACAATTGGAACGACGGATTCATGGCATACAAATCAGGACAAGGTCGATATATCTTGCGTTTTATTTCGGGCAAATACCAAGGTGGTGAATTTGCGCTCGAGATGAATCAGGAGCTGATCATCGGTCGCAGTAGCGAGTTGGAGATGGTGCTCATCGAGGACATGGTGAGTCGTCATCATGCGAAGATAACGACGACGAACGATGAGATAACGATCGAGGACCTTGGAAGTACGAATGGTACCTTTGTCAACGGCGAGAAGATAACGAAATGCAAGCTCAAGGAGGGCGACCGCATTTTGATTGGAACGTCGATAATCAAGCTGGTGTATGAGGAATACGACTCGAGTCAGCCGCCACCGCCGCCGATGGGGGCTGCGCTCGTGGGCGAGGCTCGCGTTGAAGATGTGCGTCAGGCGCCGAGGTTGGCGTCGACGGGTGCGAATCGCATAGCGATGCAGGGGCACACGGCGCATGGTGGGACGCAGTCGGGTGTTTTGTCGGGTGTGATCGACCAGTTGCCGTTGCCGGATTTGTTGCAACTGATTGGTTCGTCGAAGAAGACGGGCGGTTTGTTTGTGACGACGCCGTCGGGGACGGAGGGTTGCATCTACTTGCGCGATGGTCGGATTTATGGTGCGGTGATCAATCAGCACTTTGAGGTGCCCGTCGAGAAGGCGTTTTATCGGATGATGTGTTGGACGTCGGGGAACTTCTTGCTCGATACGACGGCATCGCACGATTTTGAGAAGCCGATTAACGAGACAGTTGAATCGATGTTGATGGAGTCGATGCGGATTATCGACGAGACGCATCAGCTGGGTGACAATGTGCCGAGTTTTGAGGCGTTGTTCCGGATCGATTTGCCGATTGTGCCGAAGTTGCGCGATTTGACGCCTGAGCAGTTGGACGTGTTCCAGTTGGCGATGGCGGAGCCGACGATGGAAGCAATATTGAACCATTCGGAAATGGACGATATCGAGACGACGAAAGCCGTGATGGTATTGTTAGATAAGGGTTATATGGCGATTGAGCAATAGTCGGTGGCGCTCGGCGTCGGTTTGGCGCTGAGCGGTGTCGAGTGTGCAGATTTGTCGTTGATTGTATCGACGTTGCAGAATTTGCGTTGATTGTATCGGATGTGCAGATTTGTCGTTGATTGTATCGATGTTGCAGAATTTGCGTTGATTGTATCGGATGTGCAGGTTTGTCGTTGATTGTATCAGATGTGCAGAATTTGCATTAATTGAAATTATCGATAGCGATAAAGGCGGCGGTTGTTTTCAATGATTATATAGCGATTGAGCAATCAATTGATCGAACAATGAGTTGATTGAACAATGAGTAGATCGAACAATGAGTTGATTGAACAATGAGTTGATTGAACAATGAGTAGATCGAACAATGAGTTGATTGAACGATAAGTCGATTGGACAAAGAGTCATCGAGGCCGCAGATTTGCGGCGTGAGAATACGAGCCGCTTCACGACGAAGCGGCTTTTTTTAAGAAAAGGAGATCTCGAGTTATGGCATTGATAGCAGACATTTCGAATGCAGTGAAAGAGGCGATGAAATCGGGCGATGCGAAGCGTCGCGATGCGTTGCGCCTCGTATTGAATGCGTTGAAAACGGAAGAAAAAGAGCGTCGGGTCGAATTGACGCACGAGATGGAGATCGAAATATTGACGCGTGAAGCGAAACGCCGCCGAGAATCGATCGCCGATTATGAAATGGCAGGTAGTGAGGAGCGTGCGGCTCAGGAGCGTTATGAGCTCGAATTGATCCAAGCGTATTTGCCCGAGGAAATGTCGGTCGATGAGGTGAAAAAGATCATCGATGGTTTAGTCGTTGAATTGGGAATAACGTCGAAAAAGGACGTTGGCAAGTTGATGAAAGCGTTGATGCCGAAGATCAAGGGCGTGTTCCCGGGCAACGAGGCAAAGAAGCTCGTCGACGCATTGGAATTTAACGGTTAATTGCGATTATCATGGTGAATCGTCATTATTTTGGGACAGATGGAATTCGCGGTCGTGCGAATCAGATGCCGATGACGGTCGACGTAGCCCTGAATTTGGGTAAAGCATTGGGCGCGGTATTGCCGCGCCGCGGTGCGGCGTTGAAAGTGTTGATAGGCAAAGATACGCGTCGATCGGGATATATGTTTGAGTCGGCGTTGGCGGCTGGTATCAATGCATCGGGTGGCGAAGTTCTTTTTACGGGTCCATTGCCGACGCCAGCGATAGCGCACCTGACGACGGCAATGCGTTGTGATATTGGGATTGTGATAAGTGCGTCGCATAATCCGTATTACGACAATGGTATAAAGATATTTGCCGCCAATGGGTTTAAGTTGCCCGACGATACAGAGCGAGAATTGGAGCGTTATTTAGACGATCCGAGTCTTTGCCAAGTGGCGTTGACCGAGAATATCGGGCGTTCGAAGCGAATCGACGATGCGCCAGGGCGGTATAATGCCTTTATCAAGTCGAATTTTGAACGCGATTTATCGCTCGATGGTTTGAAGATCGTCATTGACTGCGCCAATGGTGCAGCTTATCGGATTGCGCCGACGGTGCTCGAAGAATTGGGTGCCGAGATTGTCGAAATCGGTACATCGCCCAATGGTTATAATATTAACGATGGCGTGGGGGCTTTGCACCCCGAGACGTGTGCAAAAGCCGTTTTGGCGCATGGCGCCCATATTGGGATATCGCTCGATGGCGACGCCGATAGGCTCATTTTAGTCGACGAAACAGGGCGCATCGTCGATGGCGACGATACGATGGTCATGTTGGCGATCGATTTGCATCGCCGCGGTTTGCTCAAGCGCGACACGCTTGTGACGACGGTAATGAGCAATTTGGGCTTGCATCAGGCTTTGCATGCGCGTGGAATTCAGACGGTTCAGACGGCGGTAGGCGATCGCTATGTCGTGGAAATGATGCGAGCGGAAGGGTATTCGCTTGGTGGCGAGCAAAGCGGTCATATCGTCATGCTCGACCATGCGACGACGGGCGATGGTTTATTGGCTGCGCTCCGCGTATTATCGCTCATGCAGCGGACGCGCGAATCCCTTTCGTCGCTCGCTTCGGTCATGCAACACCTGCCTCAAGTCCTCGTCAACTTTGCCGTGTCGAAGAAAGTTCCCCTTTCAGAACTCAAAGATTCTTCGAAGCTCATTGCCGAAATCGAAAGAAAGTACGGCGAGAACGGGCGAGTTCTCGTTCGTTATTCGGGAACTGAATCGAAATGCCGAGTAATGCTCGAGGGTGAGGATCGGGCTTTGCTCGAAAAAGACGCGCAAACGATTGCGGAGGCGATACGAGCGGAGATTGGATAGGTGGGGGAAATGCGCTTGGCGGCTAAGAATTGCATGGGATGCCAAGCGCGAATGGGGTATATTCATATAGGGGGTATGACATATCGTAGAAGTCGGAGTTGATATGGGCAATTTGAAATTTGGTTGGATAGAAAAGTATCAACAATGGCTCATCAACACGACAGATGACAAGGGCGTCGATGACGTGATGCGTAGCTCTTGTGCTCGAATAGTCGAGAAGAACGGCAATACGTATTGGGCATTTGACACAAGAGATGGCATTGAAAAGGTTCGAGGGTTTTTGATCGCCTTTGGATATGAAGAGTTCATCGTGGGTGCGCCGGGGGGAAAGGCTCAGGCTTCGTATAGTGTGGGAGCGCCAAGAACGGCTGGCGTTGGCGTGCGAGAAATGGCGCCGAAACAGAGGGATGATGCGTGGGGCGCTGGGGGAGCTGAACCGTTGGGGGGGCTCGAAAAGACGTATACAGTCGTCGAGATAGCGAAGCGAATCAAGGGCGTCGTCGATCGCCATTTGAACGGGTCTTTTTGGATTCGCGGTGAAGTGAGCGATTATAAGTCGCGAAATGGCCATATTTATTTTTCACTTCTCGAAGATATCGAGCCGAGTGAAAAGCCAAAAGATACGAGAAACGTCTATCAGATCAAAGTTTGCATTTGGAGAAATCAATACGATTTAATCACGAGATCGTTGGGGGGGAAGATCGAGATCAAAGATGGCGTGAAAGTACGACTCCACGGGAAGATCAATGCATACGAAGTTCAAAGTACAATTTCGATAAGTGTCGATGCGATAGATCCGCATTTTGCCGAGGGAGAATTTATCAAGCGGCGAACGGAGATATATCGTCAACTCGAGGCGAAGGGGATTCACGAGCAGAATTTGAAATTGCCGATGCCGTTGATACCGCTTCGGATTGCATTGTTTTCGAATACGACGGCAGCGGGATATGACGATTTTATGACTATGTTTAGAGAAAGCGGTTATCCGTATCGCATCACACTGTTCCCCGTTGCGTTGCAGGGGCGCGAGGTGGAATCGTCGTTTCGGGAGATGTTTTCGAGGCTCGAGGCGATGGGGATTGAAAAGTTCGACGTTGGCGTCATCGTGCGCGGTGGCGGTAGTGTGACGGATTTATCGTATTTCAATAATTTATATATAGCCGAATGGGTAGCGCGTTCGCCGCTGAAGTTTTTAATTGGGATAGGTCATAATCGCGATTACACAGTACTCGATATGATTGGGTATCGCTTGAAGACGCCGACCGAGGTGAGCATCGTTCTCAACTATTGTTTAGATGAGCAGGTGCGTCGTTGCGAGGAGCTGAGTGCGACGATCGAAACGGTGCTTCGGACGGCACATGAATCGCTCGTGGGGCGGATTGAACGCGCCGCGCTCAAGCTCGCGAATGTGACATCGCAAGAGTTACGCAAGCATGAATTGTATTTGTCGAGTCTTTGTGGAATGCTCGATAAAACGGTGCAGAAGAGGATCGTCGAGGGGGTTGGGGCTTGTGAGCGATTGAGAGATCGTTTGAAAAACGAGGTATTGACTGCTTGTCGTCTTCGAAATGAATACATGTCGAGGTTATCGCAACAATTGAGTCTCGCTTTGGAATCGCGCAAGAAAGAGGAAGAAAAGCGGATTTCGGAGATCGTGACGAGATTCGATATGGTTTTCCATCATCGCATGAGTATAGAAATGTCGAAGATAGAAAAACTACAAGCGACAATCGATAGTTTAGATCCGCGATCATTGTTAGCGAAGGGGTTTGCATTTGTCACCAAATCGGATGGAAAAGTTCTTCGTTCGGCAGGTGAAGTATCGCGCGATGAAGTCGTCGATATTCACCTGATCGATGGAAAGGTGAGTGCCGTCGTGACGAATTCGGAAAACGATGATCGACGTTAGAGATTTATCATAAAAATCCTTTGAGTAGCATCATAGCGATGGTGAAATAAATGATGATACTGGAGACGTCGACGATCGTCGTGACGAATGGGGCGGAGGCACTGGCGGGGTCGACGTGGCATAGTCGGAGCAAGAAGGGGAGCATGGAACCGACGAGTGAGCCGTAGATGACGAGTATTAAAACGCTGATGGCGATGGTGAGGCAAAGTCGCAAATAGATGCCGTCGCCGGCGGGAAATGTTCCCATGAGATAGAATCCCGTAGCGACGAGAAAAGCGATGACGCCGAGCGTGAGTCCGAGGCAGCCCGAAACGATAAATTCGCGTTTGAAGACGCGCAAGACGTCGCGTTGACGGATTTCGCCGAGAGCCATGGCACGCGTGATGAGGGTTGCGGCTTGAGAACCCGTGTTACCGCCCGAAGCCATGATGAGCGGAACGAATACGCTAAGGATAACCGCCGATTCGATGGCGTTGGAATAGTAATCCATGACGCGCGTCGTAAAGATGGTGCAGCAAAAAAGGGCTATCAACCAAACGATGCGTTTTTTATACATTTCGCCATAGGATGATTGGAGATAGTCGTTATCGAGTGCGGCCATACCGCCCATTTTCTGGAAGTCTTCGGTGGCCTCGTCGTTGACGACGTCGACGATGTCGTCGATCGTAATGATCCCTTTCATGACGTTATCGGCGTCGACGACGGGGAGCGCGAAATGGTCTTCACGTGCGAAGATGAGAGCGACAGATTCTTGGTCCATATCGTCGGTGACTTTGGTCGGATCGGTTTCCATGACATCGGAAACCTTTTTATCGCCCGAGGCTTTGATGAGGTCTTCGAAAGAGACGACGCCCAGGAGGTGTTGTTGATGGTCGAGGACGTAGATGTAATAGATCGTTTCGAGTTCGTCGCGGATTTGCCTGCGAATGTATAATATGGCTTCGTCGATGCTCATATCGGGGCGAATGCGAGCAAATCGCGGACTCATGAGACCGCCGGCTTCGTCTTCTTTATATGCCATGAGCGCATCGACTTCGTTGCGGACGCGGTCTTGCAAATACGTTTTGAGTCGTCTTTGCATTTCTTCGTCGTCGATGAGTTGCAGAACGTCGGCGGCATCGTCGGGAGCGAGTATGCGCATCCATTGGCGTTGTTGGTGCGGTGTCATTGCCGCGATGAGAGCAGATTGATCTTCGCACGTGATCGAGGAGAAGAAGTCTTCGGCATCGTCGTGGCTAAGTTGATCGAACCATTCGAGCCGTTCGTCTTCGGAAAGAGACGGCCAGAGTTCCCAAAGGTCGTCGATCGTTACACTATGGTTTGTATTGGTTATCATGAGCTAATCCATGTCGAAAAGTCGCATTATTCGAAGAATAAAACAGCATGGATCGGCATAACGGCACTCGCAGGTGCCACATAATGATTTGCATCGTGGTCTTCCTCCTCTAGCCTGAGGAAGACAATGTCGCCCCCCTCAGATCATTTTAATGAAAAATGGCAACTGAGCGGGTCGTCCATATTGACTCCAAAAAGGGAAACAAACGTCGGTGCTCTAGAGCTCCCAGACGCGCGCCTCTTTACGCTTTTGCGTCGTCTTTTGCAAGCGATTACGATCGAAAAAAAGTGGACAGCCACGGCTCGCCAGCCCGCCGCACAGGGCGGGATGGGGCACGGTGGGGCGAATGTATTGGACTAAGCGACGCGTTCTTCTTTTTCGGTATCGAGAGCGACAGCCGAGCAGAGAAGGGTGAGTCGATCGCCGATTTGCGGCTCGTTGGGCATGTTTTCTATGCCTTGAACCGTGTAGAGACGACCATCGACGGTAATGTGGGCACCGATGAGCCAGTTGAAGTTATCGCAGGCGCGATCGAGTTCCCAAATGAAAGCCCATCCGCGACCAGGCATTTGACCTTGGACGGATGGATTGATCTTGATCGGGTTGATGACGATGAGATTATCGTTTGCCAAGGGCGCTGGCGCGATGAGTTTCGGCCCATAGCCTTGTTCGATGAGCTCTTTGCAGAGCGCCTTGAGCGATTGCGGATCGTCGGGATTGGCCTTCGACATGAGACCTGAAAGAATTTCGCGATTGAGCGATTTCTCATCGAGTTTCATGCCCGAACGAACGAGTTCTCGAGCCATGACGGCTACAGAGACGGCGTCTTGTGGATTGGCTTGGCGAAGTGCATTGCCTATTTGAGTTTCTTGATTCATGGTATTTCCTCCTTAAAGGCACGAGCCCAGAAGAACTCGTGCGTTCCGGAACGCGCCGCAATCCGCGATTGGGCGCTGTGCGTTTCACGACAAGCAACAGCGAATGACGATGACGTCAAATCTCTGCGCTACATGTGCTACAATGTAGGTGTAAATCTCACATTGTCAAGAAATAGATCAAAAAAAGCGCAAAATGCGCCCTGCGTTCGCAATTTGCGAAGAGCACTCACCGGCGCCCTGCGGGCGCCAGTTGCACAATAGTTTCGATCTGCGCCTGCGGGCGCTCCACCCAATTCCCGTGAATTTGTGCGATGGGATCAAAAAAAAGCGCCTTTTGGGCGCCTTTAGATGTCGTCAACCTCTATCGATTAGAGCGTAGGGGAGGAGTTAGCCTGGTGGCCAAATAAAATCGCGCCCTGCGATGAGGTGGAGATGGAGATGGGGAACGGTTTGACCGGCTTGCGCCCCTGTATTGATGACGCATCGATAGCCGTCTTTTGAGAAGCCGAGCTTTTTGGCGAGCTTTGAAGCGGCGACGAGGAGTTTTCCTGCGGTCGTCGCATCGTCGTCGGTCAATTCGTCGAGGCTGTCGATGGGGGCTTTTGGGATGATGAGAATATGCGTCGGTGCGACGGGCGATATATCGTTGAAAGCGAAGACGTCGTCGTCTTCGTAGACTTTGCTCGACGGAATTTCGCCGCGCATAATTTTCTTAAAGAGATTGTCGTTTTGACTCATAATGCACCTTCTCGCAACGCGTTATCGATATGTTTTGAAGAGATCGACGATGAAGTCGGCGACCATGGAAATCGTAGAGACTTGTGCGCGTTCTTTGGGCGAGTGCGGGGAGACGACGGTAGGACCGAATGAAATCATTTGAATGCCCGGGATTTTGGCGCCGATGAGTCCACATTCGAGACCGGCATGAATGACGTTGACGATGGGTTTTTTGCCGAATCGCTTTTCGTAGACGTCGACGCAACGATGGACGATATCGGCGTTCATATCGGGTTGCCAGCCAGGGTAGCCTTCGCCAGAATTGGGGACGCCACCGGCGAGTCGTATACATGCTTCGACGCGTTGCGTGATGGCATCGAGTTTTGATGCGACATTTGAACGTTGGCTAGAGAGGGTTTTGAGCTGATTGCCTTCGATGCGGATTCTGGCGAAGTTATTCGACGTTTCGACGAGTCCTTCGACGTCGTGATTCATCGAAGAAACGCCGTGCGGGTAGCAGTAGATGAGATCGGAGATGCGTCGCAAAGAGGCATTATCGAAGGCATCGCCTGCGATATCGGAGACGTCGGTCGTGACGACGACGCTTGGATCGGTCGAGGCGTATTCATTCGCGAAAATGGCGCCCATTTCTTTGGCAATTTCGACGACTTTTGCGCTATCGCGAGCCGCAACGGCGAGCGAGACGACGGCATCGCGTGGAATGGCATTGTGTTCGGAACCGCCGGAGATGGTGACGAGGCGCGCATCGGAGACGGTATCGAGAACACGAGCTATGATGCGGTTGATGAGTTTAATGGCGCTTGCGCGTCCGAGGTGGATTTCGCAGCCCGAGTGACCGCCCAAAAGTCCCGTGACGTGGATGTCGACTTTTCGAGATCCGGCGACGAGCGGTGCACGACTGAGATCGAGCGTCGACGTCGTTTCGCGTCCGCCAGCGCATCCGACGGTAAAAATGCCCTCGTCTTCGCTATCGAGATTGAGGAGAATGCGAGCCTGGACGGATTCGGGCTTGAGCGCGATGGCGCCCGTCATGCCAGTTTCTTCGTCGGATGTGATGATGATTTCGAGTCTAGGGTGTTCGACGTTGGGATCTTCGGCCATGGCAAGGGCGAGGGCGACACCTAACCCGTCGTCGGCGCCGAGCGTCGTTTGGTTGGCGTGCATCCAATCGCCTTCGATGATGACTTCGATCGGATCGGTGTCGAAATTGTGCGTCGACGTCGGCGTCTTTTCACAGACCATGTCCATGTGACCTTGTAGTGCGATAATCGGGGCGTTTTCGTAGCCTTTTGTCGCAGGGACGCGAATGATGACGTTGTTGGCGTCGTCGCGTTCGACTTCGAAGCCCGAAGATTTGGCGCGATCGGCGAGCCAAGCCGAAATTTTCGCTTCGTGCTTGGATTGGCGCGGTACTTGCGCTATCGCCTTAAAAATCTCAATGACGCGATCACTTAGTTCCATAATGGTCTCCTTAAAACGTTCTAAAAAATGGGATCATTGCCCAAAGACGCAATGCACTTGCTTCTGTCGTAGCCATGATACGCCTGCGAGCGAAAATGAACTTCGGCATAGCCGCCCGAGGCCGCCGGCCTGCCGATGGTACGCCGCCGCCCGAGGGCGGCGAGTATTGTACGACAAAAAGCGCATAGAGATTGGGAAAATGTTAGGATTTTTTGTTTTTCTTCGCGATTATTTGGCTTTCCTTATGGCTCTTCCATAAATCATCGAGATCGACGAGTGACATTTTGTCGTCATCTTTACCCGTATAACTGAGCGGACCTAAGAATTCTGCTTTTTCTTTTTCTTCTTTATCGATGTTGTCGGCGTGTTTGCGAGCTTTTTTGTGTTTTTTAGCCAGGTTTTTTAACGTTTTTGCGCCCGATTTTAGTGTTCTGGCTTTTGGATCTAACCAATCGCCTGCGATGTCGGCCCGATCTTCGAGCTTGATGCGGTCAGCGGTGAATTTTCTTATTTTTTCGTTTTTCGAAGCAAATGATTTTGTTTTTTCTCGCATTGAATCCTTCTTTTGGTCGTAATTCTCCTTGAGTACTTCTTTTTTCTTATCGATAAATTCCCCTACTTTTCCTTTCTTTTTAGTTTCTTGAGATTTGTCATTTTCCTTTTTGGGTTCTTTGTCTTCAAACAGTTCAGGATTTGCCTCTTTTGCGCGTGCAATTTTCCGTTTTTCTACGCGCGTGAGCTTCTTTTCTTTGCCATCTTGATCGGCGTTTTTGTCGGCTGGCTTGTCATTTGGGGTTGATGAGTCTGCTTTATTGTCGTTTGTCGTCGTTTGATTAGTCGTCGTATCGGTCGTTGTGGGGGAAGTCTTGGCCGATGGACTGCCGTCTGGATTGGTTGCATCGGGCTGATTTGTCGTTTGTTGAGGATTTGCATTCTCTTTTGCATTGTCATCTTTTTTATCTGTCTCTTTCTTTCCGATGAAAGGTAGAATAGATTTTACTTTTTTTCTAAATGATTCGAGCCATTCTTCGAGTTTTTCGCTTGGATTTTTACCTTTACTACAAATGATAGCATGTAAAACCCAAGGAGCCGAAGCAATGAATGTTTCAAACATGGCTTGGCCTAAGCCTTCTGCGCGACCACGTGCGCATTGGAATAGGATGTCGCACATGACATCAAACAGAGCGTTGATTTGTTTGGCGTATTTTCGGACGAAGACGAGGTATTCACCGACGAGCTTCGCCATTTCGAGAATACCAGCGAAAGGAACAAAGATACTGATGAGTTCTGCAAATATTTTTTGAGCCGCTTTCTGAATCATATCTTTACAGATATCCTTGAACATGTCGCTTGCCAATCCGATCAATCCATCTCCGATGTATTCAAACAACACACCGATGCCTTCTTGCTTAAATCGCGCAATAAACTTTGGTATTGGTCCATCTGGTGACATGTCGTTGAGTTCATCTTCGTCTTCGATTCCCATGCCTTTGAGTACGGCGTCCATTTTGATGCCGCATAATTCGAGACTAAATTTTGCTAACGATGGGATCGAAAAATGCGTCGGGAAGGAGACGTTTGCTTTAGGTAGCCAAATCTTGACGAGCCCATCGAGAATTTTCGGTAGAATTGCCCAACCAGTGTTTTTAAAGGCTGTCCCAAAATGACTGAAAGAAGTCTTTAACGAATTCCAAAAAGTCTTGGGATCTTGGACGATTTCTTTTGAAACATCTTTGAATTTATGAAGCATATCGGATTGAACGCCTGCAAAAGTCAGGGCTGCGTCGAGTGTCGGCCAGAATATTGCAGCAAGAGCTTCGGCTTTTGAGTCGTAGGCGCCTGCGATTACTTTGAATGTGGCGATAAATGTGCGTATACCGAGTGTCAAATATTTCACGAATGTCAATGCGATATGTTTAATCGTTTCGATGATATCGTCGATATAATCATTGATGACTTTGCACAATACATCAAATAGTTTGATCGCGAGTTTCTCGAAAAAGTCGACAACTGAGCTGATGATATTGTCAATATGATTATAGAACTTCTGAATTGCATTATATACATCAGTAGACAAGTTTTTTGCAATAAATCGGATGGTGTGTATCACGGCAGTAGCGATTGGATTCAAAACTTGGAACATGACGCGGATGCCCTTTTTTAAGCCCGCTTTGAATCTCTCATACCGACTTGCTTCCTTTTTAGTCTCTTGTTCATTTGTAGAGTCTTTAGAATCGCTCTCTTCATCATTCTCGCGTTCACTCTGACGTCGTTGTAGATCCCTTTCGTAGTTCTGTTCTTCTTCTTCAATTTTATGGTCTATGTCTTTATTAACCTTTGCCTTTTCACGTTCGAATTTATCAATTTCCGTACCGATTTCAGAATTGGCAGTGTTATACAAGTTATTGATACAAGCGAGTGTCTCATTGTCGAGTTTGTCAACTTCGGTTTTGTACTCATGATAAGATTCTTCGTGACCTTTCTTCATGTCTTCGTCGAATCGGCAGTAGGCTTCTTTTTCTTTTTGTGCCCCCAATTCGCGAGCTTGGGTTTCTTTCGACATGAAGTCGTTTTGTTCAGCAATGAGTTCCTCTTCGAAGCAAGCCTGGGTTTTTAGCATTTCTTCGTGATTGGATTGAAGCAAACTCAAAGATTGCATGCCGTGTTTTGTCGTATCGTAAACACTAACGGTGTCGTCATCGAGCGTTAATAGCGGCGTATATATATCGTTGAGCGAGCATGCATTTGCTTTTTGTATTTCGGCAGATAGGTCTTCTTGGAGTTCGATCTTTGGCGATATCGATGACCAATCAATGCTTTGCAATTGATCGATGCATTGCATATTGTTTTGCATGTCTTGAATCGTATTATTGGAGTTTTGCTCTATCGATGCTATCGCATTAAAACATGCATTTTTTCCCTCTTCGAGATTGGGCGAGCTAATGTTGATGTTCGGCGTATGGTTTTGTTCATCGAGGTGCTCAGTCGATGCAAAACACGCCAATTGTGCGTCGCCATCGAACGACATGGGCTGCGAAGAGTGTTTATAGGCGTCGAGATCGATTTGTTCTTTGCATTGGAGCACGTTGGATGAGAATTGTGCTTTGGTCATTTGCGTTTGGGTGTCGTCGTTTTGTGTGATGTTGTTTTGTGCTTCAATGGCTCGATGCCCAGCCTCTGTACACATGATTTCGTAATTCTTTGGCCATGCACAGATGGCTTTTGATGCGACACCGGATTGCATCGCATTGATGGTTTGGGTACTCGAGGCTGGCGTTCGGCTCGCTTTGGGCGATTGGTGGGATTGCGTTGACGACTTTGGCGCTTTAGCTGAACGACTCGAACGGAGTGGGGCATTTGGGTGTTTGGATTGTTTTGTCGCAGTCTTTGTGGCGCGTTTTGTTGTTTCTGATGACCGAGTCGTTTCATCGGATTCTAGGGCACTTTTCTTCAATTCGTCTTTCGATGGCTTTTGAGATCTCAATGCCTGTGGGGACTGCCCCAGCCCAAACGATGTGCGTTTAGGGCCGTCGAGAATCGATTCGCCGTGTATCGACGATTGGATGCGTAGGGATTCGGCTTGTGCTTCGCGTGGAGCAGTCATCTTGGTGATGTCGCGCGTGGGCTCGGCATGATTGGAGCTTTGTTTTTGGCGTTTGGGTTTGGTGTGGCGCGTGCCTTTGGGGGGATTTGCTTGAGAAGCTGAATCGACGCGTTCGGGCGTGCTAGCGGGAGTCGGCGAATGGCTTGGGGGCTGTGTTAGGCTTGGGAGCTGTGTTTGGGAATTCGATATTGGCGTTTGAACAGGAGCTTTGCACAGAGCAGCTGATTGAGGAGCTGGTTTTGGGTCCGGAGATTGGCCCTTGAGAGCGGCGAAGATTTGGTCGTGCATGGTCGGTGCGTAGTGAGGCTGATTTCGGACGACGGCTCGATTTTCTTGGCTTTGCGTCGATTGGTGTGGTTTCGATGGGGTGAACAAGGCGTCGATGGCCTTGGATTGCGCAATGTTGAGTTCGACGCGATCGCGCGGTGTCATGTGTTGTGGCGACGGAACAGAGCACCACGGATTGGCATGGGGCTGAGACGCGACGCGACTCGTCGCGATGGGATGTTGCTCATGCGGGGATTGTGCATGCGTGGGTTGAGCGGTTGGGAGATGATCGCGTTGCTTGGCTTCATCTTGGAAACTGGCTTTTTCGTAGGTACAGTACGTCATGATTCACCTCATTTTTTGAAAAGTTGAACGAAGTCAAAGGGTTAGGGAAATATCGGGTTATGCAAAGAGTCTTGCAGAGTCCCGTTAATTCTATAGGGCAGGCAAATTTCAAAAAACTTTTCAGAAAAATGCGATTTTTCGTTTTTTTATGGGGGAAGGGCTGGGAGTGTGGAGAAAAGAGAAAGAAGTCGTTGACGAATAACGGAAAAAAGGTGAGACTATTGCAGGCTTTTTTTGTGTGTTTGGCGCAGACAGCTAGGGGATGGGTTCGAATGCTAATAGCTTACAACAATGACATTGAGTTTCGTTCACGTTGGTATCACATCCAGACCGAAGACAACGGCATCAAGGATGGTCACGTCACGACGACGGTTTTCTTTTCGGGTCAGATTCTCGATTCGAAGACGACGTCGTATTTAGATGCGATAAACGGCATTACAGATGTCGAGGAGCAGAATCGCATCATTAAGAACGTGATGACGACACAGCACAAGCTGTTCTATGCGAAGCTCTACGAGGGAGCCTACGAGGCGCAAGTCAATCACGTGCACAAGGCGGGAATGGCCAACAGTGCTGCGACGTCGTCGCCGTCGGTCGTTCCCGTTTCGAATCCGGTTGCGAAGATGGCGACGCCTGCGCCAAGTGCTCGCGCCGATCAAGCGGCATCGAGTTCGCGCCTTGGAAAGCCCGATATTTTGCGAGCCTCGCAGCAATTGCCGACGGCAAACAAGAATCTCGGTAGCTTGCCCCCTCTCTCATCTTCGTCGAAAGTTGGCTTGTCGTCGAAACTCGCTTCGAACGCCGAAACGCCGCGCGAATCGGGTCGCCAAATGCGCTTGTCGCGCCCGCTCGGGCAGTCGAAAGGCGTGATGGCTCGCAATGATGGCCGCCGCGCATGGCGTGGCGTCGAATGGCCCAAAGAAGACCTCTCGGTCGATGCGCTCGTCGCGCTTTTGCTCGCCGGTGTCGAGGTCTAGTCGGCATCGATATCGGCTGGTAGCTCATTTTGCGACTTAATCGTTTTAATTTGAGCTCAAAAGTAATAAAATGATGCGACGAATAGCGTTTTAAGTTGGAGGATTCGCCGTGTCTGATGCCGTAAAAACGAAGAAAAAGCGTTCATTGAGGAAGAAGTCGTTCGTCGCTTCGTCGCGTCGATCGCCGATCAACGTCGATGTAAGCAAGCCCGATGTCGACGAAATCTTTTCGAATTTGGCATCGGGTTCATTGCCCGATCCCAATGCCGCGCTTCGAGAAGTTTATGCTTTGGCAATTGAATCGGTGGCGCAGGCGTTTGTCGATGGGCTTTCGTCGCTATGCTTGGGCATTCTCGATACGGCTCGATCCGATGATTTCCTCGACGACAACCCGCTCGCTCCGTGGATACGCAAGTATTTGCCCTCTGGAGATATCGATGGCGCGGCGTTGCGCGAAACGCTGTCGGAGAAGATCCAAGCGTCGAAGGCGACGATTTTGTCGTCGCTGACGCAGGCCATGACGGGGGCGCATGGGTGCGATGGCGTCGCGACTTCGCACGAAGATGACGACTTGATCGAACACGGCATTTTGCGCCACCGAAACATGCATTGCCCCATGTCGCAAGCGCGGATCGAGGCGTTGATCGATCAATTGCAATCGGGCGCGCCGCGCGAAGAACGCGCGAAGACCTATAAAATTATGCATACGCCGCGCACCTATCGGTTCAGTTTTGGAACGGCAGATGCCAAAAAAAGCCGCATCGAGAACGACGATGCGGCGAAAGTCGACGAGAACCGCGAACGAGAAGCGTCGGATGGACGAATTGCAGAAGAAGAACTGTCGATCGACGATGGCATGTGTCGCGATTGCGGGCATGAACCGAGCGAGACCAATGCCGATTTCGACGAAACCGATGCCGAACTCGACGAAACCGATGGGGAACAAATCGAGTCGCTTGCCGAGCGTCGATGCCGAGAACTCGTGCATTCCGACAAGATGACGATGCCCGTCTCGGAGTCGATAAAGAGCATGCAGTCGCTGTTTGCCCAAGGGCAAAAAGCGAGCATCGAGAAGTTTTCGCAATTGAGCGCGGCGACGACGGGCATTTCGCAAGCCATTGAGCAAGGTGACGGCTGGATCGCGCAAATCGGCGCAAGTGCCGAAGCGGAATTGTCGGGTGTCTTGCAAGATATTGCTTTGCAAGTCACCGATGCCGTTTTGGCCGCCTATATCGCCGAAAACCCCGAACATATTGCCTCCCTTTCGAATCTCCTTCGAGACGATCCACGAGTTATCGAAGATAATTCGCTATCGGCGTTTATCGAATCGCTCGAATCGAGCGATAACGCCGGCGATGACGGCGTCGAAGATGGCGAATGCTCGGTGACGAATGACGATTTATCGCGGGCTTTTGCAAAGTTGTTAGCCGATCCCGATCTAGATTTGGACTAGGCGGCACCGTAGCCGCCATATAGACATTAGACATATAGACATAGCCATATAGATATATCGCCATATAAATATATGGCGGCTATGGATACATCGACAATAGTCAGTTCGTAGAACTCCACCGGAAACATGGGAATAGACGGATGCTGCATCTATCATTTTCGAATCAAATCGATCGTTTAGCGGGCATAATGGCGTATTTTTTGAAGATTCCATCTACAGAATATGGCGGAGATCTCGACGAATCGTCGACGATGGTCGTGCACACGTCGGGGCGGGCGTATTTGAAGCACCTCATCGCGCAAAATATGGGAATTTGCGCAAATATTGCGTTTGAGAGTAGCGTGATGAAGCTCTTTGAATCGCACATCGATCGCGTGCCCGTGTCGCAACGCCCCGGAACGCTACTCGACGAAAAGATGGTTTTTAATTATTTATATCGCGTCTTTCGGAAAAAATTGTATGAATCGCACAGCGACGACATTCCCGAATCGCAACTCCAATTGTTTGCGACATCGCGTGCCGAAACGATGTCGCGCCAAGTGATGGAATACGTCGCCCGAAAAGCCAAGGCATTCAATTTGAAAGAAGGGACTTACCCGTCTGGGGCTTATGGCGATTATGTACGCGCGATAGTCGAAGAACAGCGATCCGAAGGCGTCGAAATCGTATTGCCGATCGATTGGTTGGGCGATGATGCGTTGTTTGAACGATTGGAATTGCCCAAATGCATCTTTATCTTCGACCCATCCCCGCTGACGCGGTTTGAAATCGCGTTTTTATCACAATATGTCAAAGATCCTTCGAATCACCTCTTTATTTCGGCGTTTAGCCCGAGCACGGGGTTTTGGTATAATGCGACAAATGGTAAGAAAGCGAGCGAATTCAAAGATGTATTAGGTGATGGCGATCTATCGTCAATGAAATTCGATTTTGTGTCGCTCAAGGGGCGCGAGATTGCGCGTGACATCGATCGCAGCTTGTTGACATTGTTCATGTCGCACGACGAGAATAAAAATCCGTTCGAATCGTATGATGCAGAAGAGCGAGATAAGCGCAAAAATTCGGAAAAGAAACAAGGCACAAATTCGAAAAATATACAAGGCACGAATTTGCAAAAGATACAAGACAGCTTGGTCATGCTCGACCCCGAAATGCTCGTCGGCTTGAGCGCTGATTGCGATAGCGTCGTATTGCGAGTGTTTTTGCAGATACGCGACGAAGTCCGAGCCGTTGCCGATAAGATCGTCGAGCTCGTCGCGCGGAATACGGGCGATGGCAAGCCGCCAATGCTCTTCGATGATATCTGTGTACTCATCCCGTCGTCGGTGTGTGATGGATACGTATCGCCTTTGTCGAATGCATTTCTCGAGCGCAATATTCCATTCAACATGAAGCAAGTCGTCGAACACCCCGTCAATCAATGTTATAGCGCGTTTAAGGCTTATGTGGCGTTCTTGACTCAGCCCATGCGCCGTTCAAAAGTATTGAATTTTGCATTTCACGAAGCCGTTGCATCTCCGCAAGAGTTCGCCGAACAAACGTCATTTGTACAGTCGATGGATCGATTGGGCATCTACGGAGGCGACGATGAATCGGGATCGTATAGTTGGGCGCAAGGACTCGAACGCGTCGTCGATTTGGTCGTCGGATCGGCGAGTGAGCAGAAGCTGATGCGCGAGCCAGCGATTGTCGACGACGACGAAGCGGCATTGTTTTTGCGACATGCGCATCGCCTGATGGCGCTCTTCCGAGATCGAAACACGACGCGCAGATTGCGCCTGAGCTATGGCGATTGGCAGACGTATTTCGTCGAATTATTTGGCGCTTGGCTCCGCAGCGATGTCAGTTATCGCGCCGAGTGTATGAAAGTGCTTTGCACTGAGATGCACCGCATCTGGCCGGCCGATGTCCAAGATGAATGCGTCGGATTCGACGAAGTTGCCCAGCTCTTGCGAATCGTCGAAGAGAAACTCTATACGCTCGAAAAGAGTTCGATATATGGTGGCGTTCAAGTTCAAATTCTCGACGAATCTGTCATGACGCGCCGCGCCGTCTTTATCTTAGGGCAATCGCGCGATGCGTTCCCGTCGAAAATCGTCCAAGCTCGAGAGTTTGAAAACTATTCGCCAGCCGACATGGATGAATATGCTTGGAATAAGTGGCTTTTAAATGCAACCGACGTGTTTTGGGTATCGGCGAAATTGGATCCACAAGACTTTGCCTCCGTCGACGACAATATCTCGCCATTGATGCGCGAACTCTGCGAAGTATTTTCTAAGCATGAGCCAAAAATCGACATGCTCGTCAAGAGCACGCCCAATACCGACGAATTAGAAGAAATCGCCAGCCGTTCCGAAGCAGCGAAAGAAATTGTCGATGAACTTTCCGACGACATAGCGCCCGAAAACGACGCCAGACAATCGCCACAAACCCGCCCCGAAACGCGCCGCATCTTGCTCTGGAATGAGATTAAAGAAGAATTATATAAAATTATATCGCCCCAAATGCGCGGTGATTATATCAACGTTTCAAATATCTTCATCGATCAAACACCTAGTCTTAATATAGATCCTGCAAAGAGGGTACTCGACAAGGGGTTCCTAGACGAATCGTTTGAATATGGTCAGTTGCCTGCGTCCGATGTAGAGGCGTTAGATAGTACATTGCCGAGGCTGTCGTGGAGGGCTCTTGCCGAACTGTTCCAGAAGCCCAATGAGACATATCGAAAATATGAATTTGGCATCGATGAATACAACGATTATATCGATCGAACGTCGTATCAGTTTTTGGCTGCGCAAGATTATGAACCAGTCGAGGCCTATCCGTATTCCTACGATGCGACGAATTGTATTCGCAATATATTGCTCCATTGCTTCCTCACGCGACAATTATCGAAGTTTGAAGAGCATCTCGAAATGGCGGCGTCTTTTTTGCGTCGCGAAGGTGCTTTCCCCGATGCCGAATATTGGCAAGTATTGCGACATCGCGCCATGGAAATGTTGAATATGTTTCAACGCAAAATGGAGATGAAACAATTTGATGTCGAAAGTGTGCGTTATTATCGCGTCGTATTGAAATCGCGCCGCCCGTCGTCGTCGAAATATAAATTGTGGTTCGATCAGACGTTCAAACCCGATCAGACGATTGTCGTCGATTACGAAAACGATATCTTTCATCTCAAAGGCATGAAGCTCAGTAGTAAAGATATGGACTTGCCGACCGTCGTGTTCCAAGGCGAGCTCTATCCGATCATCGATATTAAACAAAAAGAAGATGGCATTAATCAAAAAGATGATGAAGATACATGGATAAATCGCATTTGTGTCGTTGATGTGAACCAAAAAGGCTGTGATAGTGATCCCATGTTGCATTTGTCAAATATGACGGTCTTGTTTGCGACGTTTTTAGAAAAGCTAGGTTACGACGTGCCTACGCCAAACACAATCATCAAATGGAAAGTTGCTTGTGATGTGAAAGTAAAATTAGGCTCTAGTAAAATAGATGGTGGTCCTCTTGCTTTCTGCCATCAATCGATGAGTTTTGGCGACAATATCGTCGAAGTATTCAATAATTTATATAAACTCTATAAATCGAGATTCCACGAGCTTAATAGATATGTATCTCCTGGCAGTAAAAGAAGTAAGGGGGCAAAAGAACCAACTGGGTTGTCGAAATATGCCGACAGCAAGGCACTCGATACGCGCTCTGTCAATGCATGGGATGACCTTTTGGAGAAAGATGCGACCGAAGTGTTAAAAGGGTTTGCGAGGAAAAAATGACGATGATGCAAAGCGGGCGGATCATCACCGTATGAAAATGTTACGATGGCATGGTGTCGATTGTCAGCACGGCAATCTGGCGCTATGCCATACCGTCGATAACGCATCCATCGACGGCAATCCAAGGCAATACATAGCTCGTCATAGCCCCATGACACGGTAGCGATACCGCATGTGTATATACACTTTGAACGCTGGCATTCTTCCACATTTGCGCCAAATCGAATCGCAAATGCAATGATTTGAAATGTTGTTCATAACCATTGGCATTGGCAATGGCGGCAATGTGAAACGATACATCGACTATCGAATGTCGATGGCGCATCCATTGTATAGGTGCATCGACGATAAATGCTCGCTTGCTCACGGCTGCGAAATCGGGCTCGTGGCGCCTCGGTTGGGCATGGTTCGATCGATTGCCATCGTTTTGATGTGTCGAAAGCGGCGCGACAGCTATGCCTCGACATGTGTTCGGCGGGCTCGGCGGAAGACAGAAGTTTTGAGCTCGATCGACGATAATTGAAGAAGGAAATTCGATATTAAGCCCAATATGCTGAGTTTCGTGCAACAAGACGGCAGCTGCCCAAGGCGATAAGACGACGCGATCGACGTTCTTTGGCGCATTCGACGATTCCGATGTCGTGAGCTTGGTGCGCATGAGCGCCGGAGCGAGTTGGGGTAGGGTGAGGCTCGATTCGACGATCCCAGTGTCTTTCTCGGTCCATATACCGTCAAACAATATCGTGGGGAGCCGCAATTTGTGCCGTTGCAATACGACGCTTTGTTCGAGTTGCGTCTCGAATCGGTTCTGAAAAATCGTTTCCTCGAGGAAATAGAACGTCTTTCGCGCATGAGTGATTCGCTGCCGAGCGCCGAAGTCGATGTCGGCATATCGCTTTGTCATATCATCATATAGCGCTTGCAACATGGGCGCGGCATTGAAATCGTGCGACGCCAAACATGCATCGATGCTACATTTCTTATGGCACGATTCATCGGCATCGAACGACGAGCAAAACTGAAACTTCGCCCATTCGGCCGCCGTATTCTGCGCCGACGTCGGGCAGACCATAGCGCGCAAATCGCAGCCCACGCCACTCTTTCCCGCATCGAGATTCATCCCCGCATTGGGGCTCACAGCCGCATCGGAGCTCATCGCCTCATGGCGACTCATCCCCCCTCGGTGGCACATCCCCCACGCATTGACGATATGCGCCGCTCTCACGGCATCGACGACGAGTTGTTCCAAATGGCGATGCGAGGCGTTGGCGCGTGGATTTCGCACGAGTTCGGTGTGTGCCAAGCCGTTGTCGACGACGGCATAAAATTCGGCACGATAAGCCGTCGAATTGGCATGCGTGATTTCTGCGCCCTGCAACTCATCCATTCGCTCCGCAGACTGCGACTCGACGATGAGGCAATCGCTAGCGCCCGCTCGCCGCGCGGCATTGAGCAAGTCTCGATTCAGCGTAGAATCCATACACGACCGCAGAATGCGCGAGGCGGGAGTCGAACCCGCGGCCTTTGGCTTCGGAGGCCAACGCTCTATCCAACTGAGCTACCCGCGCAAAACAACAACTTAAAAAAAAAGCCTGTAAACAGGCGACAAAAGCGAGAGACGGGGCTCGAACCCGCGACGTCAACCTTGGCAAGGTTGCACTCTACCACTGAGTTACTCTCGCAAAAACGTAAGCTGTTGGAGCGAGAGACGGGGCTCGAACCCGCGACGTCAACCTTGGCAAGGTTGCACTCTAC
>OQWM01000060.1_pt1 | contig 50524 bp, 31 predicted proteins | sample 1691531 | NCBI WGS metagenome assembly OQWM01 (sample SAMN03418257, study PRJEB22391) | human gut metagenome | biome: human-gut; feature: organic feature; material: feces | host: Homo sapiens | place: Tanzania | collected 2013-01
CCCTGCCCCCGCCCCACGGGGCGGGGATGGGCGCAAACTGCGCCTAGACGGCGCAGAATCCAAACCCCACGGGATGGGATACATCAAACTGCGCCTAGGCGGCGCAGAATCCAAACCCCACGGGACGGGATACATCAAACTGCGCCTAGGCGGCGCAGAATCCAAACCCCACGTGATACGTGTAAATCGTTGCGTGATACGTGCAAATCGCCGCGTGATACGTGCAAATCGCCGCGTGATGCGGGCAAATAGAGAAAAAACCATCAATACAGAGAATTGAATCGAAGAACGAAAAGGAGTCGAGATGAATCGAAGCATCATTTTGGCATCGGCGTCGCCACGTCGAAAGCAATTGTTGGAATCGGCGGGGATCGTGGCAACGGTAGAAGTCGCCGATATCGACGAATCGCATGGCGATGGCGAAAAAGCCGCCGATTACGTGGCGCGCATGGCGTACCAAAAAGCCGAAGCCGTCGTGCGGCGACATTTGAGCGATAAATCGACCGATAAATCGGTCGGATTGGATGTCGTCGTCGTCGCCGCCGATACGATCGTCGTCGTCGATGGCGTGATATTGGGCAAGCCTGCGTCGCGCGACGAGGCGTTTTCGATGCTCAAAAGGCTCGTGTCGCGTCGTCACGACGTCATGACGGCGGTGGCCATCGCCGATTTGGCAGGTCGTGCTCCAAAGTGGCAACGATTCGTCGTGACGACGCATGTCGAATTTGGCGACGTCGACGACGCGCGACTTTGGGCATATATTGACTCGGGTGAACCGATGGATAAGGCTGGGGCGTATGGGATTCAGAGCGGTGCGGCATCATTCGTGCGCTGTATCGAAGGATCGTATACGAATGTCGTTGGGCTACCCCTATACGAAACGGTGAGCGCACTCGCGGATTACACGTGCGCCAAATAGTTCGATCGATGCTAGCACCGATGGGGCAGGAGTACCGCTCTGACGCGGTGCAACATGCGTCATAATAAGCAATGGTGGGGTTTTGAACGTTGCGTGCTTTTGTCCTAATCGATATTATAAGCGGCAACGGAGGATGGTTTTGGCGAATGCTAGGCGTTGTTGGCATGGCGTCGCAATATAGAGGAAGAAATCGTGAAAAAGCGCTTTAGAAACGTCGTTTTGTTATGTGCTTGTGCATTGTCGATCGTGGCATTGGGCGGTTGTTCGATGCAGAAGATGGCGGGCAATGCCGTCATTGAATATTCGCACGACGAAGCGATACCGTATTTGATGTCGCAAGGCGATTTGGCATCGGCGTGCCAAATGGGGCAGGCGATGGGACCCGTGCTCATGTCGTTTCATCGCGTTGGGCTCGATCCGGCACAAATCGGGATCGGTACGCACATGGCGGCCGGAATGTGTGCCGAAATGGATCAACGCGAGCACGAATTGGCGCGATATCGGGCTCTTTATGAGCAACGATCGACCGAGGCACAAGACGCCCTTGTGCGCGAAAAACAGGCGCACAGCCTCGCTGCGAGCCGCATGATATTGGCGTATGAGAATGCCGTTGCCGCCTATGGCGATTTGAGCGAAAAATGCCCAGAATACAAAAACGATACCGATGCCCTGCTTTCATTATTGGGGCTAGCCTCGGGCGCTTTGGCGATTTTGCACGATTTTAATAGTGAAAAAGCCGTGGGCATATCGCTCGATATACCTGGCAAGATCGAAAAAGGCGCACAATGTTTCGACGACGATAAGTGGTGGGGAATGCCGACGGCACTTCGCGCCGCCATTTGGTTGAGCATCCCCGGGAGTGGCCCCGAGGGCGTCGATCCGATCGAGGCCATGAAAACGGCGGCGGCAAAAGGCGATGCGCAAGGCGTATTTTTGGCACGAGCTATGCAAATCATGATGTTGGCGACGGTCGGTCAGCCCGAAAACATGTGCCAATCGATGACCGAATCGAAGCTCAAAGACGGCAGTGGCGACTTCGCCATGCTCAATGCCTACGCGCGAAGCATGATTCAGCATCAAGCCGATATTTCCTGGACAAAAGCCAAGGGATATCGAGCTCCGCTCAATTGGGCACAATGCCCCGTTGCCGAGGCGGCGGGTACGATGGACGAAGAAAAAGCCAACGATTTGCTCGAAGGCTTATTCGACGATGAAGACGTCGACGCCGTCGAAACGCCGGCGGATGCAGTTCCTGCCGAAACACCTACAACCTAAACTGCGCAATTTTTCGATTTAACCGCGCAATGCTTGAGAAATGAGGAGCAATCTCAATGAAAAAGTCATTAGCATTATCGGCCTTTTTGATGGCGTCACTCGTTGGACTATCGGCACAAGCCGGTGAATCGCGCACGCTGTGCGTCTACGATCCATCGGGCGCCAATGGCGATGCTTATGCGACGATGAAAGAATACCAAGTGGCGGCATCGCAATGGGGAATCGATTTCGATCTCAAGCCGTATACAAACGAAAAGACGGCGAGCGACGATTTCAAGGCGAAGAAATGCGACGCCGTCTTTTTGACGGGGTTGCGAGCACGCAATTTCTCGAAATTTGCCTCGACGCTCGAAGCCATGGGTGCATTGCCGAGCTACGACCTATTGGGCGATGCCATCGCTCTATTGGCGCAACCCAAGGCTGCGAAATTGCTCAAAAATGGCGCCTACGAAACGGTCATGGTCATGCCCATGGGCGCCGTCTATCTCATGGTTCGCGATCGATCGTGGAAATCGATCGAAGATATCGCAGGCAAACGCATCACGACGATCGACTTCGACGAAGCCGCGATTCACATGGTCAAATTGTCGGGCGCATCGATGGTCTCGGCCGATATTTCGACATTTGCGGGCATATTTAACAACGGTGCCGCCGATATTTGCTACTCCCCGACGACGGCGTTTAAGCCGCTCGAACTCGAAAAAGGCGTCAAAGAAAAAGGCGGTATCGTTCGGTATCCGATTGCACAGCTGACGGGGCAAATCTTGACGCATGCCGATCGATTCCCCGCCGATTTCGGCGAAAAATCGCGTCAATACGGATCGGAAAACTACAAGAAGATATTGCAACTTTCGACGAAATCCGAAGCCGATATCAAAGATTCGTATTGGATCGACATTACAAAAGCCGACAAAGATCGATACGATCAAATCTTCCTCGACGTCCGCGTCAAATTGCGCGACGATGCCAAAGTCTACGATAAATCGATGCTTTCGTTGATGCGCCGTTTGCGCTGTAGCGCCGATAAAACGCGTAGTGAATGCGCTCAAAAACGCGAATAGCTATGCCGCGCGCATCGAGCGCGGAACTCGTGAAATAAACCGCGCCTCGAGCGCGGTTTTTTGTTACGCATAGGGCGAAAATGGGATTTTTGCGCGTGTTCATGCTATTGCGCACGGCGCGGCGTTTGTGCTATGCAAGCGCGGTTATTCGCCTCAAAACAGTATCTTCGTTGGCGTAATTCGTATTCAGAGAGCGTTTTTGGTCATGTCAGACGTCGTAAAACCAGATCTTCCCAATCCAGGTGACCGGTTAGCCGATCGCTATACGATAATTCAGCGGGTAAGCCTTGGCGGTTTTGGTGCGGTTTATCGCGCATTACAAGACAATCTTGGCCGCGATATCGCGCTCAAAGTTTTGCTCCCCGATGTCGTGTCGAATAACGCCGACTACGTCGAGCAATTTCGCCAAGAAGCACTTCTGACGAGTCAGTTACGCCACCCCAACACGATAACGATATTCGACTATGGTCAAACCGAGACGGGGTTGTTGTTCCTCGTCATGGAATGGCTCGACGGCAAGACGTTGACCGAAGTGCTCAAGAATGAGGGCGCTCTGAGCTACGATCGCTGTTTGCACATCAGTCAACAAATCCTCAAATCGTTGAGCGAAGCCCACGAGCGCGGGATGGTTCACCGCGACCTCAAACCATCGAACTTGATGTTGTGCGTGCAATATGGCGAGCAAGATTTCGTCAAAGTCTTGGACTTCGGACTCGTCAAGAATTTGTCGGATGAAACGCTGAGCATTCGCGGCAAAGCCGTCGAAGCGCCGCATTTTACGGCAAAGCGTCGCGCACCCGGGACGCCGCACTATATGGCTCCCGAGCAAGCCATGGGCAAGGGAACGACGACATCGGCCGACGTCTATGCCTTTGGTCTCATCCTCTACGAAATGCTCACCGGGAAACGCGCATTCGATGGCACCGACAAGATGGAAGTCTTGCTCAAGCAAGTGCGCCAACCTTGTCCGCCTCTGCCCGATGAACTCGTCGATACGTTCTTGGGCAAAGTCGTCGCCCAATGCGTCGAAAAAGATCCGCTCAAGCGTCCGCAAAGCGCAACAGCGCTTTTGCGCGACTATCAATTGAACGAAGAAACGCGCGGCATAGAAATTCACAACGGCGATTTCGAAGCACAAGCTCGCTGGAAATCGCTCGCCGAGCCGCGCGTCGTCTCCGATGTGAGTAGCTCGCTCAAAGAAATCTTCGTCGGGCGACGCGACGAAGTCGATGAATTCCGTTCGATCATCGAAAAGGGCATTGCCGAACGACAAGGCACGACTTTCGTCGTCACCGGTACGACGGGTATCGGCAAAACGGCTCTCGTCAATAAGTTTGCCGATATCTTCTTAGAAGTATCGCATGGACTTCGGATAAGTACGGCATTTTTGCCGCAAAATTACTTGTCGTTCTCGGCGATTCGATTTGCATTGCGCAAATTCCTCAACGTCGCCTCGGACGATGCCTCGGTGGCGCAAGTCGAAATTAAGCGCGCTTTGTCGCGCTACGAAATCAGCGATTCTTATCTCGTGACGTTTTTGACGCACTTCATCGTCGGGAAATATGGGCAATCGGGCGATGAACGCGAGCAAGCCGAATTGCGTTTGGAAGAGTTTTTCGACGCGCTTTCGCGCGTCGCCCCCGTCATGTTATCGGTCGAAAACATCCATTGGGCCGATACCGACAGCTTGAATTTGCTCTGGAAACTGGCGCTTGCCGTCGTCTCGAAACATCGCCCGTTTTTCTTGGTCGCGACGTTCCGCCACCAAAAACTCGCCGCTAATCGCGAGCTTCAAATGCTCCTCGAGCGATTCAATCGCCTCGAACACGTCTATTATCGCGAAATGCAGCTCGCTTGGCTCAACAAAAAAGATTGCGCCGCGATTATCGAAAACGCCGTCAAAATGCAACGTCCGATGGCGAATCAGTGCATGCAATTGTCAAAGGGCAATCCGCTCTTCCTCAATCTCGTCTTGCGCTATATCGTCGACGAAAAACAAACCCTAGGGGCCGATGAGGCTCAAAAACTCGTCATTCCCAATTCGATCGAACGCATATCGCTCAAGCGCATCGATCAGATCGTTCGCAAATACAATCAGCCCGAATTCCGCGAGATCTTGCGCCATGCCGCCCTCATCGGCGAGACCTTTTCACTCGCCACGGTCGAAACGCTCCTGCGTCGCGATGGCAAATATTCGCTATTGGATTGTACGAGTCGAGCGCTCGAAGTTTGGCGTCGCGAGGGGATCTTGCGCCGTCAATGGGACGCCGATATGTCGTTTGAATTTATCCATCCGCATATCGTCGAATTCTTCAACATCGATTCGACACCCGAGCTCCATCTCAACGTGGCGCGCACGAAAGAAGCACTCAGCGAGACCGATCTCTATATCGATTACGAAGATATTGCGCGCCACTTTAAGCTGGCTGGCGATAAGAAAAACGCGCTTCGATTTTTGGATTGCGCCGCAAATGCCGCACTTCAGAACACGAATTTGCTCAAAGCGCGACTGCTCTACGAAGAAATGTTGCCGCTATTCGAAGCCGATGAATCGATCGAGCGACAAAAGAACGTCTATCATCAATTGGGCGATTTGACGTTGCGTTTATCGGAGTTTGGACCGGCAAAAGACTATTTGCAAAAGACGGTTCAGATTTCTCAAGAATCGGGCGATCATCAGCTCGAAGGGTTGGCTTATTGCGGGCTTGCCGAACTCGCTTTGGCCCAAAACCAACTCGAAGAAGCGAGCTCGAATTATACGCGAGCTAAAAATACCCTTACGGCCGACGATCCAAGCGTTCAGAGCAAGCTCCTACTCGGCATGGGCAAACTATCGAAGCTCAAGGCCGACTGGCAAGCCGCACTCGCTTGTTTCCAAAAGGCATACGATTACAGTTCGAATGCGGCGAATTTCGATCTCATGGCGAGTGCGCTCTACGAGCTCGGCGTCATCTATTTGTCGTTGGGCGTCGTTCGCCAAGCGCACGAATGCTTCGTCGCCGCACAAAAGAATTATCAGACCGTGGGAAATACGGCCGACGAAGCAAGCGTATTGCTCGCTCTTTCCAAGACATACGGCATATTTATGCGCCCCGACGATGCGCATATCTCGAATGAGTCGGCCATCGAAATCTATCAAAAATTGGGCGATCAACTCGGGTTTGCCAATGCTCTTGCACAGATGGCTGAAATCAACATTCAGCAACTCATCTACGACGAAGCGCAAAAGTTCACGCTTCGCAGCATGCCCATCTTCAAAGATTTTCACGATGCCCTGGGCAATGCCCGTTGCCAATCGCTATTGGCGCAAATCGAGCTGGCTCATTGTCAACTCGACAATGCCATGACTTTGGCTGAACAAGCATTCGAACAATACAAAAAGACCGATAAATTCAATGCCCAAGTCGATTTGTCGATATTTATCGGCACGGTTCAGACGTATCAGAACAAATTCGATATGGCACAAGCCAGCTTGAACCAAGCAGAAATGTTGCTCGATATCCATCAATCGAATGCGAGTCGCCCAGAGCTCTATAATGCGATGGGGCTTTTGTACGAATGTCGAGGCGATTTTGCAAATGCCGACCGATATTATCGCATGGCGCAAGATACGGCTCAGTCGATGGAATACCTCGAACAAGTTTACGTGGCGCGGATGAACGTCATCAAGGTCAACATGTTCTTTACGCCAGGGCGTTGGTACTACGATGAATTGCTCAAGATAGCGAATGAATCGCGTACCTATGGCCTCAAAAATGCCCAGATTCACGCGTTGTTGTTTATCGTGTGGTTCGAGGGGGTCTATGGCGAGCAACGCACCTGGGAGAATCTCATGGGCGAATTGACGCGATTCGTCCAAATACAGCGATTGCCAGTGCAAGGGCTATTGCGTCGCTTCGAATTCGACGTCGACGTTTTGAAATACGTCGGTGCCGACTTATCGGCCGCATTGCGCCGTAGCGCAGGATGGATTCGACAGTATTTGTGTCCGTAGGAGTCGACAGACGAGAGCCGAACGAGGACGTTGAGAATCGTAGCCTTATTTGCGTGCGTTCGCCGCGCGAATAGGGCTTTTTTTGGCACTTTTTTCGGAGAGAACACGAAAAGCGCATGAGTCGTCGATATTTGATTGATAGAGAATGATGCGTGCGATAAAGTGAAATGTGGTGTGCGATGATTTAGGTTTTGTGCATTGGTGAGAGAGCCTAAGCTTATGGTGATGTCTGGCAAAAAGTGTCCGAAATGTGGCGTAGAGCTCGTCAAAGGTGCGAGTTATTGTCAACGTTGCGGAACGCGAATATTCGAAAACGACTTTGGCGATTTATCGTCAGATCCGTATATCGGGACGATAATCGACGATACGTTCGAGATTCAATCGATACTCGGAACGGGGAGCATGGGAATCGTCTACAAGGCGCATCACCGTGCGCTCAATTGTCCTGTAGCGATCAAGATATTGCGCCACGACTTTTTAAACGACCGCGTCGTTCAAACGCGGTTTCAGCGCGAGGCGCAAGCGGCGAGTAGCCTTTCGCATCCGAATATCATCCAGATTTACCACTACGGTCGCACGGCACTCAACGCGCCCTATATTGCGATGGAATGCCTCAACGGCAAAGAACTGTCGTCGCTCATTCCCGAACAATTTCCGCTTTCGCCCAAGCGCGTTTGCCATATCGCGAGTCAGACGGCGCATGCGCTAAGCGCCGCGCATCATGCGAATATCATTCACCGCGATCTCAAGCCAGCCAATATCGTCGTCACGAATCGTTGTCACGACGATTTCGTCAAGGTTCTCGACTTTGGCATTGCCAAGATCGCCGACGTCGAAGGCGAGGGGTTGACGCGCGAAGGTGCGATTTGTGGTACACCGGCGTTTATGAGCCCCGAGCAAGTCTTGGGTCGCAATATTACGCCACAGTCCGATATATTTAGCCTGGGTAGCACACTCTACTACATGTTGACGTGTCGACTGCCGTTCCATGGCGATAGCCTCGTCGATATGTCGCGATCGGTCTTATCGCTCAATCCGACGCCACCGAGCCAAGCTCGAATCGACTGTTATGTCGCGCCCGAGCTCGAATCGATATGTCTCAAGGCCCTCGAAAAAGACCCAGCTGACCGATTCGAAAGTGCCGATGAAATGGCGGTAGCGCTCGATAGGCTTTATTCGCAGTTGCCCGACGATACAAGCAACATCAAGCCCAAGATCGTCATTCAATCGACCGATTGTGCGGCAATCGAAGATTTATCGGGAGCAACGGCTTGCATTAAGGCCTACGACGAAGACGACGAAGACGACGAAGCTGGAACAGTCGTCGAAATGCCGGCATTTCCAAGCGAACCATCGATGTCGTCGGTTCACTCGACGCATACGAATACCGATTCGCCTGCGATGAAAAACCCGATCGTCTATGCCGTCTCACAGGTGCTCGACGTCATCAATCCCAATGCGACACCAGAATCGAATTCGCTTTTGATGACGCCGACGAACGACGAAGAAGTCGTCAAGTCGCGCAAGCGCTTTTTACTCGGGATCGTTTGCATCGTCGTCGGCGCTTGTCTCTTGCTCGTCATCGTCATATCGTTGACGGTGTTTGCGTTGCGTCCGAGCACATCAGATAGCGGAAAACAATCGACCGAAGAGTCGAATAAAGAAGCGGCTGCGGTAGCCGAAGATTTTGAAAAACGCCCAAGTCTCGATACGCTGATGAAAGTCGATACGGTCGTCGCCTCGATTCAAGCGGGGATGACCTATGCCACGGCCTATGGATCTTTGCGCCTTGCCGACGAAGATCGCGCCCGAGTCGCTGCCGATAGTGGCGACGCCGATGATAATGGCGGCGAGGTGGGCGACGAAGGCGATGCCGATGCTGTCGAGGCGGCCAATGTCGAACAAGCGCCTAAACCTGCGCCGAAGCCGACAGTTGCAAAGACGACGAAACCTGCGCAAAAATCGGGATCGACGGCAAAGAAGACGACGAAACCTGCGCAAAAATCGGGATCGACGGCAAAGAAGACGACGAAATCGAACGCGTCGAAATCAAGTGCTTCGAAAAATCAAGGGCGTGGCAAAGTCTCGTATGCATCGCAAATTGCGCAAGCCGAAAAGCTCGAAAAACAAGGCGATAAGGTAAAAGCGTGCTCGATTTATCGTCAAATTTTGCGCGGTGAAGGCATTAGTCAGAGCGAAAAATTAAAAGTTCAAGCGAAGATAAGGAATTGTGGGCGCATTTCGATTTAATCGTCAATCGACGCTCAGAAAGAGTTGAGGGATAAACGTGTCGCGAAGAAGCATAGCGATGCGCGATCGACGCGTGCGGTTATGGATATGGCTTTCGGTCATTGGCATAGGGATTTTCGTCTACTTTTGCCAACATCCCATTCGCATTAAGCAAGAGGCGAAGATATCGCAAGGCGTAGCCATGACTCTCGATTCGACGAGCGATTATCTCGTCGTCGTCGACGAAATGGCACCCAATGCCACGCCAGAATCGTTCATGGAAATGTCGTTTTCCTATGCGTGGATCAATACATTCCAGCAAGAAATCGGTCCGGTGTCGGTCATTGGAGCGCAGCAATTCCCGCAAGCAGATTTGAGTGGTTTCAAACTCGTCGTTCTGACGCGTTCTGTATCGGAGCGCGGCGATTGGGTGCCAAAGATTCGCAGCTATTTAGAACGCGGTGGCAACGTCGTCTTAGAAATGCCCGGTGCCAAATTGCGCGCATTGGCCTCGGCCGATGGCAAAGGAGGGCTACGCAAGCCCCAGACTGTGACGTATGCCCATGGCTTGATGCCCGAGTTTCAAAAGGCGTTGTCGGCGATAAAATTGAGCGAAATGACGCAGATCATCGGATCGGCAGGGCCGCTCGACGATTCGCAAACGTGGATGACGATCGATGGCGTGCCCGTTATCTATACGAAGCATTATTCTGCGGGCAATGTGATTACGGTCGATTTCGACTATGGCATGCTTTTGACGTCGTTACAGCAAGGTCGTCCGCTCGACGATTTGACGATTCGCAACATGCGCGGCACGGCCCAAATCGAGACCGAAGATTTGGCAAAGCTCGACGTTCCCGATATGCCGATAGCCGATATCCTCGAGCGATTCATCGTCTATGGCGTCGTCGGCCATAGCGTCGCCATCGCCAGTTTTTGGCCGTTTTTCGATTCGATGAACGGTGCCATTGTCGTGACGCACGACGAAGGCGGCATGGGCGACGCGGCTCTTTGGACGTCTCAATACGAAGCGACGTTTCAGGCTTCCTCGACGTTATTTGCTCGCGTTCCGCTTCAAATGACCGAATACGGCGTTGGGCTGACCGATAAAACGCATACCGAGCTCGGGCTTTCGTTTGAACTCAATGCCGACGACAAATCGAGTGCGCAAGAACCCATGGGCTGGTTTAAGTTTTCGCCGATATGGCGAACGTATAACGTCGATCAGCAAACGCAACAGTTGCGCCAATGGATGCCCACCGGATCGCAGCTCATCTCTTCGCAAGCGAAAGATGGAATATGGACGCCCGAATATACGCGAGCCTTTCGCATGATTGCGGCGGCAGGGTTCCGAAACGATGCCTCGTATCGTGCGCCAAAAGACGTTCCGGGCTATGTCTTCGGATCGGGTTTCCCATTCGTTCCGCTCGACGTCAACGGGCGCATCTTCAACATCCTCGAATATCCGGTCGTATTCTCATCGCTACAGACGCAAGAGGAAAGGGAGTTTTTCGAAGCCATCGTCGCGGCGAGCGCAAAGCAGACGCACGAAGTCATCACCGTGAGCTTTTCACCGCAACGCTATACGACGCATCCCGATTACGAAATCTTCGAGACATGGCAAGAAGCATATCGGATAGCGAGTGAACACAAGCACTGGATAACGAGCATATCGAATTACTTTAGGTTTTCGCGTGCGCGATTTACGGGCGAATTGCGTTCGCGATCGACCGATCTCAAAATCGGCAACAAGACGTCGCATCTGCTTCGGATCGAATTATTGGCACCCGAAAATGGCATGTCTATTTCGGTCCCCAAGACGTTACGCACGCGCTCGTTTAGCGAGGCACGACGCGGATTACAGCGCGTCAAAGAAGACGTCATATTACCCGAGGTCATACAGACGAGTGCCGTTTCGTTGATGGGTTACGAACGCATGATCATCCCGTTGCAACGCGGTTTTAATGCCATCGACGTCGTATACGAATAAGTAGCAATAATATGCAGGGCGATTCATCATTTATCAAGCGATTCAAAATCGATTTTATCTTGCTCGGTGTGCTTGCATGCGTTTGCTTGGGCTATGTCGTCGATGCGCATCCGATCCGGATATCGCGCAGTGATACGCCGGGGGCGGCATCGATGCCACAACAACTCGGGCAATCGAATATCTTACTCATCTTGCCCGATACGACGCAAACAGCCGAATCGTATCCAGAGATGGACTTTTCCTTTGCATGGTACAATGCCATGTCGCAAGTCATCGGCCCGTTTTCGATTGCGCTCACGCGCCAAATTCAGTCGTCCGAAGACCTGGCGCAAGCGCGTCTCATCGTCATACCGCAGAATGCTGCCGAACAAATGAACGAAGCCCAGATCCAGAGTGTGGCGCAAAGCGTCCAGCTCGGGGCATCGCTCATACTCGAAATGCCCGGTCATGCTTGGGCGCCTGTGACGGGGATGCGGCTCAATACGCGTGGAAATGCCACGATAAAGCGCGTCACCGATGCGCCCAATTCGCCACTCTCGGGCACGTATAAAGACCATTTGCTCAACACCCCTATCGATACGCGCGTCATGCGCATGGATGCTTCGAATCCCGAGGCTTTGCCATCGAATGGATTATTGCTCGAAATCGATGGCGCCATTGCGCATGCCAAACGATCGCTGGGCGCTGGAATCGTCCACATTCTGGGGTTTAATTTTGGGCAAGCGATGACTTCGCTCCAACAAGGGCGCCCGAGCGATGCATTTCGCATCGATGGAGAAGAATCGCCTCGTACTTCCGACCTCATCCTCAACGAGCGCATGCGCACGAATACCGTGCCTTATGCCGATTTGCTCAAGATGCACGTATTTGGGAGTGCATTCCAAGCGGCGCCATTCCCCATGCTTTGGCCCATTGCCAACGGCAAAAAGAGTGCCCTCATCGTCAGCCACGAAACGGGGAATTTGGGCGATGAAGCGTTTTCGTCGGCAAAATACGAGTTGGAATTTGGCGCACATGCGACATGGCTAGCGACTGCGTCGACGATATCGAGTGAGACTTTGCGCAAATACGCGAGCGAGGGTTTCGATATCGGTGCATCGATCCATCGCCCTCCCGCCGATCGGATCGACGAGCCTTGGGGCATAGCCTTTTTTAAGCCGATCGCCTTCGAGCAAACGGTTGCCGATCAAAGACGCGCACTGATGCAGCAGATTTCGAGCCCCATATCGACGTGTAAATATGCCAAGAATGTCTGGTCGCGCGATTATACGGCGTTTTTCCGGTATTTAACGGCGGCGCAGTGCCAAATCGATTTGTCGTATGGCCCCGGAACGGAGGGCGATTACGGCTATTTGTTCGGATCGTCGTATCCATTTTTGCCGATTGAGCGCAATGGCTTGCCGTTCCCCGTCTATGCATTGCCGACGACGATAGACGACGGCGTCGGGCTCGGTTCGATCCCCGAACACGCGCCGTTGCAAATGCTCAAAGATGCCGAATCGACGTGGAATGGTCCGATCGTCGTCAATTTTAGCGCAGCGGCGATGCAAGAAACGCCGAGCTATCTATCGCCGCAAACGTGGCACGAGCTCTTGGCCTATGCCAAAGAAAACGACGTTCTCATGCCGTCGGCAAAATCGTTTATGCAGCACTACACGCTACGCAAGCAATCGCACTTGCTCTATACGTGGAATCCCAATGCGCGAACGTTGCAAGCACAAGTGCGGCTCCCAAAGGCAGACTTTTCGTATACTTTGGCGATTCCAAAGCGCACACAAGCGGGGGCGCTCGACACGTTGTGGCTCGACAAACGCCAGCTCGACATCGAAGCGGGCAAGACGTCGTCCGATGGGCTCTTGCTACTCATTCCGCTCGAGGCGAGTGAACACAGCATCGAGGCGCATTATCAATGATGCGATAAACTTTAGAGGATTTTTCGGAACATGCGCGACCATCGCGGGCTCAGATGCCCCGACGACCACCATATCATCTGGGCGCGCCCTTTGATATTGTCGATCGGAACTTGCCCCCAACATCGGGAATCGGCCGAATTATCGCGGTTATCGCCCATTGCAAAGACGTGCCCGGGCTTGACCGTGATGGGGCCGAAGTGCGACGATGGCATTTCGTGCGTTATCGTCGTATACGACTTTTCGCCGATGCGCTCGGTGTTCCAATGTTGAAGCCGTCGATCGGTGAGGTACATGAAATCGGAAACCGTGCTTTCGTAATAGGGGGTTTGAGAAATCGGATGCCCATTGACGTATATCGTTTGGCCGATGACTTCGATCGTATCGCCTTCGACGCCGATAATTCGCTTAATGTAGTCGCTGTCTTTTGTGAGAGATTCGTTCGAGAGGCAGCGTGAATTGGTGCGAGCCAAATAATCGCGTGCTTCGTTGCGCGGAAACGCAAAGACGACGACATCGCCGCGTTCGGGCTTCGAAAACCATACGACATAGCGATTGAGCAAGGGCAAACGCAATCCATAGCTCAATTTGGTGACGAACAATTGATCGCCTTCCAAAAGCGTTGGAACCATCGATCGCGTAGGGATTTTGAACGGCTCGACGAAAAACGTGCGCAGTACGAAGGCGACGGCCAAGGCGATGAGCAAGCTTTCGACGACTTCTCTTGCCCCCGATTTGCGAGCAAATTTGAGCCGTTTTTCGACGATTTCTTGCACTTTTCGATAGGGTGCTTCGACCGAATCGTCGTCTTTGGCGAGCGCCGTGCGTAGCGCATTGAGCCCAGCTTCGATTTCGGTTATCGACTCGGCCGAGAGCTTTTTCTTGGCTCGTTTATAGAGTTTTTCGGCATCGTTGAGCGCATTTTGTGCATCACGACGCGAAACTTTAGGCGTATTTTCAGATGGCGAAACGGACATGAGATTCCAGATAAAGCTCGCAGATTAGTCGATATCGGGGGATTCGACGCGGAACAACTGCTGACCGAGGAAGATCAGGTCGCCGTGATAGAGCTGTGTTTTCTTATTGAGTTTCATCCACGTACCGTTTGACGAATTGAGGTCGAGCAAATAGAAATTTCCATCTTCGCCCGGATAGATTTGCGCGTGGCGCCCGCTCATAAAGCGGTCTTTGTTGAAGACGATATCGCCCGTTTCGCGCCCGAAGACGGCGCCATTTTCCGACAAGCAATAGACGTTTTGGGTGATATTTCCGACGCCGATTTGGACGAGTTTGTAGTCGCCGCCGCTTGAGGGCGATCCCATGTAACGCGTGCCATCGGCCGATCGAGCTTTGTTGGAGACGACTTGTTCGAAGCGTTCGAATCGCAAGAGCTCGCGACCAGCCAAGAAGCAGTCGCCGGGGACGAGTAAGACTTCTTCGCGCGTGCGCAAAAACGTGCCGTTGAGGCTGTCGAGATCTTCGATAAATAGCCCGCGGCCCTCGACGAGTAAGCGCGCATGTCGCGGCGAAAGAAAGGCGTCGGATGGGAAGCGCGAATCGCCACTTCGCCCGAGTATCGTTTCGTTGAATTTGAGGGGGATGCGGACGCCGTCGCTACTATCTTCGTTAATCGAGATGAGGGCGACATCGATATCGATGGCGCGAACTTCGACGTCGTTGAATTGGTGTTTTGCCGTGTAGTTGCCCAAGTATGCGGCGCAGAAACCGCAATATTTGTTGGTGCTGGGGCAAACGGCACCACAGCTACGGCAATGAATTTCGCCATCGCCAGCATTATCGGAATAGAAGATATTCGAGATGCCTGAATCGTTATAGGCATCTTGTAGAGCCGCCGAGACCGAGGGCGCAGGGCCTTTGTCGTGCGCGGCCGAAACGCCGTGATTCGTCGGTCCGAGATTCATCGTGCCCTGGAATTGTACGGCTTCGCTACCCAGTCCTAAGACATCGAGCAGTGCTTCGGTCAAAATTTCGTCTTCTCCGTTACGGTTGCCGATCCCAGCCATAAGCGTTCCTCATATTCGGCGATGGTGCCGCGATATTCGATCCAAAGGGCAGAAGCTCGATAAGGGTGCATCGCGTGCACGCCAAACATGCCATCGTCGCTTCGATGCCAAAAAAAGACCACCCGCTGTGCCGTCGCCACCGTAACGTTAAACCGCACTGTTTGACCAGTTAGGTGGGCCTCGTGGTAGAGGGGGAAAGGATCCTGGACTCGCAGGCGTGCTCGCCCTTTCTCCAGTGACAAGTCCCGATTTAACGTCTTAGGGGTTTAAGCATATCTGGTGTACATCGCACACAGCAGGTAGCGATTCCCTTATACCATTAAGGCGGATGAGAGACAACGTACTTTACAAAAAAAGCGCACGATTTCGGCTAGAAAACGTGCGCTTGAGGCGATTTTGACGTCGAGCGCTTGTGGCTCAAACGTGCAAACTATTCAGCGGCTTCGCCCGTGACGGGAACCATCGCCTTACGTGTACGGACGCTCTTGATGCGAGCGGCTTTACCGCGCAAGTCGCGGAGGTAATACAATTTGGCGCGACGCACACGACCCATGACCGTGACTTCGATCTTGGCGATTTTGGGCGAGTTGACGGGGAACGTACGTTCGACGCCGCAACCATAGGAAATCTTGCGAACGGTGAACGTTTCGCGAACGCTACCACCGCTACGGCGAATGACGACACCTTCGAAAACTTGGATGCGTTCTTTGTCGCCTTCTTTAATATTGACGTGCACGCGAACGGTATCGCCGGGACGGAAATCCGGCAAGTCGGTGCGAACTTGTTTCTTTTCAATTGCTGCAATAATTGGGCAAGTCATGATATCTACTCCTAAAAAGCAAAATCGCCGCGGCAGGTCTTTTTGCACGCCGCGCATAGCGTTGTCAATGTTATTTTCATTCGTCGTGAGGCGAGCGATCGATTTTATCATTCGCCGAGCCATCGCTTTGAATATCTTTTTTTTGCGTTTGTTTTCGTCGTTTTTGAGGCTTTTTTGGCGCCTCCCAACCGAGCCAAACGCGCTCGTCGTGAGTCAATTCGTGTCGTTTATCGTCGAAGATATCGGGTCGTCTTTCTTGCGTTCTCAAGATGGAAGCGCAACGCCGCCACTGAGCAATTTGCGCATGATTCCCGTTGAGTAAGACGTCTGGAACGCGCGCGCCACGCACGGTTTCAGGGCGAGTATATTGCGGATATTCCAGCCATCCATCCGAAAAGCTTTCGTCGATCGACGACGCATCGTTTCCCAACACGCCGCTCCACAAACGACTGACGGCATCGCCGACGACCATAGCCGCGAGCTCACCGCCTGTTAAAACGAAATCCCCAATCGATATTTCTTCGTCGACATAGGAACGGACGCGTTCATCGATTCCTTCGTAATGTCCACAAACGAGTATCAGGGGTTGAGAGAGAGCGCTCAAGCGATGCGCTTGAGCTTGATTAAACCGTTGTCCGTGAGGACTCATCAAGACGACGTGACCGCCGCCGCACAAGCGCCGGCCTTCTTCGATAGCCAAGATAAGGGGTTCGGCTTTCATCACGAGTCCTGGTCCGCCGCCATAGGGCGCATCGTCGACGCGACGATGCTTATCTCGACTGAAATCGCGAATTTGTACGAAGCGATAATTCAGTGCCCCGCGCGCTACGGCGCGACCGAGTATCGAATGGTGCATCATGACTTCGAAATACTCGGGAAACAGCGATACGAAGCAGAGCTCCCTCATCGTCGCTAACCCTTGTAAATGGCGTCGAGTTCTGCCATCCAATCTGCATCGACGAGAACGGTTTTGGCATCTAAATCGACGGTTCCAACGTGCGCCGAAACGAAGGGTACGAGCCCTTCTCCGCCGTCTTCGCTGCGATAATGAAGCATATCGTGTGCGCCACTAGGCACGACATCGTCGATAATGCCCCAAGTTTTGCCCGTCGAATCGACGATCGCAAGGCCTTTGAGATCGCAAGCATAATAGCCATGGCGAAGGGGACGCAAGCTACTGCGTAGAATCGAGACTTCTTCGCCCGTGAGGCTAAATGCGACATCGCGATCGGTGATGCCCTCGAGTTCGAGCGCCATAAATCGACCGCATCGCGTGCAGTTTACGACCTTATACTGGCGCTTTTGTTCGCCGAGATAGATGTCTTTTGCGCGCAAGAGGCTGTCGCTTCCGGGTTCGTCTAAGAAGACGCGAATCGCGCCTTTTATGCCGTGTGCACGTCCGACGACACCAACGCGTATCAATTCCCGTGACTGATTCATGACCGAAAGCCGACTCCTGTCTCACAAAAAAGCACCACCGAAAACGATGCATCCTTCGATGGTGCGTCGTCTCTTATTCCGACACGACTAATTCGGTAATTTCTAGCTTGCAACGCACACCGTGACGCGCCGATGCCGCACCTAAAATCGTACGCATTGCTTCGGCAGTGCGACCGCTCTTGCCAATGACTTTACCGAGATCGTTGGCGGGAACTTTCAATTCCACGATCGTCACGTGTTCGCCATTGACGACATTGACGTGAACTTGCTCAGGATCATCCACAAGCGCCTTCGCCATGCACTCGATCAATTCTTTCATAACTTCTCCAAATTGCTCTATGCCCTCGAAATGCGCTCCGGCCACAGGGCTTCAATCAGTCTTACTTACGGGCTTGGGCTATCAACGATTTGACCGTGTCGCTGGCTTGCGCACCTTGGGCGAGCCAGTAGTCAACGCGTTCCAAATTGAAATTGACTTTATGGGGATTGCTGACGGAATCGTACGTTCCGAGCATTTCGATGCAACGGCCATCGCGCACATTGCGGCTATCGGCGGCTACGAGTTTATAGAAGGGACGGTGCGTCGCACCGTGTCGTTGAAGTCGAAGACTTACTGCCATGATTCCTCCAATTTCCTGTACTTTGGGTGCATTCTGCGCTGTGCAGATCGAGACATTCGTGAGCCCAAAAATTGGCTACGAATAAACGCGCGCATATTTATGGCATCTCTATCGCTTTGTCAATCGTTTAATATTCATCGCCATACTCGGACCAAACGCACCAGAAAACTATCGATCTATCGCATCGCCTTGGGCACGCGCGATGCGCATTCGGTTATCCATGTCGTTGCGCCCGCATGGGCGCAACGCGAATGCGTATGCGCGCAGTGAAACGAGCACATAGCCGCAGCCAAAGCCCGTATTGAGCCCAAAGGGCGAAATAGGGCGTCCAAAGCCCGTATTGAGCGATAGCGAAATAGGGCGCTCCCAAAGAAAAGCGTTAATCTTCGTCGATGGCGACGTCTTCGCCGCCGGCGGCGCGTTCGCGTGGGACGAAGGTGAATTTGCGCGGCGTGCATGAGCGTTCTTTGGCGGTGGGGGGCTCGAGTGCATCGCGGACGTAGCGATAGGGGTCGGCGAAGAAGTGGACGCGCCCGGCTTCGTCGGCTTTGACCGTGAAATAGTCGATGAAGACGTCGAAGCGGTTTTTGAGGACGAAACGGCGCGTGACGTAGTCGTCGATGTCGGTGGCGATGGAGTCGCGCCATTGCCCGTCGTAGGTGAGGATGCGTTTGGCGAGTTCGAGTGGCTCCCAGACGCGCATGCAACCGTGACTGAAGGCGCGGATGGGGTAGCGGAAGAGGCCTTTTTTGGGGCTGTCGTGCATGAACGTGGCGTGTGCGTTGGGGAAGATGAACTTGACGCGCCCGAGAGCGTTGGATTCCGAGGGGAGCTGGCGCAATATCGTGTAGCCCTTTTCGGAGTAGTATTCGAAGCCGTGGTCTTGGAGCCAGTTGGGGTCGGCGTTGATTTTTTTGATGTAATCTTCTTGTTCGATGCGGCCTGGGACGTTCCAGTATGGGTTGTATTCGACGTAGAGCATTCGCGCGTGCATCAGCGGCGTGGCGTTGATGTAGGTCCACGTTTTTGTTTCGGAATTGCACGATTTTCGGGCGTTTCCGACGACGATTGGGAATCGATAGACGCGATCGCCGTCGCGCCAAACTTCGCCATAGAACTCGGGCACGTTGATAAAGATGTAGTAGGGCGATTTGACGATGTATGACTTGTGCCAGCGCCTCAGATTCTCGTCGATTTGCGCCAGGCGCGTCGTGCGCGGCGTGTTCAAACTCGTCCAAACGCCATTTGTATAGCCTTTTTCGGCGTCATAGACCATCTGATGCGTTTCGAGATAGTCGTGCAGGGCTTGTCGCACGGCGTCGTCGAACACGTCGTTTTGTGCCGAATTGGCATCGTTTTGTGCCGAATTGGTGCCGTCTTGTGTCGAATTGGCGACGTTTTGTTGCGAATTGGCATCGTTTTGTGCCGAATTGGCATCGTCGATGGCGTAATAGCCTTCGGCGGCGAGTCGTCGTTTGAGGTTTGGAATGCACTTATACGAGGCGCCGAGGCGCATTTTGGCGGGGCACACGACGCGCCCCCAGTCGGGCAAGCTGGCGTAAGTATCGTGCGCCGCCATGAGCCGTTTGTAGTCGGGGTGTGCCGGATAAATCGCATCGATGAGGTCGTCGATCGTCTGCAAAGTGTGGATTTCGGCCGCCATTCGTTCGGCGACGGCTTGGTTATTCTGCGCATTGAGTGCTTCGCCCGAATCGACGTCGACTTGCGTGTTGTCGAGTGAGTTGTCGTCTTCGACGGGTGGGGCGTCGTCGGGCTCGGGTTGGGCTTTGTGCGGCATGACGAGGTCGGAAACGCGGGCTAAGTCGCGAAACCAAGCAGTGGTGCGGTTTTGCGCCAGTTTTGCGTATTTGGCATCGGTCGGTTTTCGTCCAATCGCCGCCGTTTCTTCGGCCGTGAGGTGCGTCATGTTTTCGAACGCCATGGCGCGCGCGAATCGCATGGCGAGGTCGGCGGTTTCGATTTCGAGCCTAGCCGCAGCCAGAGCCGTACGCGTCATTTCTTTGGCGTGTGTCAAAACGGCTTCTCGCAATCTCGGCACGGGCGTTTGCTCGTCGACGAGTTTGGCAATCAAGTCGCGCACCGAAACGGGGTCGTCGATGTCGAGTTGTTGCGTTTCGATAAACTGTGCAATGATTGCCGATTCCTCGGGAGTAAACGCGAACAATTCGGGTTCGGCCAGGGCCACATCGCGATAGGCGGCGCGCGCGGCTTGCCAACGGCTCGTGTCGATGGCCAATCCATGCGACGCCAACGATTCGAGCTCGGTCGTCAAACGCGCCATTTGCGGCGCAATTCCCGCCGGCGTGACGAATATCGGCGCATCGTTGCGATCGGCATAAACCGCCGATAAATCGTCTTTTTGCATCAATATGAGAGCCCCTTGGGCGTGTTTTTTCTTCGTAGCGTGTTCTGCTTCGTCGATGAGTCGCCGAATTTCTTTCGTTAAATCGTCGGATTTAGCGAATTTCATTGCGAATTTTGATATATTTTCGGCGTGTTCTTTGACGAATTTTCGAATATACTCGCGACGCGCCTCGATCGTCGCCTGCGCCGCATCGATCGCGGGTTCAGAGCTCACTTCGAGTCGCTCTCCCTTTGGCGTACACCCCACCATAGCCGCAGCCAATACTATCCAACACCACCAACGCATAAGCCCCTCACTTTACGTTTCGAGCGCGAAACGACGATTTCCATGGTCGACGTGTATATATAAACGACGCGAAGGCGACAAATTTTTGAGGGAGATCGGGGCGCCCTATCGGCAAAGCCGATACGGGCTTTGGTCGCCCTATTTCGCTCGCCGCTCAATACGGGCTTTGGCTCCGGCTATGTGCTCGGGCTGCGCCCTTGCGCGCATACGCCTCCGCGGCTCGGCTATTGCCCTTTGGGCAATACGCCTCCGCGGCTCGGCTATTGCCCTTTGGGCAATACGCCGAGCAATGCCTGTGGTGTGTATATCGGAGACGAAGCTACGAAGCGAAACAAGCGCGAACGGAGCGTTTTTCGTCGTCGGAGAGTTGCAAGAGAGCCATCGCATCTTCGAGAGTTTTGTTCATCGACACCATGAGTCGCTTGACGGTATTGCACATGCCTAGTTTGACGCCTTGTTCGAGTCCTTGCTTGACGCTTCTTTCGTATCCTTCATTTTCGATGTCGCGAGCCCAGCTTTTCATTTTGACCTCCTCTGTTAAAAAAGTTCTCTGAAATCCATATTCCGTTGTGAGTATGTGATGCGATTGCTCTATGGAAATTTCGGAACGGAAGAATAGAGAGAGCATCTTCATCAGTTTATGATTATAGTTGGGATCGGTCGAATCTCCAACCCACAAGACGACGACGGTCATGAGATCGTAATGTTTAGAATCGACATTGTATGAACCGATGAAATCTTCTTTGCCGATGGTATAGCGCTGGCATGTACCGCGAGCGTCGGGAGATGGTTTCGTACAAATCCAAATCGAATAGACTTTTTTGATGGCATTGTAGTCGTCGTTCTTGAAGACGGTTCCTTTTTGGGATGTGATGAGTCGTGCGGAGTAGTAGATGCCGCGTCGAGTGAGGTCGTAGTGCAAATTTGCATTTCGTTGCCCCTCTACGTTGACGATGAGTTTGATAATAATTGACAATCGTCGTTGGCATACGATAGAGCAGGGGCAAAATTGTTGCGTGACGCTTGAGGCACGCTTTTTTTTTTCTCATGATGGAGTTAAAAATGAAGCGCGGTACGGATTATTGGTCAGAATACATCGTTCACATTCCCCTTCCGACGGCATTTCCCGATCCCGAACATCATGCGAAATTGCTCGCCAATGTCCGTTATCTGCTTTTGGTGGGTAGCTTGATGCGCCCGCGTCGCCTTGCGAATTTGTGCGAGTCGAAGTTTGGTCTCAAGAAACTCGGGACGTATTTTAATATCGTCGATCACTACGAGATTTGCGACCGCGAGTATTGTGTTGAAATCGTCGATTTAGGTCTTGAATCGGGCGAAACGATGGCGATCGTGAGTCATGGTATTGGTGGATCGGGAGCCGAAATCGTGATCAAAGAGATGCGCGCGCTCATCCATTGGTCGAATGCGTTCTTGGGCAATGATGAAGAGAAGGTTCAATTGCGTTGCGTCGGTCGTAGTGGAACGCGTGGCACATTGGGCGATGTTCCCTATGGGACGGTTGGGGTCTCGACGGCTTCGTATAACGATGAATTCGACGTTGCGCTTCCCGATGCGAACCTCAATCAGCGCATTTTGGATTGTGCCAAGCGCCTCGATATCCCGACGGCATTGGGATCGGGCGTGTCGACGAATTATTTTTGGCTTGGTCAGGGGCGTCACGTGCCTGCCGAAGGTCGCATCGCCCAGCACATCGAAGACGAACGTGCGCAAGCGGCGCAAGACAAACTCTGGCGTTTCGTCGAACGCGGCATCATCTTTGCCGAAATGGAAGACTACACCGTACACTCGATTTGTCGATCGCTCGGCATATCGTCGGCCTCAGTGGGATGCGTCATTGCTCGTCGTTACGACGTCGAACGCGGTGAATTCATCATCGACTACGATCGTTCGGCGAAAGAAAAAGCCGAGTTATTGCCTGCTCAAGCAATCGTGACGGCTTTTGTCGATCATGCAAAAGATTTCAATGCCAAGAAATAAGGCATCGCACGAGCCAGGGATTGGCTAGGCAAACGATGCCTTTGGGCAAAACGAAAGGGCAAATCGCACGAAGCGATTTGCCCTTTTTTGCGTTTTTACATATCGGCCCAATTATTGCCGACTTTGAGGTCGATTTTGAGCGGAATGCCGATATCGCAGGCGTTTGTCATGGCGTCGATCAAGATGGCCTTTGTTTGTTCGAGCTCATCGATGGGTGTTTCGAGCAATAGTTCGTCGTGGATTTGAAGGATAATGCGAGCTTTAGAGTTGTTTTGAGCGAGCAGGGACTGTAGCCGTAGCATGGCGCATTTGACGATATCGGAAGCGCTGCCTTGGATTGGCGAATTGGCGGCGATTCGGTCGCCTGCGGCTTGGATCATTTTATTGGGGCTCAAGAATTCATCGATGATGCGTCGATGTCCGAGTACCGTATGGATGACGCCCGTTTGGCGAGCTTTTATGCCGTTATCGTCGAGCCACTGGGCGAGGACGGGGAATCGTTGGTTAAACTTTTCTAGGAATTGTTTTGCCTCTTGTTTCGAAATGTGGACTTCGCGCGAGAGTTTTTGTGACCCCATGCCATAGACGATGCCAAAATTGATCGATTTTGCGATTTGTCGTTCGGCTTTGGTGACATCGTCGATCTTTTTGTCGAAGAGCTCGGAAGCGGTGAGCGCGTGGATATCGAGGTCGTTTTGATAGGCATTGACGAGGACGGGATCTCGAGAGAGCGAGGCGAGGACGCGCAATTCGATTTGGCTATAGTCGGCGCTGACGAAGCAATAGCCTTTTGCGGGCACAAAAGCGCGTTTGATTTGGCGGCCGAGATCGGACCGCGCCGGGATGTTTTGTAGATTGGGATCGGAGCTCGACAGGCGCGTCGTCGCCGTCACGCATTCGTTGAAATGGCAATGAATTCGCGACGACGCGCGATCGGCACAGTCGATGAGGGATTCTGTGTACGAAGATCGCAGCTTCGAAATGGTGCGGTATTGCAAGATAATCGAGGCAATCGGATGATCGAGTGATTCGAGGGTATCTTGATCGGTCGACAATCCGTGAGTTTTGTTCTTTTTCGTTGCCGGCTCGAGTTTGAGTGTTTCGAACAAGAAATGACCGAGCGATTTTGGACTGTTGATATTGAACGGTTCATCGCTAAATTTATGCGCTTCTTCATCGAGTTTTCTCAATTTCTCGTCAAAATCCGTCGCCATCTCTCTAAGATAATTCGTCTCAACTTCAATTCCGTAGAATTCCATTCGAGCGAGTGTTTCTGCGATGGGGATATCGATTTGTGAGAAGATTTGGGAGAGGTTGGCGCGTTCGAGTGCGGATTTGAGGGGTTGAACGCATTGCCGCATGGCGCTTGCCCAAGTGAGTGCCGCGTCGGCGCACGATTGCATGGGCATTTCTCGAGGCGTTTTTTGTTTTTTTCCCGTACCGAGCCATTGATCGGGGAGTATGGGGAGATCGCGCGCGATGAATTCGGCGACACACGACTGTAACGAAAGTCGGCTTCGCGATGGATGCAAGATATAGGCGGCGATTTGGATGTCGAAGAACTGTGCGATGTTTGGAGAATAGCCGCCTGCCCATAGCCATTGCAAAATCGGTTTGACGTCGTAGACGGCGAAGGTGATGTCGCTACGCGATAGGAATTGGGCGATGGCATGTCGGCATTGGTTGCCATCGTTCGAAATGACGTCGAATAGGGTCTTTTGAACGGTGTTCCATGTGCAATAGAAATCGCGTGCGCCGTCGCCCGTGGCAAAAGCGCAACCTATCATGCCGGGAGCTTGTGGGGCGGTGTGCTCGAAGATGGGGACGACGGCGATGGTCGTTTTGTCGTCGGCCATGGCGGCGAAGCGGGCGTCGAGATCGGCGATAGAATCGACGATCGGAGCCGAAACGAGATCGAACGGCGAGCAAGCCCGCTTCGCCGCCTGGAGAATGCCGAGGATTTCGGGATCGGGCGTCGTCGCCGGAGGGGCTTGTTTTTTGGGGCTCTTTTGCGGCGTGCTGGGGACTGCGTCATTTGAGCCGAGAATCGCGTTTGAAACGGCATTTGCGCAGTTTGTGTTGGAAACGGCGTTTGCAACGGCATTTGCGCAGTTTAGGTTGGTAACGGCGTTGTTTGTGTTGGAAACGGCGTTTGAAACGGTATTGGTGCAGTTTGGATTGGAAACGGCGTTTGCAACGGCATTTGCGCAGTTTGGATTGGAAACGGCGTTTGCAACGGCATTGGTGCAGTTTAGGTTGGGAACAGAATTTGAAACGGCATTTGCGTCGGCGGAAGGGGATGTGTTTTGGATAGTGGGCTGGAAATCGGCAGAGTGTGGCGTGATTTTGGGGACGCTAGGATCGGGTTGTGCGGATTTTCCGAGGACTTCGACGAGGAGTTTGTTGAGGTCGAGGGCTGAGAATAGTGGGATGATGAGGTCTGGATTGGGGCTCATCGTGTGTTCGACGAGTGTCACGGGGACGTCGTAGACGAGTGAGACGAGTTTTTTTGAGAGTTCGGCATTGGGCGCGAAAGCGTCGAGATTCGCCTTTTGAGCGGGTTTTTTGATTTCGCCACGCGAAGCCATGAGGTTTTCGAGGGATCCGTATTGGGCGATGAGTTTGCCGGCAGTTTTTTCGCCGATGCCTTTGCAGCCGGGGATGTTATCGATGGCGTCGCCGGCAAGCGCGAGGACGTCGGCGACGCGATTGGGTTCGACGTTGAATCGCGCGATGACGTCGTTTGTTCCGATCCAATGGGCGCCGTTTTTGGCGTGAGCGGCTTTCGAGAGCGCGTCGAGCAAAACGACGCGATCGTAGCCGTCTTCCGAGGCGATGAGTTGCATGAGGTCTTTATCGCTACTGGCGATGATGACGTCGTATTGTAGGTTTCGGGCTTGTGTCGTGAGTGTGGCAATGACGTCGTCGGCTTCGAACCCGTCGGAATCGTAGGCGCAGATGCCGAGTGCGTCGGTGATCTTCCTAAACCATGGGAATTGCATGACGAGTTCTTCGGGCGGTGGCGTGCGCTGGCCTTTGTATTCGGGATAGAGCTCGTGTCGGAATTTGGGACCTTTTTTTTCGTGCGCTAGCGCAATGCAATCGGGATTGACGCGATGAATGACCGACAAGAGCATCGACGTGTAGAAATGGAGTGCATTGGTGGGGAATCCGGCGCTGTTGCACATGGGGGGAGAGGCATAGAAAGCGCGAAAGATGTAGTTCGAAGCGTCGAAAATGAGGAGCTTTTTGTTCATGACTTTTGCGTATAAAAAAATGAGATGCGAAGGGGGGCTGTATTGGGCGCGAGAAGGGGTGAGCCGTGCGTATGCGCGGAGTGAAACGAGCACATAGCACGGCAGCTGCGGCGTATTGGCATCTAGCCAATAGCCGCAGTCGCCGACGTATTGAGCGCGAGCGAAATAGTCGGCGTAAAAAGGGTGCTGCGGAGCTTGGATCTGCAGAGCATGGAGCGTAGCGGATGGCGTTTAGGGCGTGGGGTTGACGTTTGATTCGACGAGTTTGAAGGCGTCGACGAATGATTTTGGGTAGCCGAGTGCGGGGAGTGAATCGATGAATGCGTGGAGTTTTTGCGGGGAACCGGCGATGGTGGTGGCGAGTTTGAAGTATTCGGTGGCGTGTTGCCGGTCGGCGTTTTTGAGGTCGCTCCAGTTTTGTTGGGTTGGCGTGATGTGGCGCGTGAGTTTGAGGCCGCTGTAGAGTGGAATGATGGATTGAATGAGGTTGCCCATGAGCTGGATGTCGGGATTTTTTGCGGTTCGCATGTTGGTGCAGTAGCGCGTGGCTTCGTCGAGTAGGAGGTTAGAGACAAAAGCGAGTGCAAACATGGGGCGGAATTGCGGATCGCCTTGTGCGACGGTGGAATTTTTGAGTCGCATGAAGATGGGGAGGGCTTGGAGTTTGCCGGCGGTGAAGAGGTTTTTGGCGAGTATGAGGTTTGCGCGGTTGTCGCGAAAGATGTCGAGGCGGTTGGGGATTTGTATGAGTCGGAGGGAATCGTCGAAATTTCCGCGTGCGTATTCGACGTAGGCTTGAGTGATATCGTAGGCGTCGTCGTTGCCAAAAGCGTCTCTTGCGCGATTGCACCAGGCGGTGGCTTCGTCGTAGAGTTTGGCGTGGTAGGCGTAGATCGAGGCGTTGTGGTAGAGAATGGGCATTTTGGCGTGTGTGGTCAGGGCGGCTTTATCGGTGAGGCGGTAGGCTTGTTCGTAGTCGCCTGTGTTTGCCAGGTTCGAAGTGAGTGCGGTGAGGTATGAAATGTTTTCGGGGTCGCGTTCGAGTGCGCGTCGGTAGAAAGTCGTGGCTTCGTCGAATCGGTTTGCATTGGTGAGGTGATTGGCGGCTCGAAATTGAATGGCGTCGTTGTCGGGGTTTCGATTGGCGGCGTCGATGCACGCATCGATGGCGGCGTTGGGTGGCAACGATTTGGCGTCGACCGAGGAGTAAGCCAGGCAGAGTGCGCCGGTGCTTGCGGCAAGAGGAGCGCCGAGTTGTTGGGCTTTTTGGATGTATGCGATGGCGTCGTTGGGTGCGCCATTGAGCAAGTAGGCGTTTCCGATGAGTGCGTAGAGTTTGTGGGCGTTGGGGGCTTTTTTGAGTGCTTCTTGGGCTAGGGCGATGGCGCGCGAGTATGCGCCTTCGTCGTATGCCTTTTGCATGGCTTCGAGGTCTTGGGGGGCGATGAGTGCGGCTAAGTCGTTGGCGGATTGTTCTGGTTGATTGGTTTCTGGTTGAATATGATTCGTTTGTGGGGGTTGTTTTTGAATATTATTTGGTTGTCGTTCTTGGGCGCAGATTTGGAACGGGGCTAGAGCTAGGGCGATAGACGATAGAGCGAGGAGCGTTTTTTGATGCATAAGTTTATGAAGTATTCTGAGGGTTATCGAAGAATGACGAAGACTCGCGAAGTATTGTTGATGTCGAACGGGGAATATGAGAGCGCAGGAAATGGGAATTGGGGGGATCGCAGGAGTGGCCAGATAAGAAAAAAGCGCCATCAGAGATGGCGCTTTGAACGAGCTAGAGCGCGATTAGTACATCAACTTGAGTCCGACGAACCATTCGAGATTGACGGATTCGACGCGTTTAATGCGAGAGCCGACGGCGTCGAGGGCTTTGCTGTAGGTGGGGTTTCGTTCATCGATGGCGTTTTCGGTGATGAGTCCGTCTTTTTTGCCTTCGCCCGTGAGTTCGCCAGTTTTATTGAAGGTGTGTCGGTCTTTTCCGAGTTTTGTGAAAGTGATGAAGTGGTTTTGTTCGTAGTCGACGGCGACGCCGGCGATAATCGAGATGTATTGGATGGGCTGAATGGTGAGGTTTAGGGCACCGCCGATGGCGCCGAAGCCTTCGTAATCGAAGAGGCCGTCTTCTTGGTACATGCCAGTGTAGGTGCCATTGGCGACGGCGGCGATGTTATCGGCGCCAGCGTTAGACCATTTGTTGGAGACCCAAGCGCACGCGGGATCGCTGCCGTCGGTTTGGTAGCAATTTCCCTTTCCGAAGGCGTCGGCCAATTCGCTATAGGCGCGTCCTTCGCCCGTGTATTTGAAGTATCCGCGCAAATCGATTTTGACGAATCGTTGGAAGTCTTTGGCGATGCTTTCGTATGGGATGAATTCGATACCGAGATCGATGCGTCCCCACATACCAGGGTCGACGCGCGTTTGATTGGCGCCGTATTCGGGGTAGGCGGAATCGGTGCCGATGGGCAAGCCGTATTGGAGTCGGATATAGGGATCGACGAAGGCGAAGCGATGGGAGGCGGCGACGGAGAAGATGAGTTCGTGTGCGCCATTGCCGGCGCCGCTATTGTCGATTTTTCGCATTTTCCCCGTAGGGGCTTTGTAGTCGAAAGCGAGTGTGACGGTTGAGCGGCCAGTATTGCCCTCCCAAGGGCGCTCGGGGATGAAGTGTCGTTCGGTGTTGTAGGGGCTCCATGCGATGCCGAAAGTCATGTCGCCGAGTCCGGAACGGTCGCGTCCTTTGAGCGTTTCGCCTTCTTTGAGGTCGAAGAAGCGATATGGCGTGAGAGGATTGGTATGTTCGGGGCTGAACCAAGAATTCGTTCTGTTGATTTGGAATTCGGGTTTATCGCTCGACGTATCGAATTTGTAGGAGGCTTGGTCGGAGATGATGATGGGGATGCCCATGCGGAACGAGAGGTCGTGGAACATGCCGATTTCGAGGTCGATATCGAATTCGTTGACGACGCGTTTGTATTCGAGTTCGTTGAGCAGTCGCATCTGCTTTGTCGATCCCTCGTAGTACTCGCGTTTGAGCTTTGCCCACTCGTGTCGTTGAGAGAATTTTGGAGTCAGTGAGATGTCGAATGGGTCGCTGACGAGTTCGTTTCCGAGATAAACTTCATCGGCGGCGTCTAAAACATCGGTCAAATCGGCAGCCATCGCTTGGGAAGCGATGAGAGTCCCCATTGCCGCGGTTAAAAAGGCCAATTTCCTCACGTTGCCATGCACCATATTATTCTCCTTCAGCGTCCGATAGACTCGGCTCAAACCAGATTGCAGTTGCCGCATCGTATAGCACATAAGATGATGTTACAAATCGATGTAGCGACGATTTGCCGTCGCTCAAAAATTGCTCGAGCCGGCATCGCGCCGTATTTTGAGAGCGCCGAGCCGATCCCATAATTGATGGGTCCCGAAAAACCGACCTTATGGTAACACAAATCGAGTCGAAATTCCAATAATGATGGTTTGATTATTGATGTGTCTCGAAAGTTGGCTAGAGATGGGTGTTTTTAAGTTGTAGAACGGCGCGAAATTTATATAGGATACGTCGGATTTTCGTCTTATTTTTCTCGGGCGATGAAGGATAGACAGCTATGCTACTGACGTGTCCACAATGTCAAAACAGTTTTATGATCGACGATCAAGTCTATGCGATGCAAGGGGGAGCTTATTGCGAACAATGCCAAGTTCCGCTCGTGCCATCGGAGATGGGCTATGGGCAGTGGCAACAATCCCAACAAATGCCGATGAATCAAGCGCAATGGGGTCAGCAGCCGATGGATCAAGCGCAGTGGGGTCAGCAGCCGATGGATCAAGCGCAGTGGGGCCAACAGCCGATGGATCAAGCGCAATGGGGCCAACAGCCGATGGGCGATGCGCAGTGGGGGCAACCGATGGGGCAAGCGCAGTGGGGGCAACAGCCGCCTAGCGATGCGCAATGGGGGCAGATGGCCGATGCACCGAAAGAAACGGTTGCGCTCATGGAAACCGTCGGACAAGACGATGTCGTGCGGCATAACGATGCAAACGAACGCACCGTTGCGCTCAGCGATTGGGACGGAGTGTCGCAAGTTCCGCCTCCGCCGACGATGTCGATGCCTCAGGGCAACGGCATGACGGGCGATGACGACTGGGATTCTTGGGGCGGATCGCCCGGGGCGCGCGTCGAAGAAGTGCGAACAGCCGATGCCGCAGCACTCGGGCAACAGATCAATCCCAATGCGCTCGTTGTGGGCAATGCATTGCCCCCCGGCGCTCACGAGGGCATGACGCGCGAAATCGATGCGCGCGATGTCCAATCGCTCTATGGCGACAAACTCAATCCGATCGCCGAGTTTTTGCGATCGATACCGATGCGCTACCTCATCATCGCCGGCGGCGTTTTGGGCGCTTCGCTCGTCGTCTTCATCATCGTCGCCGTCGTGATAACGCGCCCGCCCAAAGTCGAACAGGAAATTCGCAACGGGGAAATCGTCGATGTCAATGCCCCCGAACGCGAGAAGACGTTTAGCGAAATTGCCCGCGAATCGATAAGCCTTTCGCCGTCTTTTATTCCATTCGATGGCAATTTAGCCAAAGAAGGTTCGGTCGTCGGGGTCGCCGAAGATATCGGCGTCTATTACGATTTGAACAAGATCGCCGAAATCGACGACGTCGTGCGCGGTGGCGTATACGTCGAAAAGATCGCAGCCGGCGTCGAAGACCACGGTACGAAGAGCGGTCAACCGATAACGATGCTCTTTGGCGAATCGTTGCCCATGTCGGCCGTCTACAGAACGATGTACACGCTCGGCCCGACGACGCGAAAGCTCTTCATCGGTGGCACGACGCATAGCGGTATTTCGACGTTTAAATACCATCCGTGTGGCTGGCCCGATCACGATATGTTCATCTTTGAAACGTGTAAAGACGTTCCCATCGACGTCAAGATTACGCGTACAAAGGTGACGATTCGCCGCGTGTCAGATGCGGGATCGGTTCCGCTCGTCGTCCTCGACGATGGCACGGAATTGACCGAAGTGAGCGCCGATATCATCGGGACAAAAGTCCAATTCGACGGCATACAGATGGCGATATCGCGCTTGAGCATGGTGAGTGGGGCAACGGTGAGATTCGTGACCGATGGCGACGTGACGTTTGGCGTCTTCATGACTATCGCTCAGCGCGTCTATGGCTCGGACGACAAACCTAATATCAAAACATTATACCTCGCTCCGGTCCCGTTGATTTAATCGAGATCTGAGATATCGCCCTCATTTGCGAGGATTGTATCACGCCGTACACTTTTGTACGGCGTTTGTTTTTGTCGCTCAGTTATTGGCGAATATGGCGAACTCGTGTATAGAATAAAAATTTTAATCGGCATGGTAGCGGCGCAAATGTGCGCCTTGTTTTGTGTGATCGCTACGATGCGTTAAAACGCGCCGCATAGGCGTATTTATTAAGGTAAGAGTTCACCATGTACTATCTTGGTTTCGATATAGGTGGGACGAATGCGCGATATGCGCTCGTTTCAGAAGATAATCATCAGCTCAAAATATTGGCATCGCAAAAGTACTCGATACGCGGGGCGCAAACGCCCGCCGACGTCGCCGCCATCGTGAGGCAAGTCGTCGAGAATTTGCCCGGTGACGTCGATCGCAAAGACGTCGCCGGCGTCGGTATTGCAGTTGCAGGGCAAATCGACATCGACGAACATACGATTCACAATGCGCCCAATCTCAATTGGCACGAAGTCGATTTCGATGCCGTATTGCGCAAAGAAATCGGTGATTTATTGCCGCATACGCGGATTAAGATATCGAACGATCTCAACGCGATTGCGTGGGGCGAATACCACTTCGGAGCCGGTCGCCAGCTCCCGAGTATGCTCGCCGTTTACGTCGGCACGGGGATCGGCGCCGGTCTCATCGTCGATCGACGCCTCATGCTCGGTGCCGATAACGTGAGCGGAGAAATCGGGCATTGCAAATTCCCTGAATTCATGTCGATGCCATGCGGTTGCGGGCAAATGGGGTGCGTCGAGGCTTATGCCGGCGGAAAAGCCATCGAATACCGCATCATGCACGATATCCAAACGGGGATCGTTTCGCGCGCGGCACTAGGGCTGGGCGAAGATAAACACCCAACGGCGCGATGTATCGAGCAATCGTGTAAACAAGGCGTCGAATATGCTGTCAAATTCTGGGACGACACGGCGCGCGCCCTCGGCCTGCTCATCGCCAACGCCATTGCCATCCTCAATCCGCATGCCCTGCTCTTGGGCGGCGGCGTGCTCGAAGGGTGCCCCGAACTCCTAGCTCGCGTCATCGACCAAATCATGGCACTCGCGCCGCGCACTGCCACCGTCAATTTGCAGTTCATCAAACCGACTCTGCACGACGATGCCGGCACATTGGGCGCGGCATTGCTCTGTCTCGATGCAGGTGAAGTAGAGTAACATGACCGATATCAAGCCTAGTGACAGCGCACAGGAACAAAATTCTGAATATTCTTCGGAGCAATGCCAAAATCCTGTGCGAAATTCAAATCATCAGCGTCGCGATGAAAGACCATGCTCGCGCGATCGCCAAGATATCGCCAAGGGAGGGCGCCCGCCGCGCAGCGTGCGCGGAAAGCAAGACGCCAACGGCGGCAACGGGCGGACTTCGTTCCGAACGCCTGCATCGCTCACGACGATGCCGCGTAGCGTCGAAACGAGCCTCAATGCACGACGCAATGCGAAGAATAGCTATAACGCCAACAACGCCCCCGAGCCCAAAAAACGCCCCGATGGGCGCGTCGTGCGCCAACCATTCAACGGCGAAGCACATCTCTACGAAGTCATACAAGTCCGATTATCGCGCACGCAACGCCTCGTCGAAGTCAATACAAATGGCATTCGACTGGCTGCCAATACACCGGTTCTCATCCGATTCCATCGCAATATGCTCATGGCAACGACCGTCGGATGCCGTTATCGTCGCGTCGCCGAAATCAACGCACTCCCGTTCGTCGTGCGCATCGCCAACGACGACGACCAGCGCATCGACATCGAAAACGCGGCATTCGAAAAACGCGCCTACGAACTCGCCTCGGAATTTGCCATCGCTCAAAACCTCCAAATGAAGGTGCTTTCGACCGATCTCAGCCACGATCACAAAAACGTCACGGTCAATTTTGCCTCCGATGTTCGCGTCGATTTCCGCGAGATGGTGGCGTATTTGGCGAGCAAACTCAAGATGCGTGTCGAAATGTTCCAGCTCGGGTTGCGCAATGGAACGGGGCTTATATGCGGTCTCGGTTCGTGTGGGCAACTGCTCTGTTGTGGGCGATTTTTGGGGCAATTCGATCCCATCGCCGTGCGACAAATTCGTGCTCAAGGCATGGCATCGAATCCGAAGCGCATTAGCGGCGTTTGCGGCCGGCTCTATTGTTGCATGAGCTATGAATATTGCGATTATGCACGCGATAAACGCAATCTCCCCAAAAAGGGCAAACGCGTCATGACGCGATGGGGCATCGGGCGCGTGTCGGATATCGACATGATCCGCGAAGAAATCGTCATTACCTACGATAACGGCGAAGTTCAACGCATGACGCCGCGCGATTACGTCCCCGTGACCGACGACATCTTAGCCGATGTCGAGGCCGGCAAAATCGAATTCCCCATCGAACACGCGCATTTCTATCTCAATGCCGATCCATCGGCGGCCTACGAGCCCAAATCGAGCTTGCGCATCGCGGCACAGCCGCCACTTCGATCGCCCATGGCGCCGCAGTCGCCGTCGAAGAAAGTCAAAATCGCCACCCGAACGGGCGAAATCAATAAGGCAGCAAAGAAAAACGCCGCCAATCTATCGCCCAAAACGCCACTCAAATCGAAACAAGGCGAAAGATCCGACAAGCAAGCCACACAAGCCCAAAACCAGCCCGCAAATGAACTCGCGCGTCATGAACGATCGACAAAGCAATCTCGACGATCACAACGACGCGATAAAAAGGCAAAAGTCGGCATCGTGCCCAATGTCCCGGTCGATGCGACTCAACCGACGATGCTCGTCCCGACGCCGACTGTCGCCGCGCCTGCAACGCCCGAAAAACCATCGGTGCAACCCAAAACGCCACCCCTCGTGACGCAACCATCGGCATCGGCGCCCACGCCACCTCGCAAGCTATCGCAAGGCAAACCCAATCGCCCCTCGTCGATCGTCGAGCGCCCGCCGCGCAAAGTCAAAGCGCGCCAATCCATGGGCGACGAAATCGCGAGCTATCATGCCCCGAGTCTATCGCACTCGAGCCGGCGTTTGTCGCCCGTCGCCCAAAATCACGGCGCGAATCAAGGTCCACGCCCGCCACACCCAGAAGGTGAATAGCCCATGCCCGTTATCATTGCAGGCCGCCGAAAAGGCGCCAAACTCAGCGTCCCCGAAGGCATGGGCGTGCGCCCAACCCTCGTGCGCGTCCGCGAAGCCCTCTTCTCGATCCTATACAGCGAATTCGGTCCGCTCGCAGGCGCCCGCGTTCTCGACCCCTTCGCCGGTGCCGGGCTCCTCGGGCTCGAAGCATGGAGCCGAGGCGCCGAACACATCGATCTCATGGAAATGAATCGAACTCACCTCGCCATTCTCAACCGCAATATCGCTCAACTACGAGCCGACGGCGCCATTTGCGCTCGACTCGGGCAATCGCCGCGCGATTGGTCCGCTTTCGGCAACGCCAAATACGACCTCGTCTTGTGCGATCCCCCCTACGCCGACAATCTCATGCCGACTGTCCTACAAGCACTCATCGAACAAAACCGACTCAACCCCCGAGCCCTCGTCTCGGTCGAACTCGGCGCCAAAGACACCATCTCGCCACCTGCGGCATTCTCCATCGTCAAAGAACGCACCTACGGGCACTGCAAAATCGTCCTGCTCCAGTTCGCAAGCTAGGCTTCGCGCACGCATCCCGCCCGCAGGGCGGGAATCCGCTAAACGTCGCTAAACGTCGCAAAACGGCCGTCAATGCGTTGATGCACGCATCCCGCCCGCAGGGCGGGAATCGGCTAAACGTCGATAAACGTCGCAATATCGCCGTCAATACGCTGCGAAATAAAGTCCTTAAACCGCTCTTTGAGCCGCGACTCGATTTGCCGCATTCGTTCTTTGCTCACGTGAAACTCGCTGCCGAGATCGGCGAGCGTCGCTGGATCGTCGGCCATGAGCCGGCGCGTCCACAAGGCGAGTTCGCGTGGGTCGGTCATCGATTGCGCAAATTCCATCATAATGTCGTGGACTTTGGCATAAAAATCTTCGTTCTCGACGACTTGTTCTGGCGACTGCGAATCGTCTTTGATGAGCTCGCCAATCGTCACAGTTTCGTGTCCGGGCGCCGTTTGGTCGATGCTCACCGCGGGCTGGTCGAGCTGCCTCGAAACGTCGATGACATCTTGCTCCGAGACGCCGAGTTTTTCGGCGACGAGCGCCGGCGTCGGGTTGGCATAGCCGTCTTGAATGAGCTGTGAACGCGCTTTGCGCAGGTTATAGAACAGTTTGCGCCCCGCCCGCGTCGAACCGATCTTAATCGGTTGATAGTGATTCATGAGGTAGTTGAGAATCATCGCGCGAATCCAATACTGCGCATACGACGTGAATTTGACGTGCCGAAACGGGTCGTATCGCTGAATCGCCTCGGAAAGCCCGACGTTGCCCTCCTGGATGAGCTCCAACAAATTCGACCACCGCCGCTTGTATTCGCGCGCAATCTTGACGACGAGCCGCAAATTCGTCAACACGAGCATCTGCGCCGCTTCGAGGTCGTTTTTTTCCTTATACCGCACGGCGAGTTTTTGTTGACTTTCGGCGTCGAGTATGGGGTGGTTTCGAATATGCGACAAATAAATCGTGAGTGGGTCGGTCGACGCCGTCGGATAATATTTCGGCTTAAACGCATCGTGCAACGCCAACATCCCCGAAGGCGAATCGACATCGACCGAAACCGTCTCATAGTGCGCCCCTTGCCCATTGGCCGCAGCCCCCGCCTTCTCGGGCAACAAATCGGCATCGGTTACCTCGATATCGGGGAACGCCTCGTCGATCATGTTGTCGAAATCCTCGGGCATATCGACCTCGAGCGCGTCGACTTCGGGCGCCTCGACGACTTCGGGCTTCATTTCGGGCGTCGTCGCAGCTGCTTTCGGCTCTTGGCGGCGGCTTACTTTCTTCTCATTTGGCATCACAAGCATCCTTTCGGCAAACAGACAACGGCGCAAACGGCGGCGCAATCTTACACATGGAACGCCTTTTGAAAAGCGATTAAATTGCTTTTTTCTCGTCCTTTTTTGGGGTCGCCCTATTTCGCTCTCGCTCAATACGGGCTTTCTTTTTCGCCATTTTGCGCATCTACTGCGTCAGCGTCGCCCCTCTGGCGTCGGGAACGTACCGTAGTACGCCCCCTAGCCCTCGGGCTAGCTTCCTTGTATCTGCATCAAACTGGCAAAAAATCGTTTTGTCGCCCTATTTCGCTCGCCGCTCAATACGGGCTTTTATCGCCCTATTTCGCCCGTTGGGCTCAATACGGGCTCTTTGGCTCCGGCTATGTGCTCACTGCGTTGCGCGCATACGCCTCCGCGGTCGCCCTATTTCGCCCGTTGGGCTCAATACGGGCTCTTTGGCGGCTATTGGCGCGGTGCCAATACGCCGCCTTCCTGGGGTTGCGCGCTTCGCGCTCACCCCAGGCTGTATTCTTGCGCCCTTTCAGGGCGCACCATTTGCAGTTCTTGGGCTAGTCGCATGGAATGCGCATCAAATCGACAAAAAGCGACATTCAATGCCCTATTGCCGTTCATTCTGCTCGACGATATTCCAAGTTTTCGTTTCGTAGTCGTAGTTCCAAGTCGTCGTGACGTGAGACGTTTTGAGCGTTGGGGCGGCGTTGGAGTACCATTGGACGATCGAGAAGATGCGGACGCATGGCGTCGGTTCTTGGCGTTCATCGGTGCTTTTGGCGTCCGCCACGTCGAGGGCGCTCGACGTGGCCGTATTGCTCGATGATGTGGGCTCGTCGGTGCATTCTTCTGTCGATTGGATTTGGATTTCGGCAAATCGAATGCCTTGCGAACGCAAGGCGTTGAGCCATTCAAATCGGCTCGCGGGGGCAATGCGCTTGGCGGCGACGTCGTAGCGCTCGAAGATGAGATCGCGGTGATAGGCCTCGACGTCGTCGACGGGCGATTTTACTTTGGGCTTGGCAGGATTGCACGAAATTAGGCTAACGGTTAGCAAAAGGCTAAAAAGTACGAAGATTCTCGATAAAATATGCATAATTCGCGTCGTCTATCGTACCCTAACCCGACAAAAGCTGGGGGCTAGGGAGAGGGGCAAATCCCGCCCGGCACGCGGGCGGCAAGGGCGACGGGGGGTTAGAACCAGAACGTAAATCCTGCCATCCCCAACAAGTCGACGTTTTTGAAGAAATCGACATGCGCACCGCTCGCTTTTGTCGAATACTCCGCTGTTCCCTGCGATTTCGAGAGTGCAGCGCTGAGTGCCGAACCGTTTTCGGTGAGAATCGTAATGCCAATGCCGACTTGCGTATGGATCGAGAAGTGTTCCGAAACGAACCATTCGGGGCGAATGCCCAAATCGATCGAGAAGTCGTAGCCATCGTTATAGTGGGCAAACTCGGGTGCCGAAGCTTTGAATCCACCCGAGGCGCGCCCCGATGCGGTGAACCCGACGATGGCTCCCAAGTTCACATCGCTCGATAAGACGATGGGGATAATGCCGCGAATCGAGACGTTCCATTCGGTAATCGAAACTTCGTTCGATTTGTCGTTTTGATCGACGACGTCGGCATTATAGGTCGAAACGCCCAAGATGAGCTGCATGGCAAAGAATTTGTTGATGTTATAGACGACTGAAAGGCCGCGCCCGTCGTCGGCAAAACTGCTCATCGCCGAATCGACGCCGACGCCAAAGCGGCGCGACATGTCTTTGGCCATGGCATCGCTGGCAAATACGCCAAAAATCAACATTAAGAAGCTAAGCGTACATAAGATTTTTTTCATTATCGGACTCCAATGTTTTGCCACGAGTGGCAGGTATGTCGCATTTGCGTAAACAAAGACCGCTCCATGCTAACACGAATCTCCCCTTGCTCTCAAGAAACAAACGGCAAATGCGACGATTCACTTTTGCACTGCATCTGATTGCGCTTTTTGGCGCAATCGCATAGTGATGGCCGCGCATGGCGACGTGCGCCGCGACTTGGCGCATCGAATGCACAAAAATCGATCTTTTGCGATATATCGCTCATATACGGCAAAGAAATGGCAAATAAACCGCGCATTATACAAATCGTTGGTCCAACGGCGAGTGGCAAGACGGCGTTTTCGGTCCGCTTGGCGCAAGCCTTGGGCGCCGAAATCATCAACGTCGATTCGATGCAAGTTTATCGCGATTTGGCGATAGGCACCGATAAGCCATCGCCCGAACAATGCCAAAGCGTGGCGATTCACGGCATAGACCTCATTCCGCTAGGGCCGCCGATGGATGCCTCGGATTTCGCATCGTATGCACATCGCAAGATCGAAGAAATCGCTTCGCGCCATCATCCATGCATATTATCGGGGGGCACGGGGCTATATCATCGAGCGATTGTCCATGGTTTGCTCGATGCCCCCTCGCGCGACGACGATATACGCGCAAAATTGCGCGCCGAACGCGATGCCCTGGGCATAGAAGCCATGTATCAACGCCTTTGCGATATCGATCCGGTCGGTGCGGCGCGCATTTATTCGACCGATTGGGTGCGCATCGAGCGCAGCCTCGAGTATGCGACGATGACTGGGCAACCGCTGAGCGCCGCACAAGATGCCCACGGTTTCAGAACCGACTACGTCGATCGGCTAGCCATTGGATGCACGCGCCCGCGCCCATTGCTCTACGAAAAAATCGAAAAACGGCTCGACGAAATGTGGCAATCGGGGATTATCGAAGAAACTCGCCTTATGCTCGATGCTGGATGCGACGCGAATCAGCTTCCGGTCAAGGCATTGGGGTATCGACAAGCCGCCATGGTATTGCGCGGTGAATGCTCTATCGACGAAGGGCTCGCACTTGCCAAACGCGAAACGCGGCGCTTTGCCAAGCGACAACTCACGTGGTTTCGCGCCGATAAAAGCGTCGAATGGATCGAACTGCCGCTCAACGACGAAGAATTCGAAGCCGTATGCCGAAAAGCGCGAGATTTCTTAGCCACCAACGAATCGCCCTAGCGCTCCATCTTGGGCAATTCGATAGTTTCACCGACGAAGGGCAAGACGACTCTGTTTAGAACGGGAGCAAATCGGAGTCGAAATCTTTTGGCGTCGAACCATTGCCGTTTACTTTTTTGGGCACGGCGGATTTCGATTTGTCGGATTTGTCTGCCTTTTTAGAAGGCTTCGACGTTTTATTTGGTTTCTTCGCGGCTGGCTTTTTCGCGGCCGGCTTTGTCGGTTCTTTGTGCGCCTGAGCTTGTCCTTTGTCGTCGCCATTCGCCGATTCATCGTCGTCATCGTCGTCTGGATTATCTGTTTCGACGGGGGCGGGGGGAGTCGGTTCGGGTTCGATTGGCAAAACGTTCACATTGGCATCTTTGGCGTCGTAGGCTTCTAACCCAGTATTCGGTGTGGGTTCGACATCGGCACTGGATTCAGAGCCGGTATTGGGTTCGGTGCCGGCATTCGTATCGGAGCCGGCATTTTGTGCGTCGTTTGCCTTGCCATCGTCAGGGTTATCTTGACCATTGGCGATGGTTTCTTGGGCGTTGGCCGATCCGATCGTGCCCAAGACTTTAGCTTGGTCATTGGGCACATTTGCCGTGGTTGGATTGCTATTGGGCTTGAGGACGAGCATGACGACCATGATGAGCGAAAAGACGATGCCGCCGGCGATGAGCCCGATCAAGACTGATCGTTGCGGTTTTCCGAGCCCACTATGCGTGACGATGCCACTTGCGCTATTTTGCTTCGATTTCTTGTCGTCTTTATTCTTTTTATTGCTCTTTGCCCAAGTCTTTATACACGATTCTTCTTCGGCGAGTGCTTTGTCGATGTTTGCGCGGATATCGGCGAGAGCTTCGCTGGCGCTATGGTAGCGGTCCGCGGCATCTTTGGCGCACATTTTACCGATGATGTGTGCGATGCCAGGCGGAACGAAACCGGGGATTTCGAGCGGCGTATTGACTTGTTTATAGGCGATGCGCATGAAGTTTTCGCCGTTGAAAGCGATTTCGCCCGTCAACATTTCGTAATAGACGAGCCCAGCGGCATAGAGATCGGCTTCGCGACTCGCTTTGGATTCGCCCGTAAAGAGTTCGGGTGCCATATAAGATGGCGTACCGCGCACGCTCCCTTGCTGCGTGAGCAGGGTTTGGCTCTGTTGGAGATTGTCGTAGACCGAGGCAATGCCGAAATCGAGGACGCGAATTTCGTAGGGCGGTGGTGTGTCGAACACCATGATATTGCTCGGTTTGATGTCGCGGTGGATGACGTCTTTAGAATGCGTTTCTTCGAGGGCTTTGAGGAGTTGTTCGATGATACCCGTCGCATGGGCTAGTGATAAACAGCCCATTTTTGCGATGAACTGGTCGAGCGGGAGCCCGTCGACGAATTCCAAGACCATGCACGGTGTGCCGAAATACCAGCCATAGTCGACGCATTTGACGATGTGATCTTCGTGTAGCGACGAAATGACTTCCGCCTCGCGAATAAACCGCTTGATGGCGACGCGAGCTTCTTCTTCGCCCATGGGAATATTGGAATGGAGCAGTTTGAGAACGACGTGTAGATCGTCGCTGATGCGCCATGCTTCGTGGACGACGGCGCAGCCGCCACGCCCGATTTCATCGCCGACGCGATATAGCGGGGCGATGTCTTTGCTCGCTTCGATGCCGAGCGATTCGATCGATATGACATCGGTCAAATTTGTCGAAAGCGACGTGCCAGGGCGCGAAATGCTCATCGCAGGTTGTGCGAACGCGCCAGAACCACCACAGGGCTGAGCGAATGCGCCCGATCCGGTTCGGGGTTGTGCAAAAGCCCCCGATCCGCCCGCAGGTTGGGGCGCTACGCCATTGGCTTGCGCCTCTTGCGTCGATGGTTGCCCGTCGACCGATGGTTGTGCCGAAGACGCGGCTTCGCCGATTTGTTCGGGCGTGAGCGATTGTTGCATCGACGTGATGACGTCGTCGGATTGAATAGGCGATAGCGTCGGTTGAGTTTGTTTGGCGCCGTCTTCTTGTTTTGATGTCGATTTCATGAGCGGGCTAGCAGAAACAGCACCGTGGAGCGATGAGCGATTGGCCTTTCGATAGATGCCGAAAGATGGGGCTTTGCGCCGTTCCGAAAGCGCATCGCCGACTTTAGCGCATTTGTCGTCACCGCTAGCGCATGGATTCTCTGCGCAGGAAGGGGATTTTGAGTTTTCTTGATTTAGCTCATCCATAGCAGCTCAAACAGGTCATCTCGGTAAAATCCGATGGCGAAACGCAACAAAATACATAAGCGAATGCCATTAGCCGGCTTCTATAGCACAGTCGATTCGATAACCCAAAATTTTTGGTGCAATCGAAACCGACGCGGAAAATCAAGGCATAAAACATGCTATGATGGAATATAGATTGCGTGTGGGAGTGCGGTTATTTTCGATTGAGCGATTTTGCCACTCGAAATTGGAAGATGATGTGCTATTCTATAGGGTCGCATTTGTTGTGCGGTATACAGGGAGCGTTTTCGTCGCTTGCCACTCCCGTTGCGGCGATTTGAGAAGTGGAGATGGAAATGAAGAGATCACTATTTGCATTGTGTTTCGTAGCATTGACCGTAGCGGGTTGTGGTGAAAACTCGGATTGTCAAGATTCGATGTGTCGAGCGGCGGCGTCGCCCGACGATCTGGCGACGCAGTCGCAAGCACTCAAACCGCGAACTCTTGGCGATTTTGGTGGCTATCCCTATGGCGATGCGCCCAAATTCAGCTTGCCTACTCAAACGACGGCAGATGATTCAATCAATGGATTGGGCAATATTGGCAAGGCTTTCACCATCGGATCGATCAATGGCGATAAACTACCCGATATCATGTATTCGGCGTATACTTTTGCTGGAACAGCACCGGGACGCATTCGCTTTCAGTGGTCGGTCAATACGACAACTGACAAGCTTACCGACACATATTCCTGTTCGAGTGCAACTGAAGGACCTACATCTTGCAGTGCAGGGAATAGAGAGAATATAGAGTTAGGTATCAACCTCGTAAGTGGTGATCTTTGTCCCGACATTTCGAACCTTGGAGTTGTGATTGCATCGGCATTTTCGATGCAGTCGTATAAGGGATCGTTTGTGATCGATGCTCGCAAGCACAAGAATGGAGGCGCACCGAATAAACAATATAAGATTACCGATGATACTGGTGATTTCGTGGGTGAACACATAGCCGTTGCCGATATTACTGGCGATGGTAAAAACGATCTCATCTACAGTGCTCAGAGTTTAGGGCCGGATAAGAATTCGGTCTATGTTTTGCCAGATGTGTGTAATGTAAGGAGCACCCAAAAAGCACTTCTCGTCGGTTCCAAATCGACGGCGTTTGGAACGGCGATATACGTCGTCGATTTGAATGGAAAGGGCGAAAAAGAAATCGTCGTCGTCGATTCGACATTTGGCGAAGCAGTGGGCGGAGAAGAATTCAACGTTGGCGCAATCTATTTCTATAAGTATACGGGCAAGGGATTTGTCGAATCGCGCAGACCTGTGACGGGCGAAATCGTCGAACGCGAAGGCGGAGGTAAATCGGGTGGGCAGATATCGTCGGTTGCGTTTGCCGATGTCGATGGCGATGGCTTGCTCGATTTGATCGTCGGTGAGCCGTCTGCCAATGCCGGGAAGGGCAATAAGGCAGGGCGCGTGCGCACCTATAGGAATAATGGCACGGGCTTCGACACGGGCAGACCAAAATGGATGTTTGACGCCCCCAATGGTTGGATGAATTTTGGTAGCGACGTCAAAGTCGCCGATATCAATGGCGATGGCGTGCTCGATCTCATCGTCGGTGCGCCTGGTAAGAAAAAAGACAAAGATCCTGGTCAGCAAGGGCATGTCTTCGTCTTCGTTGGTACGAAAGATGGTTCGGTGTTTTCGAAAGAGCCGTTTTGGAAATATAAGGCTAGCTCGAGCGATGAACTCTTCGGTACGAAGGTCGAAGCCGCCGATATTGATGGTAAAGGCTGGCTCGATCTCGTCGTCGGTGCGCCTGGCCAAGGCGCGGGGCGAATCCACGTCTTTGCCAATTCCGAAGGGCATTGTTATCGAGCCGACAAATGCTTCGTCGATGGGGTCTGCTACGACGATGGCGAAACAGCGCCCAAAGACAAGTGCCAAGTTTGCGATCCGTTGCGCAATAACTTCGGATTCTCGGAAGTCGTATGCTCCAAAGTCCCCGAAACGGCTTGTAAGACGGCAAAAGTCACGTGCAATGCAAGCGTAGGTTGCCAAGCCGAAAACAAACCCGATGGAACGAAATGCGCCGAAACAGCCTGCTCGGGCACGCGCGAAGTTTCGTCGTATGTTTGCGCTTCGGGCGCATGCCAACCCCAAAAGAAGGCTTGCGGCGCGGGGCTCTATTGCAAAACCGATGCGACGGGCGGTGCGAGTTGCAAAGCCGAGTGTGCCGACGATGCCGATTGTGCCGATGGGCTCTATTGCAAAACCGATCCGAATACGAAAATTGCGAGCTGCCAGCCCGAGTGTGCGAGCGATGCCGATTGTGCTGGTGGTTTATGCATCAATGGGCGTTGTTCAGAGACCATCGACTACAATCCCGTCATCACGAAGCCGGCTCAGGGCGAAGTCGTGAAGGCAGAAAGCGTCGTATTCGAGGGATCGGCTCGTGCAAATCAAGACGTCACCGTTAAGGCCATGTTGGCAGGTGATAATGCGCAGGTTTCGACGTGCAATGCAACTGCCGACGACAAGGGCGCCTGGAAATGCGAAATCATGCTCAATACGAACGATTACCAGGCGATTGCTGTGTCGGTCGTCGATGGCAAGAGTTACCCGAGTATGCCGGTTACTTTCAGCGTGGAATTGCCCGTTGAATTGACGCTCGATGCGCCGACCGAAGGCGCGGAATTGAAGAATCACGTCGTATTTTCGGGGAAAGCACCAGCGGGCGCGGACGTATCGGTTCGCAATATCGCCGATAGCACGATGCTTTGCTCGGGCAAAGCAGACCTCGATAAGATGTGGTCGTGCACGACGACGGCGCTCGAAACGGGCGATTACAAAGTCTATGCCTACGTTTCGAATGAGCTCAACACGATGGCCGCGCCGCGTGGATTTAGCGTCGTTCGCACGGTTCCCGTCATTACGGAGCCCGTTGCCGGTAGCGAAACATCGGTTCGCCCGACGATTAAGGGCACAATAGCGAGTGCCGAAGGCCTCGTCACGGTGTGGCAAATTGGAGACGTCGTCCAGACGCAACTTTGCATTGCGCCGATTGCGACCGATGGCGTGTTCCAGTGCACAACTGGGTTCGATTTGGAATACGAAACGGCGTATAAGATTCGCGCAACGTGGATCGATGAATCGGTGAAACCCAATATCGAATTGTCTTCGGAAGACGTCGAATTTAAGACGTCGAAGCGTCCGCGCGAGCCGATTTCGATTTTGATGCCCTCCGATGGAACGGCACTCTCGACGACGAATGTGATATTTTCGGGCATCGCCGAAGCCTTTGAAAACGTCGTCGTCTACTATGGCATGGCTTCGGAAGACGGTATCGAGGAATTGACGGATATGTGTACGGCTCGCGCCAATGGCAATGGGCGTTGGGCATGCACTGACCGCGAACTCGCCAAGGGCGAATACAAGGCTTATGCGATCAATGCCGAAGCTGAATCGACCGATACGACATCGCGTTCGGCGACGATAAAGTTCGCCATTTTGGACGATGCTCGCATCGATATCGAAGATGGCAAATACGAGACGTCGGGCGGTTCGTGTAGCGCGTTGCCGAATTCGACGCACCATTCTGCGCCGCTTTGGTTCTTTGCGTTTGTCGGTATCGCCGGGCTCGGCGCTTTGCGCCGTCGTCGTTCGGAGTAGAGCGATTTTTGCTCGAAACTGGTTAAAAGCGTCCAAATTGGGCGCTTTTTAATAGACTATATGCGCCCATATTGGGCGCTTTTTTTTTGAGATGGGTAGGCGCGCAGAAGCGCGGCGTATGCGCACAGCGAAGCGAGCACATAGCCGCGCCAGAGCCCGTATCGCCGCAGGCGATAGGGCGATAGCGTAGGCGTATTGAGCGTAGCGAAATAGCCGGAGCCGCCGCCGTATGCCAAGGGCAAAGGCGGCAAAAGGGGGGAGGGTTAATTTTGCGAGCTCCAGAAGAGTTTGACGAAGCGGCTGTAGTTTTCGGAGATGAGGAAAGTTTCGAAGGCGCGGTCGGTGGGTGCTTCGTAGAGTGCGCAGGCGGGAGAGGCGCAGACGATGGCGCCGAGGCATGTGGCGCGCGTTTGCATGGCGCGGCGGAAGTCTTGCCAGGCGACCATGAGGAATGGAACGCCGTCTTTGAAGAGCTTGCGCGATTGGCGTGGGAGCGTTTTGAAGAGGCGTTTTTTGATAGTTTGTGCGGCTTCGGATTCTGGTTTGGCTTGGCAGAGAGCGGCGAAGAGTGCGGCGATGGTGTCGTCGTCGAGGGCGTCGAGGAGGCTGGCGCCGGTGATGGCTTGGTGCATGGCGTAGGCCGCCCAGAAATCGAATTGAATTGGGTTTGATTCGTTTAGGATTGAATCATCGACGACGAGAGTGCTGGGTTGGTCGAATTTAATGCGGCATTTTGCGCCTTTGAGGCCGTGCATGGCGTAGACTTGTTTGACGTCGAAATTTTGGCCGAATAGGGCTTGGCAGCGCGTTTGTGCCCAGGTGACGGGGGTGAGGTGGTGTGCCGAGATGGCGTCGTCGAAGAGGTCGTAGGCGTAGGGCGTCATCATGCGGAGGTAGCGCTGGGCGTCGGCGAATGTGCGCTTGATGGGGATGAGTTCGAAGTCGAAGAAGCCGCGCGGGGCGCCGTGTATGCAACGCTCCCAGGTGGTGCGCAGATGTGGGTTTTCGTGGGCGTGTCGCAGGGCGGTGACGGCGGCAAGCGAGATGGTGTCGCCGGTTTGTTTGAGCGCGTCGATGAATGGGTCGAAGGCGTCGGTGAGATCGATGTTTTGTTTGAGAGTGCGTCGGAATTCGCCGATGGCGGAGTCGATTTGTCCGGCTTGTGCGAGTGCTTGTGCGCGCGCGAGGTATGCCCAGTCGGTGTTTTGTGCCTCGTGTATGATTTCTGAGAGAAAAGCGAGTGCTTCGCGGTGTTGTGCGTTTGCGACGTAGAGAGCGGCGATGCATCCGCGGTATTGTGCAATGCGTTCTGGATCGCCTTGCTGGCCGAGAATGCGCTTTGTGACGTCGATAAGTCGTTGAATTTCGTTGTGATTTTTGTATTCGAGGACGAGTGCATCGAAATCGTCGCGGTCGTCGATGGCGGCTTGTATGGCTTCTCGTTCGTAGAGCGTTCGCAGGTCGTGCCCCCATCCCGCCTCTCGTGCGATGTGTGTGAAAGCGCGTCGTGCGCGTCGGACGTCTTTTGGCGTGGCGTGGTGTGGTTCGTCGTCGGATGTTTGGCAGATTTCTTCGAGCGTCGTTTTGGCGTCGTTCCATTGTCGTTGGGCGCAGGCGATGTCGTAGAGTAGGTCGAGGGCGGCCATGTCGTGCGGGAACGAGGCGAGGTGGCGTCGGAGAATGACGCGAGCTTTGTCGGGTTGTTCGAGGTGATGGATGAGGATTTGAGCGAGTCTGATGTTGATTTCTCGCCGTTTTTCTTGGGTTAAATCGATTTTTGCGAGTTGTTCGAGCGTGGTGACGGCTTCGGCCCATCGCGCTTGGTCGGCGAGGAGGTCGGCTTGTAGGATCAGGGCATCTTTGTCGTCGGGTGCTTGCTCGATGATTCGCGCGAGGGCAAGCGTTGCGCCGGGTATGTCTTTGATTTCGTAGGCTCGGAGCATGGCGTTTTTTCGGAGCCATTCGATTTGTAGGCTTGGAACGGGGGTGGCGGCGACGGCTTGTGTATAGATGCGCGAGAGCTGTTCGAATTGCCGCTGTTGTGTGAGGAGCGATTCGATCATCTCGATGGCGCGTTGGCACGCGGGTTGGAAGGCGAGGATATGGGCTAGGCTTTTGGTGGCTTGTTCGCGCTTTTTGAGCGCTTTTTCCCAGAGCGTTGCCGCCCATAGACCGTAGCTGAGTCGGTTTTCGTCGTCGTATGAAGCTTGTGCGAGTCGGTCGGCGATGCATGCGAGGCTATAGGCGTCGTCTTCGTCTTCGGCGATGTTGGCGAGCGTCATGAGAGCCGATATGGCGTGGCTGTCGAGTTTGATGCATTCTTGAGCGACGCGCACGGCGTGAGACCGTTGATCGTCGTCGATATATGGGGCCAGGGCGGTTTTGAGCGTTTGGACGCGAGCGCGAGCCGAGATATCGATGTTGGCGAGTTTTTCGCGGAAGAATCCGAGGGCTTGCCAATCGTCCGACGTCGCCGAGAATCGTTCGAGCATCCACAGCGTTCGTTTGTCGTTGGCGTCGCGCATGGCATGTGTTGCCAAGATGTTGCGAATGTGTTCATCGCTTGCGTTGCCCATGTGCATGAGCCGTAGAGCGGCTTCGCGCAACAGCGCCTCGCGGATCCAGCGATCTTGCGTCGTATTGGCATAAGTTTCGAGCCACGATGTCGTATCGTCTTCGTCGCGTTCGTCTTCGCGCAAAGCCCTTAAATAGCTCGCCCGTAGGCAATGCCCGTAGGGGAGGTTTAGGCTTCGTTTGAGTCGTAGGGCGATTTGGTGGCGTTCTTTTTTATCGGTCGATTCGGAACGCAGTCGTTCGGCTTCGATCCAGTCGACGAGTGCCAACAATTCTTCGGGGAGATCGCGTAGTTTCTGGCGCCATGCTTGCCAGTCGGGGATTGTACGCTGGGAACGATCGCGGCGATAGGCTTCGATATAATCGGAGCAAAGTGTATAAATATCGGGGTTTGGGGCGATTTTTTGTTCTGGATTCGTCGATTTTGTCGATGGCTCGCAGTACATATCGATATCGCGTCGGAGTGCTCGCCATGTTGCGGTTTCTTCGTCGTTGGTCGTTTCGTCGCATTGATCGACGATTTGTGCGATATCGCGCCATGCTTTTCGCTTCTTGAGCAGTCGGATGAGCATTCGCAGAGGGTATGGCGCGAGTGGTGCGGATTCGCGGGCGATGTTGAACCATTTGAGAGCGCGATCGTCGTCGCCCATTTGGGTGGCGGCCCAAGCGTTTTCGGTGGCAATCGAGGCGCGATCGGCGTTTGCGAGTTGGAATTGGGCGCGGTAGTCGTTCGATTCGATGAGTTGGTCGAAGCGTCGTTCGCGCAGGGCTAAGTGGTGTAGGGCGACGATGGCTGGGACGAAAGCGGGCGATTTTTTATGGAGTTGTTTGAGTTTTTCGATAGCCGAATCGACGTCGTGTAGAGCTTCGTCGGTATAGATGGCGGCTTCGAGAGCGCAGACTTGGGCTTCTTCGGAGTCGGTCGTTTCGGTGGCGATTTGTTCGAGCCCTGCGACGACTTCGTCCCATCGTCCGATCGATGCAAATATGCATATACGCTTAAAAGCTAGGCTTCGCGATGGGGCTGTTTGAGGGATTTGGGGCAAATATCGTGCGGCGATATCGGCGTGGTGCATGCGCTCGGTGAGCACGGTGACGAGGTGTTCGAGCAATGCACTTTGCGTGGCGGGGTCTTTTGTTTGGCGAGCCCAGGCTTCGAGGAGTCGTGCATTTGCTTCGTGATTCTGGGTGCTTTCGTAGGTAAAAAGTAGACGCCAATGGCCTAGCGTCGAATTTTGTTCGACGAGTAGCGGGATAGCGGCGTCGAAATTCTGAGCGCGTAGATGTGCATTGGCCTGCATCCATGCGTAGGCGGGCCGAGCCCATGATTGGGCGTGTGCGATGTGTTCGAAGCTCTGTGCCGCGCTCTCGTCGTCGGCTAGTTTTTCGCATAGCGCGGCGAGTCGTTTGCGAGCGGCGAGCGATTCCGACGAATGGCAAGCGGCTTCGAGCGCGGCGCGCGTTTGTTCGTCGTCGTGTGTCGTGGCGTCGATCAAGTCGGCGAGCGCAAGCCAGTGTGCGGCGCGAGTTTGTTCGTCGTCGGCGATGTCGATAATCGTCTTTTCGAATTGCGCCGCGCGAGCCATATTGCCCGCTAAGATATAGGCATCGGCAGCCGAGAGCGCGAGCATCGATTGGTCGGCGCTCAATTTATAGGCTTCGGCGTAGTAGTAGCTTTCGCGCTCGTGTTGCCCGATGAACCCGTTGATGACGGCGGCGCGTCGAAAGAAAGCGGCGCGTAGCTCGGGGGCTTCGAAGATTTGTGCGGCGAGGGCATAGGACATCGCCGCCTCGGGGAGCTTTGCATATTTTTCCGATAAAACGGCATATCGTAGAAGGATATATGGGTTTTGTTTGTCGGATTGGAATGCCAATCGAAAGTTCTCGTAAGCTTTCGAATATTCTCCCATCGTTGCTTGTATGCTCGCGGCGAACGCATATAAGATGGCGCGTTCGTCGGGGGTTCCGAGTATCCGAGCGAGTTTCTCGGCATATTGTTCGGCTTTGGCATGGCCCTCGAGACCGCCCATTTCGGCGTTAATCCAAAGTGCCATGTAGATCGCGGCGACGTCGTTTTCGTCGATGGCATGAGCCGTTTCGACCCATTCGAGCGCCCGTTTGGCGTCGCCATTTGCCAGCCAATACAAATCGCCAAGCGTGAGTGCAATCGCCATTCGCGAATCGGTTTCTTGGGCAAATTCATAGGCTTTGCGCAATGCCTCGATGGCGGCGTTCCAGTCTCCGATCTTGAGATACATGCGAAACGACGTTTCGTAGACCCATCCGGCATGTGGCAAGATTTCGGCGGCCAGGGCTAGATCGCGGCAGACAGAATCGTCGGAGGCATCGTCGTGCTCGTTGGCAAATGCTGCATCGAGTAGAAATGCCGCCGCCGATTCGGCGTCTTTTTCGTAAATCGCTCGCGCTTCGCGACGGAATACTTCGGCGGTTTCTTCGCCCTCTTGTGCCTTGGCCCACAGTGCCGCTTTGATGTCTAACGCCTTACCCGCCATTACTCGCTCCAAACCGATAAACCGACGCGGCGCGTTCTATAACGATTCGACCGATGGTGCAATCTTTTGCGCTTTCCCATGTAGGGCTACTCGCCAGAACCCCTACGGG
>OQWM01000061.1_pt1 | contig 50273 bp, 39 predicted proteins | sample 1691531 | NCBI WGS metagenome assembly OQWM01 (sample SAMN03418257, study PRJEB22391) | human gut metagenome | biome: human-gut; feature: organic feature; material: feces | host: Homo sapiens | place: Tanzania | collected 2013-01
CACAGATTGTCCGTACTTGTTTTTAAAGAACTTTTATAAAACTGCTTGAGTTTTATTTTTTGCGTTGTCGTTCGTGACAACGGAAATGCATTATAGACTTTTTTTGATTGTTGTCAAATTATTTTTTATTAATTTTTCAACTTTTTTCAGTCCATTAATATCTACCACCCACTAGAACCGCTTGTTTATGCCATCTGGCTCCACGCTTATTCGTGAGTGCATTTTTAAGTTTAGTTTACTTTTTCTAAAAATCAAATTTCTTGTCGCTGATTAATCCTTAGGACATTTTTACTTTTATGCAAAAATAATTCTGAAATTTACAGCTGAGGATCTGTTTTTATTTTAATTTTTTAACCGCAACAGCACAGTTCTTACCTGAAAAGGCAATTCCTACAGCCTGCACAGAAGTAATATTTTCATCTTCAAACAGAGGCTCTGCGTAGTTTTTCTCTTCAATCTGAGAAATGGCCTCTTCAGCCTTTTTGATTCTGCTTTCTTTTTCTCTGCAGACTTTCAGTTCAACAACGACACCCTTTTCACCGACACTGTCCGTAAAGAGAATATCTGCATAACCGTCACCAGATTCTGTATTTGAGTGATATTCTGTAAAAAATTCTTCAGAACAGTTTGTAAAAATGCCGTTTAAAAAGCCGTGATAGTAGTTTTCAGGAGGGGCTTTTGAGGCAATATCTCTTACAGATACGAACTTCTTTAAGTAAATACGTAACTGAGTCTGAACAAACTCATTGTCACCTGAGAGCATTGCATCTGCAATTCTGTTTGCAAGATTGTCAATTTTTAAAGAATTGTCGAATCTGTTCTTAATATTATCGGTAAAACATTTTAAAATTTCGAGGTTTGGAATTTTTGCAAAAATGTTTTTGCTTGAAGAGTTAGCTTTTGACAGTTCTTCTGTTGTCTTATCCCAGTCCAGGGTTAAATAACCTGTATGCAAAAGAAGTGACCAGAAGTCATCAGGATTGTGTTCTGACAGACTGTCATAGTTCATGGAATCATTGAGACTGAAACTTATTGACTTACCATCAATGAGGTCCTGCATCTTCTGGGTGTCTTTATCTGTAAGATATCCTAAATATTCATAGACAGCAGAGCTTGAGGTGGTTCCTGTCCAGTAATTGTCAGCATGTATCTGCTGTAATTCACCATCTATTTTCAGTTTGTAATTGTTACGAATGAAATTTACCACATCCCATGGACAGAACATTTCCTTGTCATAGAACCTGTATCCGTCATAGTTGTCTTTTACAAGGGAAGAGTATTCTGACAGGTCATAGTCATCAAGAAACCTGTTTGTTTCATCCTTGGTAAAACCGATTAAGCCTGTATAGTCTTTTTCTGTTGCAGTTACAGTATTTACATAAAGATTGTTAACTCCTGTAAAGATACTGTTTTTTGCTACCTTTAAACATCCAGTCATAACTGTCTTGGTAAGAGTGTTCTCATCTTTTAGAATACCTAAGAAGCCTGACAGTAAAGTTACCATCTTTTTATGGTAATCGGCTATAAAACCTTTGACATCTTTATACAGTACTGAATTCTGTAAATCGTGATATGAAGCTTTGGCTAAAGGTACATCATATTCATCTATGAGCAGGACTGGAAGTTTACCGTATTCCTTGTATAAAAGTTCTGACAGGGTATTTAATGAAGTCTTAAGTATTGCTGAGTTTTCAAGTTTCATTAAAAAGCTTTCATCTGTGATTCTTTTTAATTTATCCTTATCTTCAGCATCTAATTTAGAGCTTTCCAAAAGGTATTTATATTCAGAAGCAACTTTTGATACGGCAATGGCAAACATCTTATAGGCGTCTTCAAAGTTATCTCCATCAACACTCTTTAAAGTGATAAAGATAACAGGATATTTACCCATGTACTTTTCACAGAACACTGTGTCTTTTAATATTTGTGTTCTTTCAAAAAGTCTTAGCTGTTCTGAGGTGTCAGTTGGATTTTCTTTGTTTATCTTTAAAAATGAGTTGAGCGTACTCATAAAGACTGTTTTACCAAAGCGTCTTGGTCTTGTAAACAGAAGTACCTTGCCACTGCCTTCAAGAACATTTTTCAGGTATGAGGTCTTATCCACAAAATAACAGTTATCATTCCTTATTTCCTCATAACTGTTATACCCGTAAGGTAATGGCAGAAACTTCTTATCGCTCATTTGTCTTATCCTGATCTATACCCCATTCATCATATATTTCAATTATACATGATCAAAACGCTATCTTTCTGAGACCACAGCAGCGTTAGGTTAAGTTTGTTTTTAATCCAACTGCCTGCAGTAAAGACTCACCTATTTCTTTAGCATTACCGACAGGCCACTTTCTCTGTAAACACGTTTTACCACACATTCTTTGAAGAGATCCCTGTCTGTAATGATAGAAACTTTACCGCCTACAGTTACTGTTTCATTCGTATTTTTATCAGCAACGTCTTTTGATTTTGCTCTGGTAAGACCTGTGTAGATCAGTTCTTTGGTTAATACAGGATTATATGCAGCACACAGTACCATACATACGTATGAATACTCACTACCCTGAGATTTGTGAATTGTCATGGCAAAACCTGATCCGTAGTCACTTAATCTTTCTGGGCTTATCACACGAACATCTGTGAAGCTTGAGTCATCACCTGTTTTTCTGTCCTTTGGAGGAAAGAAAACCTTCAAGCGGTTCTCTTTTTTGCCCTCCTCGCTGTCAAAGGCGACAAAACCGACATCTCCGTTGTCAACATTTAAGAAAGGATCATTTCTTGAAATAAGAATTACCTTTCCAGGATAGAAATCCTCAGGATCGTACCTTAAATTCAGTTTTCCAGAGGCTCTTAAGAAAGACTGTACATCAGCATTAACTTTTTTGTTGATCTCAACAGTGCCTAAAGGACCATTACGGTTGGCACACAAAATTCGATAATGATTTAACAGCTCAAAAACTGACTTTGCATCATCATCATTTCTGATAACAAATCCAAATGATTTTAAAGCTGACAGATACTCCCCAGCGCCACAGAAAAAGTCCAGACTTTTTTTGGTGATAAAGGATGAAAGAGCTCTCAAGCCCGTGCGGGATTTATCTTTTATAAATACTGCTGTAACCTCGGCATTTTCATCATCTGAAAACAGACTGTCCTCATTCTCATTAACTGCAATAAATCCATCTTTTTCAAACCATGAATCAATGAGATTTTCGTTTTCATAACCAGCCTCATTTACTGCTCTTGCAAGTTTTCCTAGCAGTGAAGACGACTTGAAACGGTGTGACTCAACGAGCATTGAAACATTTTCTGAAATATTGTGTCCTGTACCGTCAGACTGAAGTAATGAGTCTTCTGTATAGCCTGTAATTAAACTGAGTTTTTTAAGCTTTTCTTTAGAAATTGAATCTTTATTGTTTAATACAGAACAGAGATCTGAAAATACCTGACCTGGCTCAACTGAAACTAACTGATCTTTATCTCCTAAAAGGATAACCTTTGTATTTGTGTCAACAGCTTTAATTAACTTTGAGAATAAACTTAAGGAGAGCATGGACACCTCATCGACAATCAGTATGTTGCATGGCAGGGGATTGTCCTCGTTATAGAGAGGTCTCTCCTGATGAGGGATAACCCCGATCACCTTATGAACAGTTGTGGCTGTTCTTGGGATCATCGATAAAAGTTTTTCCTTATCACAGTGAAACTCGGAACACAGTTTTTCAAAAGTACTGATAAACTCACTGCCAGGCTGCAGCTGACCTTCAATTGACTCCACCATACGGGTGGCTGCTTTTCCTGTAGGAGCACAGAGAATGATCTGCTGCGGATGATTAGGATCTTTAGTCAAAAGCAGCATTAAAAGCTTTAGTACGGTGGTGGTTTTACCGGTTCCAGGACCTCCGCATATCACAGAAAAACTTGATAAGGCTGAAGATGCTGCTGCTACTTTCTGCCAGTTTACCTTTTTACTGTTTTCTGAAAAAAGAATATTCAGGGCCTTTTTCAGAAATTCCATTTCATCAGAACTCTGTTCTGTCAGATCATGACTCTTTTCTCTGATAAAGGAGGCGGCACTGTTTTCATAAGAGAAATAACGTCTAAAATACAGACGGCGGTTTTCAGAATTTATGTCATATACAAATAAAGGTGTAATGTCATCAAAACTGCTGCTTACAATTGGACTGTTAGAACCTGACAGCTCTTTTAACGTGCTTTGAATTACATATTCTGAGAATTTATTTACCTTTGTTTCAAGATCCCGCAGATAGAACTTTATAAATTCATCATTTTCATAGAAATTTGCACAGATCCTGTTTAAAAACAGATTTTTTATGCTGTTTTCATCAATTTTTACGCAGATATCGCCATTTTCAAGATTAATGGTTAAAGCTGTCAGCCAGAACAGATGCAGTTTTGAAAAACGGTCTCCATAGTTTTTCAGTAAGTGAGAGGCAATTGCGATGACAATAGGCTTTACAAAGAATATCTCCCGGAACTTCTGCACAAGTTCTTCCGTTTTTAAATCATTTGCCTCAAATAAAGAGAAAAAGGTATCTATAGCTTTTAATTCTGAACTTATGTCTTTTTTCATGACCTATTCCTCACCTGTTTCCTTCGTCTTTTTACCATCACCACTGTTATCTGAACCTGTGTCACAAGCTTCACCGTCAAAGAGCCTGCTAAGTCTCTGTATGATCTTTTCAGATGGTTTAACATAGAACTGTCCCGGACTTACTGTATCTGAACTGTTCATACCGCGCAGATACAGATAGATAACACCTCCAAAGTCCTTTTCGTATGAGAAGTTGTGTACAGTGTTCTTTAAAAATCTGTACAGAGCCAGAGAATAGAACAGGATCTGCACGTCATAGCGTGATTCAAAAACTGACTTTAGGATATTCTCCTGCGTGTAGCGAGAAAAACTGTTTCCAAGATAATTTGACTTGTAGTCAACCATAAAGAACTTAGAGCCCTCAATGGAGTCAAACCTTGCCACAAGATCAAGACTTCCGTTCATAAAGCCTTTGAAATTACTCTTTTTAAGATCCGGAAGATCAGGTACTGAAGCTAATTTGTAAGAGGAGATCTCACTTTTGTAAAAGTCATGACAGATTTCATTTAACACATTTACTCTAAAGTCTCTGCATGGCAGAAAATAATCAAGCTCCCTGGCACTGTCTGCTGCGCACAAATCAGAAAGCATGACCTGACCTCCACCTTTGCCTTCAGGCAAAAGCTTTGCATTGAGGACATCATACAGCCAGTATGAGAGTGCCTCGATTTTGCGGTTGTGCATTTCCCCGTCATCACCTGGCTTTGACACCAGATGATAGAAATCATATTTGAGCTGAGCATTTACAAACTCATACAGTGAGTCTCTGTCTGTCTTTACGACCTCATCTTTAGATAGAACTATTTCCATGAGCTTGTGCAGGAAAGAGCCTGCTGCACTTCCCCTGGCAAAGGTAAAGTTTATAAGATCCTGCTCATGCGGATCGGAAGCCTCACTGTCATCTTCAACTTCTGTCTGTTTTTCGTCAGTCAGGGAAGCGAACATGTCATTGTGGGCACCACTTGTAATTGCCGAATATGAAGTTACTGTAAAGCTGTTATCCACAGATCCTGTGTCTAAAGATGACACCTCATAGACGTGAGGTTTCTGAACAATGCTATTTTCATATGCAAAATCCTCATAACCGTTAAGTTTTGTAAAAAGCTCTGTATCTGCAACAGCTTTTAACGGGATCTCAGATACTGTCTGCTCAGAGGCTCCGGTGTTCTCATTTTTTAACTTTGATTTACTGTCAGTATCCTTTTTGTCACCATCATTTCCCTGAGCAGTCAGATTTACGGATATGATCTGCCTTAATGGTTCAGCAACAGTTTTTCCTGTCAGTGAAACGCATTGAGGAAAACATATGAAGTTAGCTAGCTTTGCTCTTGTAAGAGCCACATACAGTAATCTTTCCTTTTCCTGCAGGGATGCGATCTCTGTGAGATTTTTTACAGTGCGATCGCCGAATTTCTGCTCTTCATCAAGGCAGAGTGTTACCTGACTGAGTTCAGGATCATAATAAATGCCTTCGGATTTTCTTAATGACATATAGCCTGATTCAAAAGGTGTAAACACAATCGGAAATTCAAGACCTTTTGACTTGTGTACGGTCATCACCTTTACAAGAGACTGTTCTGACTCCAGACGTTTTTTGACGTCATCTTCAGACAGATCACCCTTGTTGTTCAGGGCAAGCTCCCTGAACCATAAAAGCTGTGCACTCGATCCTATTACCTTAGAGTTTACTGACTGAATAATTTCAGCGATCTGGAAGTAATTTGACAGAGCTCTTTCACCACTGTCTGTTTCAAGAATTGTTTTTAACAGTTCGTGTTCATTTACATACTGGGTAAACGCACAGATAAAGCCGTATTTTTCCCATGATTCTCGGCAGGTTCTTAACAGAGTAATTTCCCTGTCAAATTTATCCGTGCGGATGCTGTCTAAAAATTCGTCAGACGAGAGTCTTAAAAGTGAAGATGCCAAAAGACGGTTTACCTTTGGAAAGTTTGTGCTGTCACACATTGCCTCCATCAGGTAAATGATGTTGGTAGCCTCCTCTGTAGTATTTACAGTGCCATATTCTCCTTCACAGTTTAAAACAGATTCCCTATCTGAGAAATATACTGACTGAACAGACTGCTTTTTTAAGGCCTCCTGAATATAACCGTTCTCTTTTACGCTGTTCACAAGGATGGTGATGTCACTTGGTCTGACTTGACGAACTTCTCCTTTGTCCTCTATCCTGCCTTCTGACAGACATCTTCTGACATCATGTGCCACAGCTTCTGCAATGGCGGAATAATACTCTTTAGCTGAAGGCTTGCCTGGCTTTTTAGAAGACTCAAAAGAAATTTCCCTGACATAGTTACAGACAGGAATACTGCTGTTCTCATTTTCAAAGTAGAACTTCTTATTCCATGAGCTCTCTGAAAAGCCCACCTTTGAAAAATGAATTTTACTGTCAGTATGTAGAGAATCACCATCGTTAAAGTAGTCAAAGGGGTGCTTCACATATGGAAAGACAGATGAAGATAAGTTTTCTGCAGACAGTTCTTCTGTCATGGCATTTTCTTTACTGCTGTCTCTGACCTCTTTGAAGATCTCGTTGACGCCTTCGATAATATTAGGACTTGAACGATAGTTGGTATTTAAAGTGTAGAGTTTGCCCCTGTATTTTTTTATAAGCTCTTTTGCCTTGTTGTAAGAGTTGATGTCTGTGCCTCTGAAGGCATAAATTGACTGTTTCGGATCACCGATAAAATAGCAGTGAGCATATTCGTCAACTGCCTCCTGGTTTAAGTACAGTTTACTGAATACAGCAAACTGTACAGGATCAGTATCCTGAAACTCATCAATCATCGCCACAGGATATCTTTTTCTTAAAAGAGAAGCTAAAACATCTCCTCTCTCCCGGTCACAGTTAAGAGCGACCGAAAGCTGTCTTAAGACTTCATTATTTGAAATAACATTGTCTCTTTCGCTCAGTTCATCTGTTTTTAAAATCACCTTTAGGGCAATCAGAATTCTCAGTTCCTTTTTAATGGTTTCAAAAGGCTTTTTAGCGTCATTGTAGGCTCTTAAAAGTTCTTTTGCGTCAAACTCAAAAGCCTCAAGTTCAGGATCGGCAAATTTAGCGCCCTTGTTCACCTTCACAAAATGCAGATTCTTAGGATCAGACATCTTGGCAAGATCTGTTGATTTTATTGTATCGAGCCTGTATATGAAGTTTTTTACGTCAGTTGTGTCATCTGCAAGTGAACTTTCAACTGCATCAAGGAAAACAAGACCGGCTTTGCCAGAAAGATAGGGAGAGTTTCTGTTGAGATCTCCTGAAGACAGGGTATACAGAATTCCCGGCACCTTTGATCCATCAGCTGAGGTGGTTACAATCTTCCCCCTGTACTGTCGTAACTTTTCAAGTCCCTCTGTCATGACTGAACAGCATCTTTCATACTCATCTAAAAGAAACCTCAGCCTGTCGTCAGGAGTTTTCTGCAGTTCTCTATCAGGCTGATAATAAAACCTTACTGAAAATCCGTAATATCCCTTTTCATGATCGATAAGTCTTACCTTTTCTAAAGTATCTGCAGATCCTTTTAGCTCTCCGTGTTCAGGATCATTGAACGAAAGCAGATTTAACAGTAAATCTCTGTCAATGCCGCTGTCCTTATAGAATAAAGATCTCCATACTGACAGCATGGCTTCTTTCCGTTCTTCTGATATGTCCTGCGTCAGAGTTACGTTAAAGGCTCTGCCTGCCTCAAAAGAGTAAATCTGATTCAAAGCCCTGTTGCAGAATGAATGAATGGTGCTAATTGAAGCTTTATCAATGTTACGCTCAGCTCTTATCAGAAGACGTGAAAATACTGAAGCAATCTTTTTAATGTTATCCGTATCTTCACTGTCAAAAGCTTTTGACGAATAACTCTCTATGCAGTGAACAGCCACTTCTCTGAATGGAGAGCCTAGCTCACTTATTTTCCTGTCGCCGTTTTTTATGAGGTCAAACTCAATGCGGCACTCATGAATTTTTTCTAAAACTCTGGCCCGAAGATCGGCTGCTGCTGCATTTGTAAAAGTTACAATCAGCAGGTTCTCAATATCCAGAGGCTCTTTTGTGTTTCCCCTCTGTATTCCCTCAAGCAGCAGGCGAACCACCAGATTACTGATAGTAAAGGTCTTACCGGTACCGGCAGAGGCTTCGATCATGGATGATTTATCCAAATCAAATTCGGATAATTTCAGTACCTTTGCTTCGAAGTCATTATTTTCTTTTTCATTTACATTAGACATATTCATGAATTTTTCCTTTACTTAGACTTCTTTTTTAATTCTGCACTGACAGGAGCAATTTTAGTTGCATACAGTTCTAATAATTCGTCTGCAGTCTGTTCCTGCTGTTCACTCAAATAGCCGTCTGACTGCATCTTTACATCCTGACCGAATAAATAAGTGGCCTCTTTTACTTTTACAAATTCATCGGCATAACTGTCTTCTGACACAGCCTGCTTTAAATATGAAACTGCATCATCATTTCCATCATCAGATTTTGCAGTACTGCCGTAGGTTGCCTTAACCACAGGGACCGGGATCAGGTTGGTTTTAATATAGATTTGTGCAAGCTGCCTTAAGATTTCATCTTCATTCTGCTCTTCTAGCAGTTCTGAAAAACTCTCCGGATTTACATCATAGAACGATAAATCACTTTTGATGATTCTGACAGGCTGTAGCTGCTGTCTTCTGGTGAATTTATACGCAAGCAATCTTATGAAGGCAGCAATTGCTGTCTTAGGATTGCTTCCATCTGCTGATGACAGCAGATCAATTATAAGATTTGATCTTTTCGGAAGCTTTCCACCGAAAGTCACCTGATGTTTCTGACCTGCAACGGTAACCTCAACTGTTCTTAAATAACTCTCCTCTGAATTACTGTCAGCAGAGCTACTGTCTATAAGAGCTCTTAACTGCAATAATTTCTCCTGAATGTCACTTTTCACTCTGTAAAGGAATATTCCATATGGAAGCTCACCTTTTCTGGATTTCAAATTTAAAAACTGCTCAACCTCTTCTTTCGTGGAGATATCATCGTTTAGCATTTCCAGAATAATGCTGCTGTTATCAAGATTATCAAGAACAAATGGCTCCTCATCCTTCAGATTGGTCTGGTATTTCAGATTAAGACCGATCCTCAGTCCGTTTTTCAGAATGTTTTTACATGGATTGATTAAAGTGTTTTTAAGATCGTCCTCTGACAGAACAATGCTGTACGGAAGAGTGATGTTCCAGGGATTGGCCTCTTTGTGATCCTGCAGAAAACCTATTGGGACATATTTATCCTTTGTGCCTTCATTTTTATCATTCTCCCAGAAGGCTTTCCTATTAAAGGACGGATAAAGTTTCAGGCTGTCATTTTCCTTTTCATAGTTTCTCAAATCATAAGAATTGAGATATTCCTGTCTGAAGATGCGGGCCATAACTTCACTGCGGTTTTTATCTGCATCACTGCAGCCGCTGATAGTAAAGTTGTCTCCAAGATAGTCTTCAAGTTCTGTGATAACTGTTGACGGATTCAAAACTGTCTTGTCTACGGGAGATTCTCCTAAATATGAAAGATACAGACTCTTTCTGGCTGAGAGAATTGCCTCTAAAAAGATATACCTGTCATCTATGGACAGTGAGCGGTCATTGATCCTTGACAGGGATTTAACCCCCATCAGATTGAAACTTGGGGTGGTGTCCTTTCTTGGGAAGGCATTGTCATTAAGACCTAAAATATAGACATGCTTAAAAGGAACCGCTCTCATTGGCATAAGTGAGCAGAAGATCAAACCTCCCCTTAAATATCTTGAGGAGTCTCTGTCATTGCCAAAGGCATGAATAAGCTTTGCTCTGAAAACAGGAAGCTTAATTCTGATATTCGAACGGACTCCCTCCTCAAAAAGACAGTCTTGAGCAGTGGAGCTGTCATCATTTTCTTCACTGCCTTTGAGGTTGTTAACTGCCTCATTCATCTCTGAGAGGATCTGCCTTATGGATTCGACCTCTTCTTTTGAATCGTCATCTAAAACAAAGAAGTTGTTCAAGAGCAGAGACTGCAGTTTATCAGTCCACTCTAATGTGGTGATGTTAAGATTTGGAGAGAAGACATCTCTTATCAGTCTTATCTTGTCAACAAAGTCACAGAATCTGTTTAAAAGTTCAAAATCACCTGACTCAAAATTGTCATAGGCAGAAGTTTTTGCTTCTGCCCCCAGCATAAATCCGTTTAACAGACGCTCAAGTCCTGAATCTAAAGTCCATGGCAGAGGCTCACTCTTATCCTCAAAATCAAGGTGCTCTTTAACGTCATTTTCATCAAGTCCCCAGTGGACATTAACTTTGTCAAGCCAGCTTTCTATCACAGACAAATCATCGACACTGATGTCAAACTTTCTGGCAATAGCATCAACAGAGAGCAGATCCACCACAAGATTTGCCGTAATTCCCCTGTTTCCTATAGACAGAAGCTGCACGATGGCATCTGCAATCTTGCTCGATGATCTGACAGTCTTGTCGCAGATTGAATAGGGAATAAAATCAGGATCATCACGTGTAACAGAGCCGAAGACAGCTTCGATTAGAGGAGCATAACTCTCGATGTCAGGCATCATGACAAGCATGTCACGCGGTGAGGTTGACTGACCGTGAACTGTCTTTTCCTTTTTGATTACAGACAGGATCTCGTCACGTAAAACCTCTATTTCTCTTAAGGGAGTATGGCATGATCTGATCTGCAAAGAGTGATCATCTGCTGCAATTATGTGTTTATGTTCAGAACCAGAGCTTAAGGTTAAAAGACGGTTTTTAAGACTGTCAAGAACAGATAACTCACTGTCTTTTCTGCCGTCTTCAGTATGATCAATAAATGCAGGTGTTATATCAATCATGTCATCCTGCGACAAAAGCACATTTAAAGTGTCTCTTCCCTGTTTGCCAAGTGAAATTAAAAGAGGATTTCCCTCGACTATCTCTTTATTCTCGTCAAACAGCTTTTCAAATTTTGTGCAGTAATCGTCTTCGCTTTCTTTGAATGTAAAACCGCTTGTGCCATCCTGCGTAAGATCATATTTCTCTTTTAAGGCATTGGCCTTTAAGAATTTTATGATCAGCTTCTTTTCAGATTTCCATTCTGAAAATTCAGAACGCAAATCCCCCCAGTACTCCTTACATGGATTAAGATTCATAAAGAATACCGGAATAACCTGACCTAATGCTCTGAAAAGTTCAATTACCTGAGTTGGAAGAGCAGTCACACCAAAGATGAAGACTCTTTTAGGGAGGCTGCTGTAGTCTATATTCTCAGGATTTTCCTTTAATTCTGTAAGCTTGCGGATAAGCTCATTTACTACTGTGGCTCTGTCCCAGAGATTTGCCTCATTGTTGTCATCTGTCTTTTCAAGATTGCCTTTGAGCTTTGTCCAGAGTTTAATCTGCCAGATGTTATTTAAAATTGAGTTGACTGAATTCTGATTTATACCCCTGGTTCTAAAGTCTCTTGAAGCTTTCTTAATCCAACCGTCAAGCTTTGAGCCTTCCTTTACAGTGTATTTCCCGTCCTTTACAGAAACTGACTGAAAGTCATCATCAGTAAATTTATTCCATTGTATGATCCAATCAGGACGATACATCTGATACTGGTCAAAAGTGTCGGCAATGGCGCCACACAGCTGATAGGCCTTTTCTGTTCTCTCGATTGATGAATCTATGTTCAGATACTCTTTCATCGGTTTATAGATCTCGTCATCGCTTCCTGCAATTTCATCCATCAGAGAAAAAATTGACCAGGTCATGTGCTCATGAGAAAAACGGTTTGAAGAGTCAGCCTTATTAAGAGTTTTATGTAATGACCAGATAAAACCCCAGACCTGCACGAAATCAATACCTGAACAGACACCGTTCTGCTTTGCAATTTCCTGCTGCAGATAGGTCTGCATACCTTTGTTCATTACAATTACTTTTTCAAATGCAAAAGGGTTGTCATTTGGAGGTGTAATGGAGCTGATTATTCTCGAACACAGTGCCGCTAAAGTGGTTAAATCATTAGAGTTAATGACATTCATTAAAATTTCTTTAGGCATTAGAGGCTCCTATAAACACATCAGCAGTCAGTTTAAAGTTCAAAGCAGAACTGTATCTTTATTGTAATAGAAAAGTAATTATCAGAAAGTCTGAAATTCAAGAATTGTGCACTGTCAGTAAATATACTGATAATAGCATATTATTAATAATAAGATTTATTTTATACGTATTATGTGACAACAGTTTTCAATTTTAGGATTGATAAAGACGACTGTTTTCAAAATTCACTTTTATAGGGACAGGTGTTTTATATATGCTTTTTAATGAACTGATAAAAAAAGGATGAGCTTGAGCCTTGAGCTCGGCTCTTAAGATATATATTGAAAAAAGTAGGTAGGCGGGCACAAAAAAGCCCACCGAAGTGGGCCTTTTTTAATCATTGCAAGAAATTATTTCTTGTAACGACGAGCTAGGTTGTCTAAACGCTCGTTAGCACGTGCAGCGTCTGACTTAACGAATGCAACGTCGTTTGCTAACTTTGACTGCTGAGCCTTTAAAGCGTCAACGTCAGCTGCGATAGCGTCTAACTTTGACTCTAAAGCAGAAGTGTTTGCACAACCAACTAATACTGATGAACCTAAAGCAACAACAGCTAAAGTAGCCTGGAACTTATTCATTTTTATCTCCAAAACTGTTTAAACAGATAATAGGAACAAACAAACATAACCTTTGTTCCTTTGAACAATGCTAATTATAGTATCAAAATTTGCGAATGGCACATTTATTTCAAAAATTTTACAAATTTTTTTTTAAAATTTTTCTCATGAACATTAAACAATGCTCAAAATTATAGCCAACACATTGAAATATAAAGATATATTCAGTGTATTGGCTATTTATAATCTATGTAAAATGTTAGTTACTTATTTTCATTTTTGAGCATTTTTACCACTTGCACTAGATCTTTCAGGCATTTTGCGTCTAAAATTTTGCTTTTTTCGGTCTCAATATGCTCGCCAACTAGGAATAAATTTGAAATTCCAGCTCCCTTGGCCGCAATTAAATCACTTGCATGATCTCCAATCATAATAGAGGACTTTAGATCAATACCAAGATCTGCTGCAGCGCTCTTGAACATACCGCTCTTAGGTTTTCTGCACTCGCAGATACAACGGTATTTCTCTATAGGAGCTTCTGGATGATGTGGGCAGAAGTAAATTCCATCAAAACAAGCATCATATAAAGACAGATTTGCCTGCATGAATGAAGTTACTTTAAAAAAATCTGATTCTGTGTATTTGCCTCTGGCAATACCAGATTGATTGGTGACAAGAACTAAAAGATATCCCATATCTTTTAGTTCTTTTAGTGAAGAAGCTACGCCTTCAATCAGATCATAATTCTCTATTTTTCCAACGAAGCCGTAGTCTATGTTGATTACACCGTCTCTATCAAAAAAGGCAGCTTTTCTCACTATGCTAAATCCTTAATCTTAGCAGGATCTAAAGCGATATCCTCAGATAAGGTAATCACAATACCCTTATCTAATACTTCTTTAGCAATATCTTTAGCTTCTTCTAAAGAATGCAGTTTGCATGAACCACACTGATATGGATTTGATGCAGGAACTACAGTACCTTCAGGCAAAGAATAGATATCTTCCATTGAAGCTCTAAAAGCATCAGCAACTTTGCTTGCATCAGCTTTACCAATAAGACTCATATAGAAGCCAGTCTTGCAGCCCATAGGAGAAATATCGATTACTTCTACTACACCTTTCTCATTTAAATGCTCTCGCATGAAGCCAGCAAAGAAGTGTTCAAAGGTGTGAATTCCTTTCTCAGGCATCATACCCTGGTTAGGTTTCTTAATGCGCAGATCCCAAACTTCAATCTCATCGCCTAAAGGAGTTTTCATCACTTTAGCAAGTCTTACTGAAGGAGCTGGCATAATGGTATGGTCTACTAAAAAACTATCTACTAATGGCATTTTTATATCCTTCTTTATGTATTTTTCTAATACAAGTATTCAAATATAACGTGGTCTTTTAACTATATACTAGTATAGATTGCAACGCTGTAACTGATATTTATAGTTTTGAGAGCGGTTATAAACCTGTCTAGCTACTTTAATCAGCCAATCCTTGCCTTTATAGGTTCCCTTTCTGTAACCTGACCAACCTTCATGATAATTTAAATACTGATTAAAAGCATCAGTTAACTTAACACCATTAGTCTTTTTGGTCTTGGTCATGTACCAACCAATAAAGTCTAGTGAGTCTTTAAAGTTAGAACGTGATGAGAAGAATGAACCTTCATCATCTACATAGTCATCCCAGACAGGATCTTGAGCCTGGGCATAACCGTATGCAGAGCTTCCTCTTCCATATGGGATAAATAAGAACCAACGCATTGGAGGCTGAGCATCTTCTCTAAAACCAGATTCCTGCGCCATGATAGACATAGCTACATTGATAGGCACACCATACTTACGATGTACATCGTGAGCATCAACATACCAGCTATCCTTCTCCTGAAAAATAGAGCATAGATTCTCTGTATTAGAAGGTGGTGTAGTAGTACAGCCTGTCATCACCGCCAAGCTAAATACGGTTAGTGCGATACTTTTTAGGGAAAGTCTCTTCTGCATAGTTAGTCTTAATGTATCCAATATGATTTATTACCAGAATTAAATAGCGTCGTCGCCTTCTTCACCAGTACGAATTCTGATCACGCGCTCTACATCTGATACGAAAATCTTACCATCGCCGATCTTACCTGTATGAGCACCTTCTGTGATGGCTTCAATACATAGATCAACATCCTCATCTTTTACTACAAGCTCAATCTTAGCTTTTGGTAAAAAATCAACTACGTACTCAGCACCTCTGTAAAGCTCAGTATGACCTTTCTGTCTACCAAAGCCTTTAACCTCTGATACGGTCATACCAGAAATACCTTTTGAACTTAAAGCTTCACGAACGTCGTCTAATTTGAATGGTTTGATAATCGCTGAAATCTTTTTCATTTTTTTATCCTAACCTGTGAAAGTTATTATTGTGCGCCTGCTAGGCTGTTTGCATATTCTAACACTTAAGCCTAGTGATTTTCTCTTAAATAGAATGCAATTATCACAAATATAGAATGACTTATATTATCAGGTCTTAGGTTTTCTCAAGGATTGAAGCTGTATTAGAGGAATTTATAAGTGCTTAAAAATTGACTTTATATCTGCTCTATTACTTTCTACCTTTTCTATTAATTGACGGTTTAACTCCCTCGCCAAAGATCTGTCATCAAATTTTCTAAAACCACCATTAATTTTCGCTTCAATTAATCATTTTCTTGACGATATTAATTTCATTGAAACTCACATTAATGATGTATTAATACAAAACTCCTTATAAATCGCTATGTTAAAGAAAGATTTTAGTTTTGGCACATCAATTGCAACAGTAAAAGTACATTTGGAAATACGTCAATTTTTGGAGTTTATTATGAATCACGAAGTTTCAAATACCGCTTTAAAGACTATCAATACTGTTATGATGTGGTTATTCTGCCTGACCGTTTTAATGTTAATTGTACCTTGGCAGGCTGTATCAACAGAATTTGCCGACCGTATTGAATCCAATAAGATCTTTTTATATTTCGCTCTGATAATTGAAATTTCAAACTTCATTTCTCAGGCAGTTTTCTCAGTAAATACACTTTTACGCAGAAAGAACAGCGTCAAGAGAATTCAGGAAAAAGTTGAAAAGGCTGTTGAGACTTTAGACTTTGCTGAACGCGCTCTGCTTCGTGAGTATGTATTACAGAGAAAGTCAGTTTTAACCTTACCTGTAACAGAACCTACCGTTAGAAACCTGATTGACGACGGTGTGTTAAAGATTGTTAATGTTGTGGATGATGTAACAGCTAAAGCACAGATCATTATCTCTAAAGAAGCTCGTCCATATATCACCTACAAAGCAATCGGTTTAACCTTAGGTAAAATGAGTGAAGAGCAGATTTCACAGATTATGAACTCAAGACCTGATTATGCTAGAGAGAAAGCAATTCAGACCAACCGCGTATTCATCGGTTCACGTTCAGTAAATCAGCTGTACAAAGGCAATGATCCTAAGGACAAGCCAAGCAACGACGTAGCAGCTTAATATTCCATAATGTACTCCAAACAAGGTCCTAGAAATAGGACCTTATTTGTTTGTACCTGCAAAACAGCAGGTACAACATCCTAAAGTTAAAAAGAGAGCTTTGGATGACTGCTCTTTGCTTTGACTGTGTTAAGAACGATTTTTTGACAGGTAATCTTTTAGCTTATCAACTAAACCAAGATCAGCTGGTAACCATGCAACCGAGTCTAGAGAATCCTTATCAAGCCACTTGGCAGCTTCATGCTCTAAAAGCTCCAATTTTCCGGAGACAACTGTACAGATATAGCACTTCATAGATAAATGAAAGTTTGGGTAGTCATACTCTACAGTATCAAAGTGTTCTATTACTTCAATTACGGTATCTAATTCTTCTTTAATCTCTCGTACGATGGCGTTTTCTGGAGCTTCCCCCAGCTCTACTTTACCACCAGGGAATTCCCAGCCATCTTTGAACTCACCATAGCCACGCTGTGTAGCGAAGATCTTGTTGTCTTTAATAATGATTGCGGCAACTACGTTAATTGTTTTCATACAAATTTATTTCCTAATTTTCATCCATTCTTTAAAATTACATAGCCAGCATTTTGCTTGTTTTCTTTATGAATTTTGCAGGAATAGGTTGCTCTAATTTCCAAATCACACTCATAGGTTTATTGCCAGAATGCTCTACATACTCTGCTTTTCCCAAAAAGGTGTATGGCTGAGTTCCAAGAGAATCTTCTTTAAACTCTCTTACGAACAACAGAATATTGTTGTTCCGACTCTTTTGATTGATGTATCTTTTCCCTGTTTTAGAGTCTTGAGATGTCTGATTCTGAGATTGCCAGTGAAACAACCTGTCTGAAATTGAATAATCGTTATACATTGTTTTTTCAGAATATTCTTTTTCTGTTTTCGACAGTGTTACTAAAAGAATGTCCGTTTTATATTGCTTTAAATATACGACACCTTCTTTTAACAACTTATGAGATTTAAATGAGGCAAGTATTTGATCTCTGCTGTAAGAGCAATACAATTGCAAAGGATTTTCGTAATCAAGATCAATCTCTGGAGAAAATAAATCAATTTTTGTTCTTCTATATTCTAAAAGTTCAATGATTTCTTGTTTTAGGTATTCTCGTTTAAATAGTTCACTTAAATTATCTTTAACGTTCGCAATACTGTCTACATTGTTTTTTAAAATGCCTTTTTCGTTATAGTCTTGCTCATCAAACTCTATAAATTTATTAAATAATGTCACGTAAAACATGTCTACAAGCTTTTGGCTTTCTTCAGAAAGTGAACTAATTTCAGGCATAGATTTATTCTCGGATAACAGTCCAACAATATAATTGATGAACTTATCCGAATTGAACCAAGTAAATTTTTTGAGTGAGTTATTAATTGATTTTTCATAATCATCACATTCACAATTTAGTTGATATAGACCGGCTTCTGAGCACAACCTTGAAAAGTTCCAGTCTTTGCCTCGATATAATTTAGAAAATTCGATATTGGAATATTCAAAGAAATTTGATAGAGATAACTCTTTGCCGGTATCTTCATTAAAGCTTTTTAATTTTTCAACTATACTTTTTCTTCCTGAATAGCTTTCTTTTATATTTGTTAAAACCCACTCTTTTGCTTTTTCTTCTAGTCCGATATAACAACCTGCAGGAACCCATGGGAATCCTTTTTTTATCGAATCACAAACAGAACCTTTATGTTCGCCAAGCATCGCATTAAACTTTTCTTCAAAGTTATAATGTTTATTTGCTTGCCCAACGAAATCTAAAACTGTTAATTCAGTCTTACCTTCATACAATCTTAAACCTCTACCCAATTGTTGAAGAAAAACAGTTAGAGATTTGGTTGGTCTCAAAAACATAACCGTATCAATGCAGGGGATATCAACACCTTCGTTGTAGAGATCTACAACAAAAATAAACTTTATGGAACCATCTTCTAATTTTTCTTTTGCTTTTGCTCGATCATCATCTTTACTATCTGATGATAAAGCGATAGAAGGGATTTTGTTTTCATTAAACATTCTGCTCATAAACTTAGCATGATCAATTGATACGCAGAATCCGATTCCATGAACTTCATTTACATCATTCAGGTAGTTATTTAATGAAGAGATAATGTGCTCAACTCTTTTTTTGGCATTATCTCCTTCGATGTAAATCACATTTAATTCTGTCTCGTCATATCCTCCTTTAGACCATTTAACATCTTTTAAAGATACTTCATCTGAAATTCCATAATAAGAAAATGGGCATAGTAAATTTCTGTCAATAGCTTCAGGCAATCTTATAGAAGCTGCTATTCTGTTATCAAAATAATCTAATATTGAAAGGCCATCCATTCTTTCTGGTGTTGCTGTCAGACCAAGCAAAATTTTTGGTTTAAACCAATCAAAAATTGATTGGTAAGACTTTGCTGCAGCATGGTGAACTTCATCAATAATGATGAAATCAAAATAATCTTCACTAAATTTATTAGTTATCTTTTGACTATTCGCTGTTTGAATAGAAATAAATAGATCTTCTTTTTTCTTTGGTTCGTAATTGCCTACCCACAGCTCTCCAAAATTTGAATCATTTAAGACATTTCTAAAAGAATCCAAAGACTGTTCTAATATTTCCTGTCTATGAGCTATAAACAGTAACCTACAAGATTCAGGATTCTCTTCTCTGAAACGCTTGTAATCAAAAGCCGATATTAAAGTTTTACCTGTTCCTGTAGCAGCTACCACTAAATTTTTATTACGTTTATTAATTTTTCTTTCAGCTTGAAGTTTGTCTAGAATAGCCTTTTGGTAGTAAAACGGCTTGAACTCGCATAAGGAATTCTTGATAGAGCTGATGTTAGGATCCTCTGTTTTACTCTTGTTATTTTGATATATAAGCTTTTCCTTTGCCAATGCTCTTTCTAATTTTTCTTTATCATCTGGCTCGTATTTTTCAAATAACTCACTATTTGAATAAGAATCAAATGCTGCAACTATCTTTGAATAAAGCTCAGGAAGCTCTTTTGCGGACACCTTTATGTTCCATTCAGATCCACTTGTAATTGCAGCGTTAGACAAGTTTGATGAACCTACATATGCTGTAGAAAATCCTGTATTTCTTTTAAAGATATAAGCTTTTGCATGCAATCTTGTATGATTACAATCATATGAAACTTGTATTGTTGTGTTTTTTAAGTAACTCAAATATTCTATTGCTTTAAAGTCTGTAACGCCCATGTAGGTTGTAGTTATTATGTTTAAAGATTTCCCTTTATCAGTAAATTCTTTTAATTGCTTATATATTTTTATCAGGCCACTAAATTTAATAAAAGAAACAACAAAGCAAATCTCATCTGAAGATGCAATTTCCTTTTGAAGCTCAGACACAAACGTTGGTTCGTTATTATTTGAATTTGTAAAAAGAGAACTCTTAACTAGTGATGTTTCTGGTCTTATCAGAGAGGAAGCTTTTACATCACCTTTTAAGACTTGATCGTTTTCAATTAAAGATAAAAGTTCAACTCCATTTGAATCTAATGATGCTCTTTTTGAGTAAAAATCATCATCTTTGCAAATATATTCGATTATCTTATTTGCAAATTCAACTTGCTTACCTTGCTTCTCATCTTCATCTTTACCTTTAATTGATTCTAGTAACTTTTTTGTTATTTTTGAGATGTATTCTGAAAGCCTTGAAGTTGTCTCTGCTTTATTTATTTTAGATAGGTACTTAAAATCATCTTTAATTTTATCAAGCTCGTCTTTAAGCTCTTTATTTACTATTTGCTCATAGATTCCTGAAGAAAGTTTCACTTTTAGCTCCTTTGTTCAGTAAATTCGGATTTTTATTCAAATAAAACAGCCTATTACAATTTGAGCTAATAGCAAATAAGAATGATAAAACTAACGTCAGATGATGAATTTCATCTGCAAGCTTGGATATGCCACTACCTCTTGTCCAGAGTATAGCAGCCTTAATTTTTTTGACCAGGTCTTGAGGGATACTTTTATGAAAAAGCACCTTCCCACATCTCTGTGAAAAAGTGCTTAAAAATGAATCTTTGAAAGATTAGGTTATAGGATTAGTACTCAATAGTACTCATCTTTGATAACTTCTTACGATCGTGCCATGCTTCAATGTAACGAACGGTACCAGTTCTACCACGTGAACACATTGAAGAGGTTAGAGCAAAACCACCCTTATAGTGAACACCATCTAACAACTCACCTGGTGTTACACCAGTTGCTGAGAAGAAACACTGATCAGTGGTTACTAAATCATCCACTGTGCGGATTGCTTTTAGATCAAAACCGTCTTTAATGATTGCTTCGCGCTCTTCTTCAGTCTTTGGCTTTAATCTTGTAAGCATCTGAGCACCGGTGCCCTTTAAAGCACAAGCAGTTACAACAGCTTCAGGAGTACCACCAACACCTACTAACATATCGATGTCTGATCTTGGATCGATGGTCATTAAGGCACCAGCGATATCACCATCTGAGTGAACCATTACACGAGCACCAGCTGCGTGGATCTGATTGATTAACTCTGCGTGACGAGGCTTATCTAATACGAATACCTTTAAGTCACCTACTCTCTTACCTAATGCTTTAGCTACATTTAAAAGATTATCTTTGATTGGAGCATCAAGATCGATAACATTAGCAGCCTCAGGACCTACTGCCATTTTTTCACAGTAGTAGCTGTGACCAGGATTGAACATTGTGCCCTTTAATGCGATACCAACAGCAGCAATACCATTTGGTCTACCACCTGCAACACATGAAGTTCCGTCGATAGGATCAACTGCGATATCAAACTCTAAGCCGTCACCGAAACCTACTTTTTCGCCAGTGTATAGCATAGGAGCATCATCTTTTTCACCTTCGCCGATGACAATGGTTCCTTTGATATGCAAACTTTGGAATGCAATACGCATTGCATCTACAGCAGCTCTATCAACCAGCTCTTTATCACCAAGACCTGTGAATTTTGCTGAAGCTAAAGCAGCAGCTTCTGTTACACGAACTAAATCAAGAGCGATATTCTTATCGGCTAAATGTTGTTGCATCATTACCTCTAAACTTCATGAAGTGCACAAATTGTGCATTTGTGTGCGGATTTTCGATGCGTGTATGATACACCGATATTAAGAATTATTAAAAACAAATCGTGAAAATTATGAGTAAAAAGCTAAAGCTTGCTTGTTTGGCTTAAATTACATACAGCGTACATTGGATAGTTGCACATCCAGCCCTGCTCTTTAAAAGGAAGAGCACTAAATCTAATACTCTTTTCAGGGTGGAATTTATCGTAAAATGCTTTAAGCCTTGGTGAATTGAGGTTGCTAGATATTTTCACTTCAACAGGTACTACCTTATTTTCAATTTGCAGTAAGAAATCCTGTTCATATCGAGCAGTCCTAGTTGAGAAATAATAAGGTATATAGGTTGTTTGAGCCTTTAATTCCTGCAAAACGTACTGTTCAGCTAAAGATCCATTAAATGAAGAGAAGATCTGATTATCTTCAATGATAGAAACAGGATCTACCCCAATCATAGCCCCTAGTAGACCTACATCTAGCAAAAAGAGTTTATATGCATAAAAATCTTTGTAGGCTACAAGAGGTAAAAAAGGTTCACTTACTTTTGAAACTTTATAGACAAGACCTGACGATACTAACCACTCAATGGAATTTTCAAAGTCACACGCTCTTGCACCTTTCTTTAGCTTACTAAAGATGAACTTCTTGTTCTCTTTGGATAGTTGCAGCGCAATAAAATCAAAGACAAGGTTAAGTTTAAATAAAGTATTACCGTGAAAGTATTGTTTAAAGTCTGCTTTAATTTTCTCAATTATACTTTCTTGGAGAGCTCTTACTCTGTCGTAGTCGTGCTCTTTAACAAAGCTATTTACAACATTTGGCATACCTCCTACATATAGGTAGTTTTTTAAATTAAAGAGATACTTATCGGCAAAGATATCAATTACAGAGTAATCATTTGAATCTAGTGCTTGAGATAAAGGATCTTCTCCTATTGCCTGTAAGAACTCTTTGAAAGATAGAGGATAAAGGTAAAGTAAATTTACCTTACCTACTGGATAAGATATCCCCGTTTTAACAGATAGCCCTAATTGAGATCCGGCTACTATCACGTGATATTCGGGAGCATTTTCACAAAAGTACTTTAATGCTTCTAAAGTCTTAGGACATTCATGAATGTCATCTAAAATTATCAGAGTATCTTCAGGTGCAATAGTTACTTTTGACTCTATTTGTAACGATAGAATGATCCTCTTAATATCAAAGCCGTTGTCAAATATTGCTTTTGCTCTGTCGTTACCATGAAATGAGATATATGCTACTTTAGAATAGTTATCTTCACCGAACTGCTTCATTAACCAAGTTTTACCAACGCCCATAGCTCCATTTACGATAAGAGGTTTACGTAGTTTTGAGTTTTTCCACTCAATTAACTTTTGCATAGCATCTCTTTTCATAAATGTTTCACCTATCAGCTAGAACGCCTATCTTATAATTCTGGCATATATCATTTTTTAACAGCACAGACTTGAATATTATTACATTATTTAACGCTTGTATCATTTTATTTTCTACATTTATTCACAGTTAGATATTATCTTGACATCAAAATTATAAAAAGCTGAAAGTTAGGAGAAAATCATAATAAAAACAAACACGCTTGGAAACAGTGTAAGTTATCAGATCTTGTCAATGTGATAGATGGTGATAGAGGAAAGAATTATCCAACAGAAGCTGATTTTGAACCACATGGACATACTCTATTTTTAAATGCTTCCAATGTAACAATAGATGGATTTTTGTTTGATACAAATCAATTTATAACTGAAGAAAAGTCCAATAGCATGGGAAGCGGAAAAATTATTAAAGATGACATCATCATAACTTCAAGAGGTTCATTAGGTCATATCGCTTGGTATAACGATTCAGTTCAACAAGTTATGCCTCATTTGCGAATAAATTCTGGAATGTTAATACTGAGAAATAAAGCAAATGTAAAAACATCCTACTTACATCAGTTCATGAAATCGGATAAAGGTAAAGCTCAAATTGTATTCATGAGTTTTGGAAGTGCACAACCTCAATTAACTAAAAAAGGAGTAGAAAGTTTTACAGTTAATTATCCTATGGATACAGAAGAACAGATAAAGATAGGGGCTTTCTTTTCAAAGCTTGATAACACCATTACCCTTCAACAGCGTAAGTTAAATTCGCTCCAAAAATTGAAAAAAGGGCTTCTTCAAAAGATGTTCCCTAAAAATGGTGAAAATATTCCAGAAATTCGTTTTCCAGAATTTTCGGACGCTTGGAAACAGCGTGAGTTAAAAGAGGTAGTAAACTTCAGCAGAGGACAGGGATTGCCATGGGCTGATGTTGATGACTTAAATGGTCAATTCGAATGTATTCTTTATGGAAATTTATATACGGATTACGGAACAATAATCCAAAACATTAAGCACAAAACAAATACAGATTTAAAAGTAAAAAGCAAAGGAAATGAAGTACTCATTCCAGGTTCAGATACAACACCAACAGGCTTAGCCAGAGCGCTATTCTTGGAAAAAGAAAATGTTATCTTGGGAGGAGATATCAATATTCTGTCAGTCAAACATGATGATGGTCCTTTTTTAGCTTATGAATTAAATAAATTAAAGAAAGAACTTATTATCAGAATCAAGGGGACCACTGTAAAACATCTTCAAAATAATGATTTAAAAGATATTGTTGTGTCATTACCATCTTTGGAAGAACAACGTAAAATTAGTTCTCTGTTCAGTCGACTTGATAACACCATTACCCTTCAACAGCGTTGGCTTTTTTACACTCACAAACAATCTTAAGGAGTATTCCGAATATGAATATATTACTGTTTCATGAGTACTATGAAAATTGGATTTCTGTGTATAAAGACGGAGCTATAAGAAAGGTCACACTTGATAAATACAAGATGACCTTAAGTTGGCTCAAAAAACTGATACCATCAGTCCATGTGAATGAAATGACACGTGTTGTCTATCAGAAGTTATTAAATGACTACGCTGAAACCCACGAAAAACAGACAACGATGGATTTTCATCATCAACTAAAAGGAGCAATACTTGATGCTGTAGATGAAGGCTTAATTGAAAGAGATCCTACAAGAAAAGCCATCATTAAAGGGAAAATTTCAAGAGTTAAAAAGCCTAAGTTCTTAAGTCAATTTGAACTTCATACCCTATTATCATCATTAGATCTTGGGACAACTTTAAACTTTGACTGGCTCATTCAACTTATAGCCAAAACAGGGATGAGATTCTCTGAAGCAATCGCGCTCACGCCTAAAGATTTTGATTTTTCTCATCAAAGTCTATCTATCGAAAAGACGTGGGATTACAAAGGAGATGGAGGATTTTTACCTACTAAAAATAAATCGTCTGTAAGAAAAATCCAAATTGACTGGCAGACTGTGATTAGATTTTCTGAACTAGTAAAAGATCTGCCTGAGGATAAGCCTATCTTTGTAAAAGAAGGTGAAAAAATGTACAACTCAACGGTTAATGACCATCTTTTTCGCAAGTGTAAAAAGGCTGGAGTTCCTATAATTTCATTGCATGGATTAAGGCACACTCATGCGTCGTTACTTCTTTTTGCAGGAGTATCTATAGCCAGCGTTGCCAGAAGATTAGGCCACGCCAGCATGAATACCACTCAAAAGACTTACCTACACATCATTCAAGAACTTGAAAATAAAGATGTAGACATCGTGATGAGATCACTTGCTGGTCTATAACCAACTCTTTTGCCAACGCTGTTACTTATCTTTGCAAAAGAGGAATAATCTCATTGACGATTAGTTCTTGAGATTTCTCTCTTACAATTTTGTTGTACCTTATCTTACTTAAGGTACCACCTTTTTCTTTAAACTCAGAAAAATTAGTCTGTAGTTCCATATAATCATTGTTGTAGTACTTGGCTGCATACTCAAGATCATTTAAAGCTACACACCACTCATCTGCAAAAGAAGTTAACTTCTTTTCGATGATCTCATCAATTCTTTCATTGATAACTGTAAAGGCTTTCTTTCCTTTAAAAGAACTTGGATTTGCTTTTAAGTTAAGCCATACACCAGAGATAACTTCACCTAGTTTAGGATTCTTTTCCATAACACTTGCGATGTACTTATCAACAGCAGGATCGTTGATCTGCTTATAGCCTGATGCTGACTCTCCCATGTCGATATATCTTTGGATTAAGCTTACAAGATACTGGTAATCTACCTTAATATCTGAATGAACAGATTCAAGTTCATAGTCGATATCAAAATCAAAGTCTATCTCGTCAGGATCATCATCTCCCTTATCATCTTTTAGAGACTGCACAAGATTTTGGTATTGACCCAAATATTTGTTGAACTCTTTTTCTGTAAAGTTAAAGCCTGTTATTTTAGAGATGGCATCAAAGGTAGCTGAATCTTCTTTTGAAACAGCTACATCTACTAGACTTGTCGAGGCTGTAACTTCTTCTGAAATTTCTTTAGATAATTTCTTTAATGACTTTGATAGTTCATCATCCCATTCTTCATAGGTTTTAATAGCTGTAATTGCTTTATCAATTGCTTGGAACTTCTTAACAAAAGCCTGTCTAGCTGCTTTGGGTGAATGATCATTTAGATCTTCATGTGAAGGATCTGCCATAAAGCCTTTAAACTCAGCCATAGCATCTTTTAATTTCTTCTTACACTCAGCATAGGTAGGAGCAATAACGCTGTTTCCTCCTCCCTGAGCATACAGATTTAAAGCCTTTTCAAAAGCTCTCTTGAATCGTTCTGGTGTTTGGAAAGTCACGATCTGACCATAAGGCTTTTTCTCATTATAAATTCTGTTAGTACGAGAGAATGCCTGAATGATTCCTTGAGGACTCATTGGCTGTCTGTCAATGAATAAGGTAGAAATCATTGGAGCATCAAATCCTGTCAGCAATCTATCAACAACTATCACAAGATCAAGTTGGTTATCGCGCAGCATGTACATGCCATGCTTTCTTGCTAAACGATCATTTAGATCTTTGTTATACGCAGGGATTGAACCTATATTAAAGTTGGTGCCAAACATCTTGTTGTAATCTTTTAAAGATTCTTTCATCTCTTCTTGATTTGCTGTGGCACCATCTTCGTTCTCACCTACTGAATATGTAATAGCAATCTTTGGAAAATCTGGGATTACACGTTTGATTTTTTCTTTTACATTACCGTCAGCTATGAATTGTTTGAACTCTTTGTAATACTTTTGAGCAATCTCAATGCTGCTACAAGTTAAGATTGCTTCAAAGGCTTCTCCATTAGGAGCTAATCTAAACAGGCTAGACGATCTGTTTATGATGTAATCTATAACCTCTTTTCTATGCTCTGGATTATCGTAGAGATCAAGTCCTTTAGAATTCTTATTAAAGCGTTTGAATACTTCATCTTCTAACTGAAGTCTATCCATATTCCAAGCTTCAGATTCGCTTTCAACGATTTTGAGGTTAACAGCTAACTTACACAACTCATCTTTTGAAAAGCCTGATGCTTGAATTTGGAAACCAAGAACTGCACCATCATTTAAAGCTTCTTTGATGGTGTAAGAGTGTAAGCATTCTCCGTATTGGTCATATGTGGTTCTAGCTGCTTGTCCATTCTCTGATTTTTTGTTTTCTTCAAAAATTGGAGTCCCTGTAAAACCATACCAAAGAGCTTTTTTAGTTGAAGTATTAAAGAATTTATCTATCTCAAGCTTTGCCTGACCGCTTACAGCTCTGTGACATTCATCAACGACAAAGGCCACATTCTTAGATTTGATTTCATTACCAATCTTATAGTAGCGGTCAGTCGTATCATTAGCATCTAATGCTCTTGTACACTTGTTTAGCAAGCAGTCTAACTTTTGCCTTGTGGCAATGATGATGCAACGATCTTTACTCTTTAAACGCTGCTCTAACTGATAGGTATTAGCTGTTTCTGCAATGTCATCACCTGTTACTGCTGCATATGACGCAAAGCTAATGGAGGTTTGCTGATCAAGATCTTTTCTATCAATTAAAAAGATCGACTTATCAATGTTAGGTATTTCTAAGAGATTTCTTGTTACATGGAATGAGGTAATAGTCTTACCAGATCCTGTTGTATGCCATACATAACCTGATTCTTTTCTAGCAGACGCTGCCTTTACAGCTTCAATTGCATGGATTTGGTAAGGTCTTAGTAGCAGAAGCTTTTTAGCTTTCTCATCAATAACACTGTACTTACCTACCATTAAATGAGCTTGAGGAATATTCAAAGCTGCATGAGCAAATTTTAAGTAATCTCTTACTGGATTATTGTTCTTGTCTACCCATGTGCTTAAGAACTTTTCATTTAGCTTTTCAGGATCGTCATTAGCAGCGATGTACTTTGTATCCACACCGTTTGTTACTACAAACATTTGAACAAGACCAAATAAGCCTCTGAATTTACCTTGAGTTAAATACTTTTTGATTTGATTAAAGGCTTCTTTATATGGATGACTTTGATTCTTTAACTCAATATGAATCATTGGGAAACCATTGATTAAAAGAGTTACATCAAAGCGTCTGTTTCTGTCTGTGTCATCCTGTTTTCTGCTTTGATATTGATTGATAATTTCATAGGTAGAATGCCCTCCTGCTATATCTCTATTACTTATAGCATCGAGGTGCAGTTGGCCTAAAGAAGCATCTTCTCTTGAAAGAGGAATTTGAGCTAATCCTCTTTCTCCTGATAACCAAACTGCAGCTTTATAAGTTGACTCGGCTTTTTCTTTGATAAAGGATTTAATCTGCTCCATTTCTGAATCAGTAATTGGATGGCCATCCAATTTGTGAGAATTCATATTGCAAAGCTTTTCTCTGATGTTATTCCAAAGATCATCTTCAGTTTTTAAATCAGGTCTATAAGTCCACTGAGAATCGCCTGTAGCAAGTTCATGGATCAGTTTGTTTTCTAAAATTGATTCGTTTTCAGCCATGTTCAAACCTAATGTCTCAAACAATCATATACAATCTTTTTAGCTAAATTGCTTCTATGATATCTGCTACCAGCATGATCTATTCGCAATCTTTCCCTTACTCTCATTAAAGAGAATCCTAAAAGATTTTGACCTTTCCAACAATCAAGATCTCTTCTATTAGCATCGAGTATTGATAATCCAATGCCCCAGATATATTCTTTTACAGTACATTCAGCCAATAGAACATCATCTGTTGATAATAAGCGAGAGCATAACTCATCATCTTGCTCAAACTTTACCTTCAAACCTTCATAAACCACAGCCTGTCTTAGACCGTTCCAAATTACATCGTCATAACCTGAAACTTGTCTTCCAAGTTCGTTGATTTCATCAGGATCTTCAGAGTCTAAAATTTGTTCAGCAATGTCATCATCATTAAAGGTAAGTGCTTTTGTGTACATCATGAATTATTCTACACAAAAGGACTCATCCTCTCCTATAGCAAATGAAGATGGGTAGCGATTGCTTAAATAACCATTAGCTCCATTTGGACTATCAAAACAAATTAACTTCATGAAGGAATACCTACTTTTTTCACAGCCAGTTCTAAATCAAGATCATGTAATCCTGGATAAGCTTTAATTAAAAAGTCTAATGGAACTTTTTTTGACACTTCAGAGCTTGGGAGATCATAAAACCATTGATAGTAAGCGTAAAAGCGACCAATCCAATCTGGCATAAAGCCTTCTAAGGCTTTTCCTTTCTTTAGCTGATATTTATCGACTTTACAGAAATACTCAAAGAGCTCGAGGTAATCTTTAGTACTTACATATGCTTGAGAAACATCGATGTAATGACGAGTTTTGCTGTTCATATAGCTTTCAATAAACTCTTTGGTATCCATATCTGGATACTTGTAAGCTATATAGTCAAACAACCGTCCTTGAGTTTCTACTACTTCATCAAGGTAAGCTTCTGAATATGCTGGCATGATGATGTTTCCTTATTTAAAGAAGAGAGCTGAAAACTTTAGTTACTGAATTAGCTTCAGAGTTTATAAGGCGTCTCATGTTCTCTCTTGCCTTAGAATCTCTGTCATTATACTTTGCATTGAAGGTAGCATAATCGACAGAGATAAGGCCAGTCTCAATTTCTTTAAGATTTGAAAAAGCTTTCTCTGATTTAAGGCAGATCTGAATTCCTAAACTGCCCAAACACAGCAATTCTTCTAGGATATCAACATCGATATTATCTCTAACAAACTCTTTGGCTATATAGAAGTATGAAGCATCAGCTCTCCAGCCCTTGATAACATCATAAGATGTAGTATCAACTCCATACTTTTCTATAAACTTTGCTGATAAAACTTTATATCGTCTTGATTCATCAGCATCTCGATGTTTCATTAGCTCAGCTAACCAAGCCAAGATGCCAAGAGAAGTAAAATCAAGAATCTTTAAATCATCAGTACATAGTTCATATTCATGAACCCAGCCATGATCATAGTCAGGCTTAGATACAGACCATTCTTTTGCTAATTCCTGATCTGAAGTTAAATAAAAGCCTCTACCATAGTCATGCTTGTCATCACCTAAACCATAGGTAGGCACGATATGTTCACTAGTAGAGCCATGATAGAGAATTATGCTTGTCATCTTGTACGAAACTCACTAAATGAACATCTGTTGTAACAGGCCTTTCTTCAGCTTTTGTAAGGATTCTAGCTTACGCTGTTGAAGGGTAATAGTGTTATCAATTCGGTTAAATAGAGAGCCTATTTTTTCCTGTTCTTGAACATCATCAGGAAACATTACAACAGTATCTTTAATGGATGATTTTGAAATTGAATATACTTTAATTCCCTGAATCAAAGGAATGAGCTGAGAGTGAAATGCTTCTGAATTTAGGTAATATCCAAGATAGTACTTGCCGAACTTTTGTTTTGGTCTTACAGGAATTGTATGCAGTCCTGCTAGTACAGGCATACATTCATCTACATCCACTATTTCACAACTCTTTCCAGTAGTCATGTCTTCAGCTGTATCGGCTATTACAACATCTCCATTTTTAAGAATTGATTTAGACAGTTTCTTTAGAATCTCTCTTTCACAAATGAATGGTAGATCTGCTTTTTCAGCACTAATAGACTCTCCAAATTTTACAAGAATATCTCCATAATGAACGTTCTTTGCACATCCTGAAGTATCATTCAAAGACGCTCTTGAAAGTGTATTATTCTGTAAAAAATCAAAACTATCACCGAACTTACGCTGTTTCCAAGCATCAGTAAATTCAGGGAACCTCAATTGAGGTACTGTCTTATCTTCTTTCATAAGTTATACCTCCAGCTTAATGTTTAGACCTAGCTCTTTGAAATAGCCATTTAAGGTCTCATTAAGATCAGATTCTTCTTTGCAAGCATCTTGGTATTCTTTGAATACTTCATCAAGATCGATAGGTTCTTCTTCCTCGAAGGTATCAACATATCTTGGGATATTGAGGTTAAAGTCGTTTTCTTTAATTTCTTCAAATGAAGCTAAGTGACTGTACTTCTCAATATCTTTACGTTCCTTGTATGCATTAAAGATCTTCTCGATATTTTCAGCAGACAATTTATTGCGAGCTTTTTCTTTTACAAAGTCTTTTGACGCATCGATAAAGAGAACATCACGGTTAGAGTTATTCTTTTTTAAGATAACAACACAAGTTGGGATTGAGGTGTTAAAGAAGATGTTAGCAGGCAGACCAATTACAGCATAAATAGAACCAGACTCCAATAAGTGTTTTCTAATTACACCTTCAGCATTACCTCTGAACAGAACTCCATGAGGTAAAACAATGCCCATGGTTCCATCTGTCTTTAAATGATAGAAACCATGTAACAAGAACGCATAATCAGCTGCTGACTTAGGAGCTAACTTTTCATACTGAGCAAAACGAGGATCAGTAATAAAGTTCTCATTAGCAGACCACTTTAAAGAATATGGGGGGTTCATAACTACAGCATCAAAGTTTGTAGGTTCATCTGTAGGCCAATCAGCTGATAGTGAATCACCGTTATTCAATCTTTGGTAATGAGCAGATACCTTATGCAGCATCATGTTCATTCTTGCAAGGTTATAAGTCTGATTTACGATTTCTTGTCCATGATAGTAAACATGCTTTGATTGAGCTTCAGAAATGTAGTTTTTAACCTGTAATAGTAAAGAGCCTGATCCACAGCATGGGTCAAATACAGTAAATGCTTCTTTATTCTCTTTGCCACTGGTTACAATCTTAGCAATTAACTGAGATACTTGCTGAGGGGTATAGAACTCACCTGCTTTCTTACCTGATTCCGATGCAAACTGACCGATCAAGTATTCATATGCATCACCTAAAGCATCTTCACCATACCTATTAAAATCAATATGAGCTAAAGCTTTAATCACTGATGAAATTAACAAATTTCTATCCTGTGGTGTTTTACCAAGATCTTTTGAATTGATATCAAAACCTTCAAATAGGTTTTCATAGGTCTTACCCTGAGATACTTCAACATCTCTAAATGCTTGGTGCAAGTTTTCTAACAGGAAACTGTCATCGTTAATCTGATTGTAGAAAGCTGTAAAGGTAAATTTAGGTAGAATGCAACAACCAAAGTCCCTAGTTAACTCTTCTACAAGATCATTCCAATCTTCAGAGCCCTGAGCTTTCTCATAAATTTCTTGAGCTTCTTCAACAGAGGTTGGAACTCTATCTTCTAAAAGATCGACAACTTTATACAAGGTCTTATCTGATAAACTTTTGTAGAAGATTAAACCTAATAAATAATCTTTATAAACATCAGCTGTCATTTTGGCACGCATTTCATCAGCTGCTGCCCATAATGAAGACTGTAAATCCTTTGCATTTAGCTGTTCCATACTATCCTCTTTACAAGTATGAGTTGAATCTATCTTTCAATTACAAATTTATCTAACTGTAACTTTATAGAAGTAAAAGACTTTTTGAAATAGGCGCCTAACTATTATTCTTTAGAGGTCACACAAAAAGCCTTACCTAAAACAATTTCTAAATATATGCTCTTACCGTTCCATAACTAGGCACTTGTTGTAAAGTTTTAATTTACAAATTAGCAAGGTCGTCAACATCTATCTCATTATCTTGGGTTACTATTTCCGTATTAGGATCAACGATTATTTCTCTTAGTAATACGCCATCTATTTTGCATTTTTCTAAAAGATCATCCATGCTGGAATATTCACCAATAGTGTCATAATCAGCATCACACCAAGCATCTACCCACTTAAAATGAACCAGAAAAACCATAAATTTCACGCCAGGAACTCGATATGCAAATGTTGGTGTCAGATATTCATTATTTATTCTGTAGGTTTCACCTTTGTATACAAACTCTATTGCCACGAATTTATTTTTGTCTTTTCTTCGCTCATCCATGTCATCTAGAAAATCATCTAGAGACTTGTAAAAATTGACACTATCATCTGACATACAACACCTCAACTTTCCCTATTGGGAAAACATACTTACATTCTCATAAATAAAAATCGGGATCTAACTCTTACACTTATGTCCGCGCTCATGACGTAAGTTGACCAAGTAACTGGCGGTAGCTCATAAGATAGAGCTTTGTCTTAACAATAGTCATTGATTATTCCATAATAAGGAATATCTAAAAAATCACCTAACAAATAACCAAATTTCGTTGCACCTTATCATTTACAGAAGCTTTGAGTTGCATCAAAGAGAAAATAGAATTGAAGAAGCTAAATTTGCAATAGGAATATGTAGGGAATGAAATTGATATAGCTAAAAATCAAGAAGAAAACTAATGCTTTAGATGGTAGCTTAAGTTTAAGAACTTAGTTTTTAAAATGACTCAATCTTTTTACAGATTGAGTCATAGTATGAGATGGCAAGCTTTTTACTAAGCCATTTCAAAGGCAAGAGTAAAGGTTGTGCCTTCACCTAGTTTTGAATCAACATCGATAGTGCCATGACACTCTTCAACGATGTGTTTTACGATAGTAAGACCTAAACCTGTACTGTCTTTATTGGAGTGACTTCTGTCAACACAGAAGAATCTTTCAAAGATTCTATCCTGATCTTCTTTTGGAATACCAATACCGGTATCTTTGACCACTATAAAGAACTTGTGCTCCTGCCTGAAGATCTTGCAGTTAACAATACCATTTTCTTTGTTGTATTTAATAGCATTATCAATTAAGTTGTAGAGAATTTCAGACATATATCTGCGTACGAAATTCATCTCCAGATCTTCACTATCAAGCACAAGGGTTACGCCCTTTTTAGAAGCTTTCTCTTTTAGAGAATCTACTACACTTTCAGAGAGTGCCTTTAAGTTTATATGCTCACTTTGTGCTTTTACGCCTGATTCAACCTTTGATAAGAACATGATGTCGTTTATCATGTTCAACAAAGCCTGACCTTCTGAGCGGATCTTTTTACCAAAGTTCTGTAAATCATCAGGACGTACAATACCGTTTTCAATAAGTTCTGCTCTACCAATGATAGATTGTAGAGGTGTCTTTAACTCATGAGATACATTTGAAGCAAATTCCTGACGTTGCATCTGCAACTGTTTTGTTTTGGTGATATCAACAAAAAGCAGAACGAAACCTACGAGTTTGTCCTTTTCTGAAATCTTGTTGAAAATAAGTTTGTAGTATTTGCCAGACAGCTCGATATCCTGTTTTAAACTCTCGATCTCTTCTCTTTTTTCAAAGATTGAACAAAAGATTGGAGATCGGTTTATGTTAAGCAGGCTCTCACCCTTGTATTTTTCAGGCTCATCAATATTGAAAATAGACTGCGCGCTCTGATTTATCAGAATAACCTCGCCTTTCTTGTTTAAAAAGATGATGCCCTCAGACATATAGGCTGTCATCACTTTTATTTGAGAATGAGCTGCAGTTACTTTACGTAATAACTTCTTGATGCGGTGCTGATGAGAATCAATCCTTTCTAAGAAAGGCTTTAACTCGTCATAAACTACGTTATCAGCAGGATTGTTCAAATCAATCTTATTGATAGGACTTACAATCTTAGCTGAAATTCTCTTAGCTAAAATAACTGACACCACTATAGCTAATAAAAGAATGATAAACAGATGTAAACCTAAAGAAAGTGCCTGTGAAAAGATGTTCTCGGTGGTGTAGGCACAGCGCAGCACGTCACCGGAGTTCAGCCTTACAGCATAGTAGACAGTTCTCTGACCCAAGGTTGAAGAATATCTGTATACCCTGCTTTTACCGGTTTTCTCAGCCTGTATGAACTCGTCTCTGTCAGAATGATTCTCTAATGTTGAAGGATCAACCTTAGAGTCATAATAAACATGTCCGTCCTTATGAATAAGATTTACTCTGTAATCATCAATTTCAAGCAGAGTCAAATCCAGAGACGGATTATTGTTTATGGCATTTTCAAGTTTGGTTGTAAAAGAAATAAGATCATCACTATCAGCCTTTATAAGCTGATAGGATGAAATAACAAGTGATGCTCCAAGTCCTAAAATTAAAACAATTATGGTTGTAAAAAAAACGGAGCGAAAGATCCTCGAAATCATGCGTCTGCCTTGTATCCGATACCTCTTACAGTCTGAATGACATTCTCAAGTTCTCCTAATTTTGATCTCAGAGCCCTGATGTGAACGTCAACAGTTCTGTTTTCACCATCATAATCAATACCCCAGATGAGATTTAACAGTTCATCTCTGCTGTAGACGCGACCAGGATGCTTAATTAGAAGTAACAGTAACTCAAACTCCTTTAATGACAAGTCTAGTTTCTTATCATCAGCAGTAACAGAATGCTTTACCTCGTTAATTACGATCTTGCCAAACTTAACCTCGCCTTTAGCATCGCTACCTTCATTTGAACGTCTCAAGATAGCTTTAATTCTGGCAACCATTTCCATTACAGAAAATGGCTTGGTCATATAGTCATCAGCACCTAAATCCAGGGCTTTAATCTTTTCATATTCAGCACCACGTGCTGTGGCCATAATTACAGGTAGTTTTGCTGTCTTTGGATTTGCTCTTAATTTTTTGAGAACATCAACACCACTCATATCTGGCAACATTACATCTAGAACTACAAGCTCAGGTAGTTCTTTTGCTATTGCTTGAAAAAAGCTCTGGGCATCGGCAAAGCCTTCTGCCTTAAAATTCATTGAATTGAGTGTATAAAGCTCAAGCTCTCTAATATCAGCATCATCTTCAAGACAGTAAATCATAAACATCCTACTCCTGGCCTGTTAGTTTGCCTGTAAGCATATATTGAGTGCATCTTGCTACATTGCAAGAATGATCTCCAATACGCTCTAAGTATTTTGCAATCATTAAAAGATCAAGTGAATAGCTTGCATCATTTTCAGAGCTCTTGATCTCATGAATTAAGGTATCCTTAATGGTAAAGAAGTACTTATCAACTACTGTATCATGCTTTATAACATTTGCAGCTAATGTGCCATCTTTGTTCACAAAAGAATCAATACTCTTTTTTACCATCTCGATAGCTTCTTCACTCATCTTTTCAATAAGTAGAATGTCATCGCCTTTGTAGTTAAAATCAAAGTGAGTGATAATCTCAGCAATGGCTATTGCCTGAGTACCAATACGCTCAACATCAGATACTAATTTTAAGGTAGCTGATACTACTAACATATCGTGAGCTACTGGCTGCTGTCTTAAAAGAGTTTTAATACACAGGCTTTCAATCTCACGAGCTTTTGAATTTAAATCATAGTCTTTTCTGTAAATGCTCAAAGCCTTCCCTTTATCGTGAGTTTTAAAAGCTTCAAAAGCATTAGTTAAGCTTTCTTCACATGCTGATGACATTAAAATCAAAGAATTGTTAATCTGTGACATCAGCTCATCTAACTGGAATCTCATTTTTTTACTCCTATTAAGCCAAATAGCTTTAGCCAAATCTTCCGGTTACATAGTCTTCACAGCGCTTATCCTTTGGTTTAGTGAAGATGTTATCAGTGCTGTCGCACTCTACAAGATCACCTAACAGGAAGAATGCTGTTCTATCTGAAATTCTTAAAGCCTGCTGCATATTGTGAGTTACGATCACAATGGTATATTTCTTTTTAAGCTCACAGGTAAGCTCTTCAATCTTGCCAGTAGAGATAGGATCAAGTGCTGATGTAGGCTCATCCATTAACAGGATCTCAGGCTCAACAGCCAGAGCTCTTGCAATACACAATCTTTGCTGCTGACCGCCTGACAGACCTAAAGCAGAAGTCTTTAATCTGTCCTTTACCTCATCAAAGATAGCAGCCTTTTTCAAAGACTTTTCTACTAACTCATCAAGAGCTGATTTATTTCTAATACCATGAATTCTTGGACCATATGCGATGTTATCGTAGATAGACATAGCAAATGGATTTGGCTTTTGGAAAACCATACCAATGTCTTTGCGCAAAGCGCTGACATTGATCTTGGTGTTTACTAACTCTGTACCCTTAAACTTGATTGAACCGTCAACTCTTAAACCTTCAATCAGATCATTCATACGGTTTAATGAGCGTAAAAAAGTAGACTTACCGCATCCTGATGGACCAATAAGCGCAGTGATCTCGTGCTCATTTATATGCATATTGATGTTATGCAGAGCATGATTTTCACCATAGTAAAGATTAAAGTTTTTTACATCGATAATTGGTGTGGTATTCATTTCTAGTACCTTTTATTCTGAATTCTCTTTGATAACTTGCTTGCGGTGTAATTGATTAAGAGGCTCATGAAAAGCATGATAGCTGCAATTACGAAAGCAACATCAAACTCGCCTTGCTCTTTAGCATAGACATACAAAGCAACCGTTAAAGTTGAACCTGATGATGACATCGCATCAATAAAACCATTTACCTTATGGGCAAAACCTGCGGTAAATAAAAGAGCTGCTGACTCACCTAACATTCTGCCGATGGCGAGAATACAGCCAGTAACAATACCGTCGATACAGCAAGGTAAAACAACAGTTCTAATTGAGTACCACTTATTAGCTCCAAGACCAAAAGCACCTTCTCTGTATGAAGTAGGAACAGAATCCAAACTCTCCTGGGTAGTTCTAATAATGGTAGGTAAATTCATGATAGTAAGTGTTAGGGCACCTGCTAATAATGAGGTCTTAAGGCCAAAGTACTGACAGAAGATAAGCATACCGACCAGTCCGTAAATAATAGAAGGAATACCAGCTAAACTTTCAATAGCATATTCAATGGCTCTTTTTACCTTCATGTTCTTTGCATATTCAGAAAGATATACAGCAGCACCTACGCCTAGAGGAAGCACAAAGACCAAGGTAGCAATTACGATATAGATGGTGTTTAGAATATCTGGTAACACACCGATGGTATCGTTGATGTAGCTAGGCTTAGTACTTAACAACTGCCATGAAACATGAGGAACTGCTCTTATAAAGACATAAAGAATGATGAAAAGAACCACTGCAACGGTAAGTGCTGTAGCTGCATAGGCAAAAGACAGCATTACGTTCTTATAGATATTTCTTCTTAAAGCATTGTTCATATTACTTGCTGCCTCTCTTCTTTAAGACAAGATTTAACAGTGCATTGATTACCATAATGAAGATGAACAGCACTAGAGCGATTGAGAACAGAGCCTGACGCTGCAGACCTGCTGAATATGACATCTCGGATGCTACTGCGGTAGTTAAAAATCTTACTGATTCGAATATGCCAGGCATATTAGCTACGTTACCTGCAACCATCATTACAGCCATAGCTTCACCAATGGCTCTACCTACACCTAAAACCACTGCAACACCAATACCACGGCGAGCAGCTGGGACTACAACTTTATAAACTGTCTCAACCTTATTGGCGCCTAATGCAAGTGAGCCTAATTCATACTCATGAGGAACAGCCTCAAGTGCACCGATGGATACCTTAATAATTGAAGGTAAGATCATGATAGAGAGCACTAGGATTGCTGCTAATAATGATGAACCGTCTGCAAGGTTAAAAATATCTTTGATAGCTGGGACTAAAACCAGCATACCGATAAAACCGAAAACAACTGAAGGAATACCTGCTAATAAATCTACTACTGATTCAATAAACTGCTTTACTCTTAAAGGAGCAAACTTAGCCAGGTATACAGAACTAAAGAAACCAATTGGAAGACCAAATAAAATTGCACCAAAGGTACCGTAAATAGAGGTCAGAATGAAAGGCATAATACCGAATTTAGGATCGGCTGCTGTTGATGCCCATTTAGTTCCAAAGATAAAGTCAAAAAAGCCTATTTCATGAATAGCGGGAATTCCAGAAATAATTAGATACAGACAGATGACCACTACGAATACGATATTGAGGTAACCTAGAATGGTGAACACCCAGGTAGCAATCATGTCTGCGCATTCTTGATGATTTCTTAATTGCATAAAATAATAACTGCAGGATCAGCTCCTGCAGCTCCGTGATAATGATTGATTACTTCTTAGCAGGAACAACGCCAGCCTTTACAATTAAAGGCTTAGCCTCATCTGACATAGCGTAGTCAATGAATGCCTTTGCATCCTTTGAAGGCTGTTTAGCCTTGTTTAGAACGAATACGAATGGACGCTGTAACTTGTAGCTCTTGTCTAAAACTGTTTCCTCTGATGGAACAACACCGTTGAAAGATAGAACCTTGATTGAATCATTTACAGCTGATAGAGAAGCATAACCGATTGCATTCTCGTTCTGACCTACAGTGGTAATAACATCACCAGTTGAGGTTAATTCCTGACGATATTTGCATGAATCCTTAGTACCGGTTACAGACTCGAAACCATCACGGGTACCTGAACCTGCTTCACGACCAATTAAAACTACAGGAGCATCAGCACCACCTAAATCTTTCCAGTTGGTGATCTTGCCTGTAAATACATCTTTAATCTGCTCAGTAGTGATATCAGTTAACTTGTTTGCCTTGTTAACAACGATTACGATGCCGTCGTATGCAACATCGATACCCTGTAATTTTTCCTGTTCCTGATCTTTTAATGCTCTTGAAGATAGACCGATATCAGCACGACCTTCTAAAGCAGCAGTGATACCAGCACCTGAACCTGTTGGGTTGTAAGTAACATCGATTCCGTTGCCTTCAAATGACTCAATCAGAATACCCATTACCTTTTCCATTGAAGTTGAACCGTCAGTAATCACAGCGCCAGCATTAGCTGATGCAGAAAAACCTAATACGCAACCACAAACTGCTGATAACAAAGTCTTGTTAAATTTCATTTTTAAAATCTCCATATCAATCGACATGATTAAGATACAAAGACTTTGTTAACTTACTAATGTGCAATTGTTAAAATTTTGTAAATAGAGTAAAAGAGCATTGCCAAGCGGTTTTATTAGTTTTTTAACATAAATTGTTAAGTGCAAAAGAAAGGATTTATTGCTTTTCTGGAAATATCTTCTTACATGAACTGCTATACAGGAGCTAAAAGATAACCACAAATCTGTTTACAAAAAATTATAAGTGAATGGGATGTAGAGAACGGCGATACATTTATGCAAATTTAAACTGTGCGCACTCTTTTTGTTGTTGAAAAAAAAGATTACATCGTAAAGCAAAACCACAGGGAAAAGCTCTGTTACAGACAGCTGGTGTTGAATAATACACAATTGGATGTTATCAGATCTGCAGTTAATGACCGATGACAGTGTTAATTGCTGAGTTTTATTCATAATCCAACATTAGGAGCAGGACGATAACCTGCTCCTTTCACATTTGAAAGATATATTCACCCTGTCTGAATACATCTGTGTAACCTCATCTGAATCAGTCTTCACATAATTATTCTTCTCTGGTTTAGAGTTACAGCATATGCTCAAGGCTCACCGTATGTCATCTGACCGTCCTTTATTTTTATAAAGGATACATCAGACAGAGCTTCGTTACCCTGAATATCTGACATTGAGAACATATAGGCATAGGTACCGTCAGGCAGGGCTGAATCCTCAAGTGACCAGTTAGAACTTAAAGTAAAGCTGTCAGTCTCAACCTCACTTGTATCATCCTCACTGTCAGCCATTTTCTGCATTAAGGTTGTGATCCTGTCACCAGGTTTCAGTTTGATTAAATTCTTGTCAGGCATACCTGCACTGGTTATACGGCGCGCTCCTAATACCACATATTTACTCTGTTTGAAGTCATACAGAGCCTCAATGACAGAGCGGACTCCATTTAAAATCACTGGAATTGAGTAGTAGTTGTAATTTTCAAGATCTGCAGTAGTTTCAAGATACACAAGATGACCGTCTAAAGTCGGCCAGTTACCGTTGAAATTATCCCTGAAGATACCGTTATCCCAGTCCTGAAACATATCAATATCGTCACCGAAAACTGTAACGTCATTTTTATCGTTGAGTGTTGCAAGATAAAAACGCACCGAATCTATATACTTTAAAGATTTGTCATCAAGAGTCATTTCAAGGGCAGGAGTGCCGTCGTCTTTGGTAACTACCTCCACCTTTGTATCCTCAAGTGAGCTTATATCCATCTTCTGCATTGGAGCTATAGATTCTGAGATTAGGGTTACATTGTTTTCAACAAGCCCCTGAATAAAGGAAATCGGATCCTGATCTTTTCCAGGTTTTTCATTTAACAGCGACTGCAGAGCTGTATTAACACTGTGGTTTACAGTATTTGCAATAAAATCTACTGCACCACCAGAACTACTGTGCTCTGGCTTTTCTGATGAATCGGACTCAGAAGGTTCTGAACTTACATGAGACTCAGGCTGTGAGGTTGAAGACAGTTCTGAAGAAGAGGAATCATCACCTTCGCTTGTGATAGCTTCAAGCATTGAGTTTGCGGTATTTCCGTCAATAAAACCGTGCTGAAGACCGTAGGTCAGGATAAAGGAATTTACAAGACCGTTTTCAACCATCATGGCGTAACTGTCCTCATCAGAGTCAAATGGATAGTAGCATGACAGTCCAGATGCCTGATGAGCAGGTCCGCTTACCTGATATAAAACAGCTTCTTTGAGGTACTGTTGCATTTTTCCTGCAGCAGGATGTCTCTCTTTAGATGCGTCAGAAACTTTAGAAATAAAGTCTCCCATATCCACCATGTTGGAGTAACCTGAGGACTTTGAATTTGAGAAATTCTCTGATCGTGTTGCAGCTCTACCGATTGTGGCATAGAAGGAGTCATTTTCTGAAGCCTGCATCAGGGCGTACATACCAAAGATATTCCAGGCTTTGATCATTGGACTGATTTTACTCAAATCGATTAGAGACAGGGTTGCTGTCTGTTCTGTCTCCTCATCCTCACAGCCCCTGTAATAGGCATCACAGATACTCTTACCTAACTGAACGGCACTCTGTGATGTATTCTCTGCAAGAGCATTTAACCACAGGGTATACTGCCAGCCGTTACCAGGTTCTACCTCCTGAGAAGCTACAAAATAGTGTCCATAGGGTTCAATGCTTGCTGCCGTATCCACAGTAGCCATAAGACAGGTGTCAAAACCTATAAGTTCAAAAGGTTTTACTGCAGGGGCGTCACCGTAAACCGATGAAAGTGCATTCCTTAATTCTGACAGACAAATCGAATCAAAACTGTAATTCTCGTCATTGGCAAAACCGAACACACTTCCGCCGCCATGATCCCAGAAGAGCAAAACATTGTGATCTGACGAATAGTTCTTTTGACAGAAATTTAAAAAGTTATACAGGGTTCTGCCATCTCCCATGTTTCCCTGAGGTAATTCCTCAATTAAATTAAGCTCTCCGTCCCTTACCATAAAACGGGAGATTTTTTTTGAGGATATGCCAAAGTTCTGCCATTTGTTTGCACCTCCGGTCTGAATGATCACGGTCACCTCATCTGAAGGAGAGGCATCTATCATTTCACTTATATCTGCAGTGGCAGCACCATAGTTGCTTTCAAGATCACTGCCGCACATATAAACAAACACAGACCAGGAATCTGCCATTGCACTAAATGGTGTGCACACAAGCGCAACAGCTATACAGACATAAGACAGTAAAGTTCGCATAGACCACCTGTAACCAAAATATCCTAAAACAGGAATCAATCCTTAATCTCTGCTATTCCATGAGTTTTAACAGCTCGTCATGTCGGGCTTTGTCTCTTTGCATAGAAACATTAAAAGTCCCTAACTGACTGCTCTGAACCTTTTGAACAGTACTACCGTCTGATGAAAGTAAAACATCCACATTGTTGTCTATTACTGTTGGAATATAGTCAAACAGACAGGCGGCGCTGTTCATTTTCCATTCACCGAAAGCAAGTAAAAACACAGGAGAGCTGTCTTCAGTTTCAAGAGTAAAGAACTTGTCTGACATAAAGTCCTTTGCTTTTTTAAGAGCCGCCTCATCATCATTTACGACAATATCACAGGCACATCTGTACATTGAAAGCAGAACATCATGAGACTGCTGAGATCTTTCTCCATAGGCTTTGTCGTAAATACCAAGAGCATCAGCCAAAGTATCCATAGCTTTAGCATACTGGCCGCAGGAGTGTTCAAACAGGCCCTTTTCATTGAGCACCGAGGCCATTGCAGGATGCTCTTTACCATATGCTGAAGAGGCAACAGAAACAGCCTTCTCTATATATGAGCTTGCCTCATCCGTGTTATTCTGTCTTTGGGCGCATACACTCAGGCTTTTTAAGACACTGATAACGGTACTTGCATTGCCTGACTGGTTTTCTGACAGCTCAAGAGCTTTTGAAAACAGTTTCTGGGCGCTGGCATAATCTTTCTTTTCAAAAGCAATCGAGGCTTTGTTCTGGAAGAAGCTAGGCTCTTCAATTCCCAGTTTTTCATAGATTTTTTCACTTTCACCGATTGCATCTTCAGCCTTTTCAATGTCACCTGATCTAAGATATGAAAGGCTCAGTGCAGACAGAGATGAAGCCACCTTCTGACTGTTTTCCCCTGCGGTTGTGCGTCTTATATCAAGAGACTGCAAGCCATATTTCACAGCCTCGTCATGTCTGTTAAGAGCAGTGCAGATCCCAACCATGAGCTGACTTATATCTGAAAGTTCCTCATCCTTCTCGTCTCCTTTAAAAAATGAAAGAGCCTTTCGTCCAGTTTCATATGCTTCTTCATAGTCTCCTAAAAAAAACAGTGCTCCTGCTTTAAGTTCATTCAAACGGGTCAGCCAGTATTTATCCTGTTTCTTTTCAGCTGTTTTTAAGGCTTCCTCAAGAAGAGCAAACGCATCACTTTTGTCATCAGAATATTCCATCAGAAATGAGGCTTCATCGTAGATATACTGCAGATTGTCTTTATCAGTCTCTCTCCTCTGAGCTAAAGCCTCATAGGCGCCGTTCAAATCATTGCTGCTCAACTTTTGCTCATAAGTGGCGTACAGCGAGGCAGCGTCATCGGATGCATTAGCAAAACCGGCACTTAATGAAAGAACCAGTGAAAGTAAAATTCTATTAAATTTCATATAACTCCCAGAGTTTGTGTTTTATTTCTCTGTATGACAAATGTCCTACCAGCGGGAGCTGGCTCCACCGCCCCCAGAGCTTCCTCCCCCAAAACTGCCGCCTGAAGAAGAGGAGAAACCGCCAGTGCTACCACTTAGGAAACTGTCATTATCGTCATCATCGTCATCTATTTTGTATGAACGTTTAACTTCATATCCACAGTAAGAACAGCGTTTTACTTCCTCAAGATAAGTATGATGGTGCTTTTTTCTTTCTTTCTCACTTATCTTTTTTAAGGTTTTGCGTCTGCCACAGTTAGGGCATTTTTCAAACAGGTTCCAAAGCATCACGCCTGCTGCAACAGCAAAGATCAGAACTACAGTTGCGATGATTGTGACAAGTGTAATTAAAAAGTCATCATCGTCACTGTCAGCCACCGAACTCTCATCATCTGACTCTGATTTGCCTTCTGCGGCAAGGCGCTCATACAGGGCATCAATACCTGCCCTCATGCCTTCGTTTATTTTTCCCTCTTTAAAAAAATGGATCATCTTCTGCTGCTGTATACGCTTGCAGACGGCATCCGGAAGCTCACCTTCAAGACCGTAACCTGTATGGAAACGGATAATGTGCTGATCTTCAACATAGGTAAGCAGAAGACCGTCATTTTTATCCCTCTGTCCTATTCCCCATTTTCTGAACAGCTCCTGAGAGAATTCAAAGACATCACTGTCGCCAACAGATGGAAGTACTACCACAGCTGACTGTATACCTGTGTCCTTTTCGAGCTGGGTAAGTTTTTCGTTAAGATATGAAACCGTATCATGAGTAAGTAGAGAGGCGGGATCACTTACATGAAATGAGGTATTCTCAAGTCTTGGATTTGAAACTGTGTCTACTGTATAAAAGTCAGATGCAAAGGCACTTAACGTAAAAATAAGGCTCAATGCAAAAATGACAGCAGTTATCCTGTGAAGTTCGGCTGATAACACAGAGTGCCTAAGTAAATTCATGCTCGAACCTTAAAATGAAACCTCAGGACTGTCTTCTGAATGCTCTTTTGCCTTCAGGTATGCTTTTGATTCAAAGCCAAACAGAGAAGCTAAAATATTTTTAGGGAATTTTCTGACCCCGGTATTGAATGCATTTACTGCATCATTGAAGTCTTTACGAGCAACTGCAATACGGTTTTCAGTACCTTCAAGCTGTGCCTGCAGCTCTAAAAAATTCTGATTTGCCTTAAGATCAGGATAATTTTCAGCGACAGCAATCAGACGACCTAAAGCCTGAGTGATAGCCCCCTGAGTCTCTTCAAATTTCTTTAAATCCTCCTCAGAAGGATTGCTGACGTTCTGAAAAGACTTTGCTCTTAAGGCTGTCAGATTTTCAAGAGTTTCCTTTTCATGTGTGGCATATCCTTTGACGGTATTTACAAGATTAGGAATGAGATCTGCACGGCGCTGATACTGAACTTCGACATTAGACCATTTTGCAGAAGTACTCTCATCCATTGATACAAGACTGTTATATGAAAAAATGCAATATAGAACCAGAAAGGCAAAAACTGCACTTAACACCATAGAGGTACGACTTTTAAACATGGGAGCTCTCCTGTAAAGTTAATGTATAAATTATTGTATAGAGTTATTGTATTGACTGTCTGTATTGAATGACTGTACTGACAGGCAGTAGCGTTCAAAAAGAAAACAGTAAGAAAAAAAACATTTGTATGTTAATTTATTAAACAGCGATTTTCAGAAAATTTCACAAAAATATTCTTCCGATTATTTACTGATTTTCTTTAAAAATTTCCCCTTATTAAATGTGCTTCGCAAAAACAAAACCACGAATTTGCGCAAATAAATATAAATTATCCAACAATCAAGAAGTTAACATAAATATTAACCCACTTAAAAGATTAAGATATATAAGCCTCTTTATAGTGCACTTCTGATTATTTTGGAACAGACACACTATCAGATAAAGTTCGACAGCCTTCACTTAAAAAATTCACCATAAACATATAGTAGCCTCAATATGAGTTTTTACGGACATATTTAAATGTAAAAATGAGATATAACTCAATAAATCAGCATATAAACTAAAGTGAATTTTATTATATTGCTTGTGTACAATATTTTAATCAATTATACTCAATCTGTGAGTGGTGTAAGTTAGAACTGATCTATGGCCTTTTAAGTCACACTGCTTATCTTACGGTCTCTTATATTATTTATATGGGATTTTTTTTCAAACAAAAGGACTCAATATGAAACGTGCTTTGATGATCATTGGCCTTGCTGTCGCTATGACAGGTGGTTCTTTTGCTGTTCAGGCTGAAGAAACCGATGTTGCCAAGGTTAAGTGCAGCGAATTTATTCAGGACAAGGAAAGTATGGGTATGCTTTTAATGTGGCTTGACGGATACGCATCACAGAAAAGCGATAATACCGTATTAAGCGATGAGTGGATTGAGAAATTAGGAGCTCACATGGGTAAATACTGTTCTGAGAATCCTGACACAACTATTCTTGATGCAGCTCAGGCTATGGAAGAATAACAGATTTAACGGAGTTTATTATGAAAAAATTACTAGCTTCAGCAGTAGCTGCACTAGCATTAACCGTAACCGCCAACGTTGCCTCAGCTGAAGAGCAGGATGTTGCAAAGATTAAGTGTTCAGAGTTTTTACAGAGTGGTAGCACCATGCCTCTTTTAATCATGTGGATCGATGGCTACCTCTCAGCTGCATCTGACAACACCACCATGGATGACACCTATATTGAGGAATTAGGCAACAAATTAGGTGAATTCTGTGGCAAGAATCAGAATGCTACCCTATGGGATGCAATCAGCTCTTTAAGTGATGAATAATCCTTAAAACCACACTCAAAGAGGCGGACTGTCATCAAGTCCGCTCTTTTTGTTTTACAGATCTCTTTCTCCTCAGCACTGTTAACCCCATCTCCTATCTGAATGCTTTTCACAAAAAAAAGGGCAACTTCAGATCACCGAAATTGCCCGAATGTGTAAACTAAGGTACAGTCTCTCCAATACCCTTATACCTTATTTACAGGAGTTTAGTTATGATCACGCCTCCTTTTTGAAGACATGAACTGTCATAAAGGTGACTGAACAGTACCTGCTCATTGTTTATTGTGACATCTAAAGGTGAATTGCCAGCGTTTATATATACTTTTAATACTTCATCAGCAGAATGTTTTTCATATTTAATGAATCTGCCGTCCTCAGAATGCCAGGTTATGTTCTGGCTTTCGCAGGCTTTATGCTGTTTACGCAGTGAGATCAGTGACTTTACAGTGCTGATGGTCTTGTCATAAACCTTATTTTCAATATCTTTCCATGGCATTGGTCTTCTGTTGTCAGGATCATTCTTTCCTTCAAGAGCAATCTCTGTGCCATAGTAAATACATGGAGAACCAGGCATGGTAACCAGTACACTAAGCTGCTGTATAAGCTTGTCATAACTTCCGCAGCGGGTAATGGCTCTGTCCACGTCGTGGCTATCCAGGAAGTTAAATACAACCTGATTAACCTGTTTCATATACAGAGAATAACAGTAATTCATCATGTACATAAAATCGTCAGAGCTTAAGGTTTCATCGACAAAGAAGTTACTTAATGACTGCATGAAAGGATAGTTCATTACAGAATCATACTCGTCCCCTAACAGGTATGGTGTTGAATCCATCCAGATCTCACCTAATAAGAACAGATCAGGTTTTACAGCCTTTAATTCGCGATGCAGTTTCTTAATAAAAGCGTGAGAAATCTCATTTCCAACATCAAATCTGATGCCGTCAATGTTCCACATTTCAATCCAGTCTTTGCATACTTTAGTAAAGTAGTCCATAACCTCAGGATTTGAAGTATCAAGCTTTGGCATTTCATCTACGAAGGCAAAGCTGTAATATCTTCCGTCCTTGGTGTTTCCATCAAAACTGAAATTGTCCTTTTTAACAAAATACCAGTCATAATATTTTGAGTTTTTGCCGTTTTTCACAACATCTTGCCAGGCGAAAAAGCCTCGACCAGAATGATTGAAAACAGCATCAATCATGACCTTAATTCCCAGAGAGTGTGCCTTTTCTACCAGTTTTCTAAAGTACTCATTGTCTCCAAAGTCAGGATCGATATGCTCATAGTCTGAGATGTTATATTTGTGATTCTCAGTTGAGGTAACAAGTGGAGTGAAATAAATGCCTGTAATGCCAAGATCTTTTAGATACTCTAGCTTACTCATTGCACCCTTCAGGTTTCCACCATAAAAGGAATGTCTGGTCAGCGATTTATTATCATCCCAGTCGTTTAACTGCTTATTGCCCGCATAATCGAGCTTGCAGAATCTGTCAGGAAATATCTGATACCAGAAGATATCTTCAGCCCACTTAGGATGTGTACAGATATCGGCACGGTTCATCCAGGCAAATTTGTAGAAATGTCTGATGATGTTGTCCTTTTTCATGAAATCCTTGTCATGGACTCCATCTTCAAACAGATAGCATAACTCGTCACCAGCATAGATTTCAAAATAGTACTGAACACGCTTGAATTCTGGTTTTAAGGTGACAGACCAGATTAATTCGTGTGAAAGCTCTTTTTCAATATGAAGTTCAAGAGGCTGACCTGACCATGGATCAGTACCGGAACAGCCGAAAATGTATGGATCGGCATGAACAATCACTACTTTACTGATTGATTTATTGGTTTTTACATTGATGACCAGCTCATCTTCATTTAAAGAATAACAATCTGTAAAAGCGCACTTGTGTGATATTCCTTCTACCTGCATACAATATGCTCCTTTTTTTTATATCCAATTATAATTAGCATTTTAATACTAAAAAATCAGATATTCTTTCAGAATGCTATCGACTTTTTAACACAATCCTATTATTTGTATTAAAATTATCATGTAATTTGCCTTATAAAGGATCTGTTTTCAATAAAATCGCTGATACGGTAGTTTATGATAGAAGAACAAAAATCTATTCACGAAAATGTCAATCACGGTACGGTTAATTTTCCATATGCTATTTACCATGTGAGGATGCCTTTTCACATCACAAGTTATCCTCTGCATTGGCATAAGGAAATCGAATTTATCTATGTTATTGACGGTACGCTTACAGTCTCTGTAAACAGCAGAAAGTTTGAAATGAACAGAGGTGATATTTCTGTAATACTTCCAGAACAGCCTCATGCCTTATTCCAGTATGAAAATGTAGAGGCTAACTATATCAATATCGTTTTTAATCTTGAATATCTTCATTCACAGGGCACAACCAACTATCTTTACGACAAATATATCGCACCTTTCGTAAGGGGTGAGCGTTCTTTAGATCCCTACATTCCCTGCAGATCTCTTATAAATGCTGAACTATTCCCTTATATAAATGAACTTTTTAACTGCCGACACGAAAGCTACACCGAAGACGGATTACTCATCATTTCAGATCTTATTCACATCATGCACACGGTTTGCAAAAAGAGCGTTGAAGTATCACAGGATCTGATGTCTGAACATATTAAAGCTGACAAAGTAAAAAAAGCAGTTTACAAGGTGCAGAACTGTTTCCATCAGCATCTTACAATCGCATTCATGGCAGATGTCTGTGGCGTTTCTGAAAGCCATTTCATGAAGATCTTTAAAGATGTGACTAAACAGAGTTTTAATGAGTTCTTAATCAATTACAGATTAGAGGTAGCTGCAAAGCAGTTAAAAGAAGGAAAGATGAAAGTAATTGATATAGCTAATGCATGTGGTTTTAACAACCATTCATACTTTACTAGAGTATTTCTTAGAAAGTATGGAATGACACCTATAAACTACAGAAAATCTGAATCTATGAGTTAGTAAAGAAAAGTAAAATTCAAATATTAAAACCATAAATAACGAAGCCAGGCATAAAGCCTGGCTTCTCTTTAGCACTAAATGCTAGAGGTATTATTCAATGATAGTACCAACAACACCAGCACCTACTGTTCTACCACCCTCACGGATAG